>Ga0255780_10004356_pt1 | contig 12162 bp, 7 predicted proteins | sample 071ome_32_FD_179978 | JGI IMG/M metagenome (GOLD analysis project Ga0255780, IMG submission 179978) | Coastal salt marsh microbial communities from the Groves Creek Marsh, Skidaway Island, Georgia - 071405AT metaG (version 2) | ecosystem: Environmental > Aquatic > Marine > Intertidal zone > Salt...
TGGGAAATGAAGTATCCAATGTTGGGCGAGCCGCCCGCGATGGTGGCGGTGCCGACGCATTTCTTTAAAGTGCTCCTTGTGGAAGGTACAGATTCGAAAGTCTCGTGCGCGGCGTTCGTGCTTCCGAATGCGCCGATACCAAAAGATGTACCATTGAGGCGATTCGTCGTGCCTCTCACAGACTTGGAAGTAGTTAGCGGTTTAGAATTTTTCAAGCGCGGGTTGGCTGGAGAGGCGCGCGTCAAGTACGATAGAGCAGAACAATCTTTCCTTGCAGGGACGGCGAGAGAGTTACCGGGCGCGGGTAAAATTCCAAGTCTGCCGCCTGCGAATCTTGCTGCGCGCGCGGATCACCACAACGCACACGGTGGCGGAACGAATCGCACGAAATGGGCGAGCGTAGAACATCTCTGTTCGCACACGAGTTGCGAGTTAGCGAAGGGCAAATGGGATAAGATTAATTGAAAACGAATTTGAAATCGATTGTATTGCATAATAATGTACTGCATCATGACGACAAACGGTAATAGCACACATCTAGATGTAACGTCCGAAGCATCGTCGACTCGACCCCTTAGCAGAAGTCACTCTCCGGGAAGGTGTCGAGGAAGAGGAGTTCGGAGTACGTGGCGAGAGTCCAGTCCTCCGGCGGGCATCGAGCTTCGAAGTCATCAATCATTTCACGGATGGAAACCATGGTCTCCAAGCGCATGGTGCGCGCCATTTGCGCAGCCTTGTGCTCGTCGGATTCCATCGTGGCGTGAACTTGAGACACGCAACCCTTGAGGGTCTTGACGGCGTCGGCGAGCTTCTTCGGGTTGCCCAAGTCAGCCTTCTTCACGGACGGGATGACGTGTTGGTTGATCATGTCAATCATCGTCAACGCTTCCATCTCGACTTGGCCGATGTAGTGGCCGAGGAGAACAGACTTGCGCGCCGTGCATTCCTCGGCGGAGAAAATGCCCATCTTTTCAAAGAGTTCGACGTTCTTGGCGCTGTCGAGTTCGTTGATGGCGTCGCAGCCGGCGTCGATGCGCCACACGCCGCGCTTGACGGCCTCATCCGGCCATTCCGGATCATAACCGTTACCGTTGAACACGCACTTGTCGTGCGCCTTCAACAAATCTTGCGCGATAGCGAGCGGTTGCTCACCCGCCTCGAGGCGGTCGGCAACAATCTTGAACGCCTCGGCGGCGATGGTGTTCAAGACAGTGTTGACGAGGGACACGTTTTGAGAAGAACCGGCGGCGCGGAACTCGAAACGGTTACCACCGTACGGGAACGGGGAAGTACGGTTACGATCTTCCGCCGGGACTTGGATGGACGGGATCGTGTCGGTGCCGAATTGAAGCGGCTTCTTCGCCGGCGCGTAGGTGCCGAGAGAGCCCTCCTTGACCGTGTTCAAGAACTCGGTGAGGGACGGGCCAAGGTAGGTGGACATGACAGCCGGCGGCGCCTCCATGGCACCAAGACGGAAGTCGTTGCCCGGGGACGCGATCGCGAGGCGCATCAAGTCGCCGTGCTTGTCAATGGCGGAGACCATGGCGGCCATAACGAGCGGGAAAATTTCTGAGTTGCCGGTGACGGAGTTGACTTGCTTCGGGTTCATCAAGTTGAGGCCGTCGGAAGTACCGATGGACCAGTTGTTGTGCTTACCGGAACCGTTGATGCCAGCGAACGGCTTTTCTTGGAGAAGCGCCGCGAGGCCATGCTCGGAGGCAACTTCCTCGATGATTTGCATAATCATCAAGTTTTGGTCGACTTGGTTGATGGCGTTGCCAAACATCGGAGCGAACTCGTATTGGTTCGGCGCGACTTCACGGTGACGCGTCTTCAAAGGAATGCCGAGCTTGAAGCATTCTTGCTGGATTTGACGCATGCACTCGAAGGCGGCGGTGGCGCGGGAGATCGGAGCCATGTAGTGATCGCTCATCTCTTGGCCGCGCGGCGGAATCTTACCGGTGATGGTGCGGCCAGTGAATTGAAGATCCGGGCGGCGGTAGAACGCGTGGCGTGGAACCAAGAAGATTTCTTGTTCCAAACCAATGTTGGCGTACACGGACGCGGCACCGACGTCGTACTTCATCGCCTTGAGCATACGCTTGGTTTGCGTGTCCAAGGCGGAGGTGGCGCGGTGAAGCGGCGTCTTCTCATCGAGGGCATCGCCGTTGTAGGACACGAACGCAGCCGGGATGAAGACGGTGTCTTCGCGAAGGAAGATCGGCGAGGACGGGTCGAGGGAAAGGTAACCACCGGCCGTGTGCGTGGCGCGCATGCCGCCGTTCGGGTAGGAGGAACCATCCGTCTCGCCTTGAAGGAGTTGCTCGCCCGAGAAGGAGTAGTACGGGGTACCATCCGCCGCGAAATCCATCATAGACTGGTGCACTTGACCAGAGTTACCGTGACGGACACCGGAGGAGCCCATCGGCTGGAACCAGTGGCAGTACACGGACGCGCCGTTCTCGACGGCCCAGTCGAGCACCGCCTTGGCGACGACGTCAGCCTTCAACTCAGACTTGACCCAGTCTTGATCCTCGAGCAACTTGGCGCTCTCGCCGTACTTGCTCAAGTACTTCTCCGCGACCGCACCACGAAAGCACGCCGCACCGTACCCCTCCGTCGTGGCCGGAGCCGCGCTCATCGCGAGCATCGCGTTCGTCTCGACGCCGCGCGCCCCTCTCGTCGCGCGCGCCTGCTTCGCGCCGCGGCGAAGCGCACCGCTCTTCGGCGCCAAGCTCACTTTTTGACTCAACATGGACTACGCGCGCGCGCGCATCACGCACACTCGTCAGTCATCGCGCGCGTCGCCCGCGTCGCCCGCCCACCCCCGCGAGCCCTCTCGTCGACAACCCTCTCGTCGCACCACCGCGCGCGCCGTGCGCCGCGCCCACGCCTCGCGCGCCACGCACGCCACGCGTCGCTCGACGATCGACGTCTTCTCGCATCGCCTCTCGCGCACCTGCATCTCTCTTCTCGTCGAACGCGCCGGTGTGACGCGCGCGCGTCGATCGACGCGTCCACGTCGAGGTCGAGCGCGCGGACGCGCCCCCACCCCACCGGCGACGTGTCGACCGCACGAAAAGACGCCAAGGGGTATCCGTCGAGTCACGACCGGTGAATGGGACCACTCCCGACGACACACAAAGGATGGTGCGGGCGCACACTTCGAGTCGCGATCGGTCGAAGAGTCCATCCATGGCTGGGAAAATGCACTGGAACGCGGTCGATCGGACATTCGGCGCGAGACGATCGATCGCGTCGATTCGATTCGAGTCGTCGATTCGAGTCGTCGTCGTCGAGTCGAGGGTGGATGTTTTTTATAGACGACGCGATCGATCGACGCGACGATCCTTGACGCGATCGAGCGAGACGACGATCGAGACGGGGATTCATTCGACTCGAATGCCGCGATCGTCGTCGTCGTCGGCGCGCCGGGCGAGATCGTCGAGACGGCGCGTCGCGAGGCGTGTGACGACGACGTGTTGCGAGAGTTACGTCTCGGCGGTGGAGAAGCGGTGCGTCGAGTGCGCGGTGAAGCGCGCGCGAGAGGTGCGCGACGTCTGTCGCGCGGTGCACGCGTCGAGGGCGGATGACGTGGCGTTTTTCACGCGCGTCGACGCGTCGTCGTCTGATTTTTGGGGGGAGAACGCGGGCGTGCTCGTCAAGGCTGTGGCGGCGAATTCGAGCGCGCCCGCGCTTCGGTGGGTTTTTGAAGAGTCTTCGCGCAAGGCGGAGGCGGAGGCCTACGTCAAGGGTCACGGGTCGACCGTGTTGCGAATTTCGTGCGTGTTGTACGACCGGAAAAGGGACGACGACGTGGAACGTTTCAAATATCTCTTTGAGCGTTTAGGACTTCGAAAGCTGTTCAACGACGTGTGTTTTGAGATTTTGATCGGCTTGGAATTTTCGCTCCCAAACGCCGAGCGCAAGGATGTCGTCGAGAGGCAGTGCGCGGTGTTGACGTATTTGCACGAAGAGCAAGACTTTGAGTTTGACCAACATCATTTGTGTATGGCGAGCAAGCACAACGACTGCGTCGAAGCGATCGAATACATGTACAACAACGGAGCGGCGCCGGTGCCCGAGTGCGCTCTTCGACACGCGTTCAAGTTTTTAAACGTGAAATCGGCGACCTTTTATATCGAAAAGTGCGGCTGCGACGTCAACTTGAGGCAGCAGTACATGCTATTGAATGAACTCTGGAAAGATGACGATATGTTCGAGGAGTACGCGAAACGCGTGTACAGCGGATCGCACAGAGATTACCTCGAATTCGGTTTCGAGGAGGTCCGCGACGTCGTCTCCGTGAAGATTGTCTCCATGATGGCGGCGATACGCGACATGCTGAAAACGGAGGACGAGCGCGAGTCCCTCGTCGTTCGAGAACTCATGAGTCTCGTAGACGAGCATAAACAGAATTTTACTGAGAGCAAATATTTGGACATTTGCGCGTTTTTGAAAAAGAAGCACGATATTTTGCACGCTTCCGAAGCTCTGCCGTGGACTCAAATCTAACGGTGATTATCGCGATTATCGCGGAGAAAATCGATGCATCAAGACGCACGCGACTACACATGACGAACTATGCTCAATCGCGAAATCGTGCCTAGAAGAAAAAATGTCATTAAATGGAGATTTACATCATCGTCTTACCCTACGACCTCGCTCGTTTCTCGAGATCGCTCTTCTGACTATTCTGCGCGCAGGCTTGTGCGCACTCGTACACTGCAAGGGGAAGGCCGGGAAAAGTCATGGTGACGTACGCGGCGAAGATTGCACGACGTTGATCCCTCGAGAGACGTCGAACTGGTATTTCCGCCGTCAAGCCGAAAGGAAGTTGCGACTCATCGCCATCGGCGGCGGCGAGGAGCTTTTGCACAATCGGAGCGAGTTCCTTATTCGTCTCTGGAGGATGCTCGTACGCGTTGCGGCAGAAGCGTAATAAATCAGCGAATCCACTTCCGTAAGGCTTGGTACTATTTTCGCCCTGTGTTTTCGTGGGTTTGACGGAACTTTCGGATACTTTGGATTGATGCGTATCGGTGCCCGTGGTCCCGTCGGTGTTGCGTTGCGCAAAGTTGCACACGCGCGCTATGAGTGCTGGCTCCATCTGCGATTGCCAATCCTGAAGATCCATTGATACCGCCGCGAGGAGCGCACCTCGTTCACTGTCACCTCCTAGCAACGCTTTCGTGTTCACACTTTGAAGAACACTCGTGAGGCTCGTTTGCATTTTCGCCGAATTCGCGTGAAGTGCGCTCAATTTGTCCAACGCTGTGGTGTCATCCCAAAGAAGCGGATGGTTGAGAACGCCCCATGCCGCTGGTCGAGACGCAGGGTTCGGAGAAAGCATCGCGGCCAATAGGTGACGGGCCTCGATTGCCCTTCGAGGTGGCAATGAGTTGCCGCTCATCAATTTCTGTAGATTGTATCGCCCGTTCAAGATTTCGTCGTCGCTCGGCTTCACCCTCGGATCTTCGCCGAAAGGTGAGTTGAAACCGGTGAGTACGTAGAAGAAAACGACACCCATCGCCCAAATGTCAGCGGCGGGCGTCAACGGGCGTCCGGCGATGATCTCGGGCGCTCGACCGGCTAGAACAATCGAGACGCCATACTTGTTGAACGTACCCAACGAATACTGATCGATGTCGCCTTCTTCTTTGCGGAGGCAGACGCCCAGGCCAACATCTGCAATCTTGACTTGACCGTTTGAAGTCACGAGTAAGTTTTCAGGTTTGAGATCGTTGTGCGTGATGCATCCTTGCGGCTTTTCGTCGTCATGCAACCACGAGATACCTTCCGCGATGCCTCTGAGTAATTTGATGCGCTTATGTGCGGTGAGATTTGGTTGCCTCGCGATGTGCTCTCGCAAGGATTCAGGACACAACTCTTGAGCTATGAACACGTTCGAACTCGTGATACCCCAGCAGTGAAAGAATGGCACCAACGGCGATTGGTTTAGAGCCGTCATCAGCTCGACCTCACGTTCGACGAGCTGTACTAAATCACGTCCTTTCTCTCCGGGAGGTCTCGCGATGCGTTTCACCGCAACGGCGTGGCGAGCTCGCGAGGTGTGCCTAACGTATCCTCGAAACACATACGTCCCCGCACTTCCAACGCCGATTACTTCTTCTTCATTGTAGATGATACTCTCTCCGACACGTCGCCAACCACTCGTCGCCTCGGAAGAATCCGTCGTCATCTCACCGACTCCATCTTCGTCCGGAACAGCGTTCGCCCAAGCAACTTGAGCTTCGTTTGTTTCTATATCCTCGCTGTCATCAACGCTGGAAACGGCGTCAACCTCTGCCGACTCAAACATGGGAGCGCGCACGCCGTCGCTGCGGCCAGAAAACTGCACGGCTCGTTGCTTTGAAACCGTATTCGACGCCTTCGGAGCATTCGTTTTCGTTTGTTTCACCATGCCACTCGCAGCATTTGCCATGCGCTGTATTTGTTCGTGCTCAGCTTGCGTGATGTCTAAACTTTCTCTCAGAGTTAGAAGCATCTGTGCGCTCTCTGGAGTCACCGTCCCCGTGGCCCACGCCACTTTACTCGCCGCAAAGTAAGCGCGCAAGCGCTGATCGCCCCCTTCGAGCGCGGACTCTGCTTCGAGTTCACTCAGAACTGTCTTCGCCCTACGCATGTCGACATCAGATGAGTCGGGATCTTGCTGTGATTCCTCGATCGCGAGTCGAAGCTCGGTTTTGCTTCGACTCAAAATAGCGGTCTCTAGGCGCTCGAGGCGGCGCCATCGAACCAAGACACGTTCTGCCTTGTCTATGAGTTTATCGAGCTGCCACGGCCACGCCGAAGATCGGGCTTGCGTGAGGGCGTCTTCCAGCTCCTTGACATCTTCAGACGTGATGCCGCCGACGGCTCGATCGATACCATCCACTGAAGGAGTCATCGCTTCGATGAGAGCCGCGCGCGCATTGTCCATATTTTGCAGCGCCGTCGCTCTACTCTGCACACGGCTCACGAGAGTATTCAGCTTTGCGGCGCCTTCTTGCGTCAGAGGCGGACCGTTTGAAGCCAACTTAGCCGCCTGAAGTAGCAAGGCTTCTAATCGAGGTACGGCTTCGACGCTGCGGCTTGACTCGTCCGCCAAAGCAGCCCGCAACTCTCCTTCAAGCGTCGCCGCTCTCAGCGCCCGTTCAGCTCCAATCACAGCTGCCGTGAGCGCGCTGCGAGCGTTCTTCTTTTTCTTGCTGTCGTCACCAGTTGAAACGGACTCTATCGCTGCAGCGAATGGATCTGGATCGTACGACATGGACGCTGCCGTGTCATCCTCGCTTTCGTCGAGGTCATCCACGCTCGCGCGGACATCCTCGGCGTAATCCGAATTTGCTAAAAATTGCTCAGCGCGAGCGTAAGTTGCTTGGAGCGCCTGGACATCCATCGGTACCTGCAAGCACGCTGCACGAAGCGCATTTGCGAGCGCCAGTTCTTCCGCCGCGCTCGCCTTACCACGGATATCTTGCATGAGCTTCTCGCCTTCGTTCGACATGGCGCCAAGTGACCGTGCTTCGTTCACCGTTTCCTCCAAGACGACGAGCGCCCGACCCTGAGGGTCAGCCTGAGCAGCCTCGAACGCGCGCAACACATTCTTCCTCGCCTCGACGCGTTTCACGGATCGACCGAGCAGGATCTTCGTCCGTCCCTCCATGAGCGTCTTCAGTCTATCTTTTTCAGAGCTACGGGGACGTCCAGACGTGACCGAAATCGCAAGAGAGCTGTCCAACCACAACGTGAGCTGCACAAACGGCACGCCCTTCTCGAGTAATAACTCCACCGTGTTGACCATGGCCTCTCCGTCGGACTCTGTTGCCTCCTCGTCCCCAGGCGCAGAAATATTTACCAGGAGCACGAGCTTCTTGTGCCCTTTTCGTCGCGGGGCGCACACGTCGCTCGCGAGATCTTCCCACAGTCCGTCTCTCGAATATTTCACGAACTCGTACGGATTATTCGGCCATAACCGTTCAAACGTTGTCATGAGATCTCCAATCTGCGGCGAATCCGGCAATAGGACGTACACCTTGCTCTTCACCGCGGAATCTTCGCCCGCGCTCGTTCCGATTCGCATCCCCCCCGCCGCCGCCAAAGCGCTCGTCGCCATCAAAATCGTTCGTAACGTCATCGCCGTCGTCGGCTGCGACCATTTATCCCACACCGGCAATTCGACGGGCATGACGGCGCTCTCGCTTCCCGGGTTTTCCACGCTCCTTCCCGCCGCCAGTTCCTTCGTCGAGGTCGGAAACTTAGTCGTCGCTCTCAACGCGGGCACCGGCACGTGCATCGCCACGCTCGGTGTCTCCCCGACGACGAGTTTATCGGCCGGAAAGCTCGTCACTTCGCTCACGATGACATCCGTCACCTCCTTCATCACCAGCGTCGCCGACGTCTCGCCGCCCAAGTGCCATCGCACCACCGCCTCCAGGGCGTCCAGCTTGGACGTCGGCGTCACCGTCGGCGGCGCGGGCGCCTGATACACCGTCACCAGCGACGACGCGCGTCTCACGAATCCCTCGATCGGCGCCATCCAGTCTTGTTCGTCCCTCGCCTCGACCTCGCGCGCGTTTCCGCCGCCGTCCGCTCCTTTCCCTCGAGCGCGCGCGGACGTCGACACGACCCGTCCCCGCCGTCCCGCCGTCGAGCACGACGCGCGCGTGTGCGAGCGCGCGCGAGCGCTCGACGCGCACGCCATCTCGCTCGCCCTCGCGCCCTCGCGCCCGTGAGTCGCGTCGAGCGCGCGCGAGTGCCGCGCGAGACGACGTCCTCGGCGGTTGAGTCGCCCTCACACCGCGACATCATGTCGGCGAGGCGGGCGGCGACGCGCGCGCTCGCGCGAGTCGCGCGAGTCGGCGCGCGAGCGAACGAGTGCGCGACGGTGCGTGCGGACGACGCGACGCGCGACGCGGCGAAGACGCGACGGTGGAGAAGCGCGAAGACGACGGCGGACGCGATCGAACCCGTGTTTGTGTTGTGATCTCATCCGCGACGCGAGACTGACGAGGAGCGACGACGCGCAGGAGAGCGCGCTCGTAAAGACGGCGGTGATGGATGTCTGCGCGCGAGGAGCGTCGGCGTCGGCGCCGCGGGCAGGGCGAATGGCGAAGATGGCGACGTTCGCGACGACGACGTTGGCGAGTGCGGCGCTGGCAACATCGGCGACGTCGGCAGCGTGCATGGGCGCGGGCGAGAGTAAGGGTGGCGTCGCGAGCGACGACGCGAAATCCGCGCCGACGGGTTCCGGAGCGACGCCGACGGTGGTGTTCGTGCTCGGAGGTCCGGGCGCTGGTAAGGGCACGCAGTGCGCGAACATCGTGCGGGACTTTGAGTTCGTGCACCTGTCCGCGGGCGACTTGCTTCGCGCGCACATGAAGAGTGGAAGCAAGGACGGTAACATGGTGGCCGAGATGATCAAACAAGGACAAATCGTGCCGAGCGAGGTCACCGTTAACTTGCTGTTGGACGCCATGCGCGAGAGCGGGAAGGACCGGTTTTTGATCGACGGTTTCCCGAGAAACAAGGAAAACCGCGACGCCTGGGAAACGACGGCGGGATACGACTGCGATTTTGTCTTGTTCTTTGATTGCCCGGAGGACGTCATGACCAAACGTTTGCTCGGTCGCAACGAGGGTCGCACCGACGATAACATCGAAACCATCAAGAAGCGCTTCAAAACGTTCCGCGAGAGCTCGATGCCCGTCATAGATTATTATTCCAAGTTGAACAAGGTGTGCTCAGTCAACAGTGATCAAAAGCCGGACGATGTCTATGCGCAAACGCGTCAATATTTCGCCAAGTTTACCTAAGGAAGGAAGTGGCATGCTGTTGGTATTATTGCCGCGCTTTGAAATATTACATGAGCCGTCGGAATCATTCCTCCGGGCGCTCGCGTCTCGCTGAGAACCCGGTAGTTCCAAGTCTCTCTCTATTCGCTTTTTCAACCTCGGGGTCGAACGCAATCGTCATGTTTTGTGGATCGACGTCTTCTTCATGTAAGGACTGTTCCCATCTCTTATCCGCGCCCTTCGGCAACGTCCATCCGGAAGCGATGAATTTGCGCAATTCCGGACCATCAAACATCTTTTGCAGACGACCACGGCCCTCCTCGGGTAATGGTTGGTCTGAACCCTCCCGTTCATTCAATTTGGTGAGGAATTCGGCACGTTTTTGCCAACTTTTAGCGAGTTCAGACTGCGCAGAGATCTCTCGCGCAAACCGATTTTGCGCGCGAGTGTCAAAAGCGGATAAAAGTTCGATTTCTGACTTGAGCGCGGCGATTTCCATATCTTTCGAAGTTGAAGCCGTTTTGAGCTCTTCAAATTTATCCTTCATCTCGGACATGACGATTTGCATTTTCTTTTCTCCCGCTGCCTGAATGTCTTCAGCTTGTGAGATGCTTTCCTTGACTTTTCTTTTCGTGATTTTCTCCAATGCTTCTACCTCGGACTTGTAGTCGATCGATCTTTTCGCGTTTTCTGATGCCAACGCGCGCAGGCTCTCAATTTCTACGGTTTGAGAGGCGATCTGCTCCTGAAGCTGAACGATGAGTTCCGTCGCTTTCGTCTTGGCTTCAGTCATTGCTGCAAATTCCTGAAGGATTTCATTCTGTCGATACAATTGAGACTCAGCGTTTTCAGCGCGAACCACAGCGGCTGCGATCAAACTTTCACTCGTTTTTTGCTGCTCTTCGGCACGTTTCTCAGCCGCGCGTTGGGCTTTGAAGGCGGTGTCGACTGCGAGTGCAGCCGAATCTTGCACACTCTTCACTCTAGTATTCACCGTTTTGTCCATCTGAACGATCTTGGACTCCGCTAACGTGGCCCGAGCGATCGCAGACGTCATACGAGCACCCATCTCATCTTGGGAGCTCGTGAGCATGCGGATTTCCTGCTCCTTGTCGGTGAGTGCGTTCGCCACCTTGTCCCTCTCTTCGCGCATAGAGTCAAAACTGGCCGTGTACTCAAGCAAAGAACTATTCTGTTCTTGCAATGCAGCGACATTCATCTCGAGGGCGTCTATCTTTTGCTGTTGAGCTTTCATCATCTTTTCGTGTGCATCTGTCAGCAATGTATTTTGCTTGATCGCCTCGGCCTCGACAGTTGCCTTCAGTTGGTCGATGACCTTCGCCGCAGTGCTTGCCTGTTGTGTCGCAAATCGCTGAGCTTTATCAGCCTCTTTGCGTAATGTGTCGATTCTTTTCTTGGTTTCAGACTCGATGGACTTGCGCACTCTAGATTCGATTTCCTTTTCCACTTCGCGATACATGTCAGCGCGCCCCGATTCCAAGTTCTCCTCCGCCTTGACCTTGACGCGCTCAATCTCTATTCGAAGCGCCACGTTTTCCGCGCGAACCGCCTCGATCGTTTGCGTCAATGCGCGTTCGAGTTGCTTCTTGTCCATCATCGTTTGGTCTAACAACGCTGAGAGTGCCTTATTTCTCCTCTCGAGCCCGGCGGACTCGTCTTCAACCGCCACGGCCTTTCGAGCTTCGCCGATTTCGTTCACCGTTTGTTGTTCCCACGCCTCGTCCATCGCCGCCGCATCCATCGGTTCTCGCGACGCCGTGTCCGCCGCGTCCTCTAACGAGCTCGACATCACGAAGCGTCCTCGCCTCGTCTCCGCCGGTCGGTCGACGACGCGTCCCGGAGCTGCTCGCCTCGTCCCGCGTCTCGCCCGGCGCTCATCCGCTCTCACCGTTCCTGTCGCGGTCCATCCCGCGCGCGCCGCGCGCGCGACGACACCGCTCATGACTCTCGTCGCGACGATCCGCGCGCACCGCGACGAAATACGACGATCTCGTCGACGCGACGCGCGATGATCGCCTCAGTGCGAAAAAAGCGCAAGATCGAACAAAATTCAAGCCGAGTCGAGGCGTCGCGTTCGACGACGCTTCGAGATGGAGAGCTCGAAAAACGAAGACGAGAACGCGGTGAACGTCTCGAATGTCGTCGACGAACGCGAGCTCGTCGACGAGATCCTCGCGCGACGGCGTTTGACGACCCTCGAGAGGGAGAGGCTCTGCATTTCACTCCAGCCTGGAGGGGGTCGCTTGAGTCGGGAACCGCTATCGACGAACAGGCGAAAGTTGCTCGAAAAGCTGGTTAAAAATATTGTCAACCGGCAGGGCGCGGCGCGGCGCGGCGCGGACCT
>Ga0255780_10004367_pt1 | contig 12146 bp, 4 predicted proteins | sample 071ome_32_FD_179978 | JGI IMG/M metagenome (GOLD analysis project Ga0255780, IMG submission 179978) | Coastal salt marsh microbial communities from the Groves Creek Marsh, Skidaway Island, Georgia - 071405AT metaG (version 2) | ecosystem: Environmental > Aquatic > Marine > Intertidal zone > Salt...
ATGTAAACACAGACACAAGTTCTGCTCTACCATTGTTAAGGATATGTGCTCCAATACCATCACTAATAACTTGTGTAAAGTCGTTTGATACTATTGAATCATTGCCGCCATCATGTAGGGAACCGTCAATTCTTTGACCTGTTGCAGCGAAACCAAATGTTGTACAGTTTTGTACATACGGCGAACGTGCAGTAATCCAAACTCTTTGATCTGCTGGACCCCATCCTGGATCTAGTGATGCATAAGCACCTGCTGTACAACGACTTGTGCCGTATGAGTTTGCAGGTGTAAGATCACCTTGTAATCCGTCCATAGTCATTAAACGTAATCCTGTGCCATTGCGTAGATAGAAGAAGTCTTCTTCTTGCGAGCCTATAACAGCGTTGACATAGAATCTTGCTGCATATCTAGTTTGATAGTTAGCAGGATATGTTACACTCACGCTTGATGTGTAATTTCTTTCATAGTTTGCTGGATACGTTAAATCCCATTTCATTGCGTCAACTACAGATCTTACATCTCTTGCACAAAGTTCTGCATTATACTCATATGCTTTTTCTACAGTCATTGATCCTGTGTCGTCGGTTACAGACACAGCACTGCCACCAATTGTTGTACTAATAGTAAATGTAGTACTTGACAAAATATCTTTTACATAGTAGGTAGTAGATGTGCTTAGTCCGCCAATGGCTGTGCCGCTGAATTTTATGTCTTGATTTTGTTCTAACCAAGCAGTGCTTGTAATTGTTAGAGCACCTGAACTTGCTGTGGTTGCTGTAACAGTATCTTTGAAGTAATCATCAACATATGCAAGAGCTTCTGCAACAATAAATTCTTTGTTGAATTCGAGTTGTTTAATTGCACTATAAACATCATTTTCACCTGTTTGTGTCATGCTTGCTTCGTTACCAGCGCCAAAAATAATGTCGTTTACAATTTCAAATGTTTCATTAACACCTGACTGTGCCGCTGATTCACTTACTACAGCATATGCTTGCTGTCTTAGGTATTCATATGCACCTAATGTTGCTGTTTTTTGATCTCCAACTACTTTTTCGCTTGGTGCTCGTCTGTAAGCATATGCGGCAACCATACTTGCAAAGTTTGTATCTAATGCAAAGTCATATCTTGCTGCATCTAATAGATAACCTACATCTCTTTGACACTTAGCACTATCATACGTTAGATTTGGAAAGTTTGCTGTTATCCAATTGGTAACATTTGTTTTGATAGTTGCAGTTTGTGTTCCAATATCTGCGTGATCACTTTGAATTGCTGCGCTTGCTCCTGTGATGCTTGGATATGTAATTGCAACACTGCCAGAACCATTATCAACAATGTCAATAATGTCGTCTACCAAGTTTCCTATAGTAGTTGCTTGTGTTGCAGTTGCTGCTGTTCCGCTTACTTGACTAACTGCACTTTGGCTAGTAGGAGAAACTGTGATATTTCTCGCAACTGTTTGCATCAATGCTTTTAGTTCTGCATAAGCAGCCAATGTAGCTGCTTTTTCACTTGCATTAATATTAAGTGTTGCACCTTCGTAATATGCTTCACCTGCATTTACACTTTGCCAGTTACCGCCAAATGTAAGATCGTAATTTACAGCGTCAATAAGGTAACCTGTATCTTGTTTACATTTGGTTCTGCTAAATTTTAAACTTGGATAGTTTGTTTCAATCCAAGCAGTAAGTTCTGCTTTTAAAAATTCCCTGTTTGCTCTAATCAAATTACGTGCATAACCATCTTCTGGTGTTGCCATTTGATCTGCAAGTGGTAAAGTTTTATATGCTTCATATTTTTCACCAAGAGCAAAATCAATATTTCTTCTAACTAATCTTGTTAGTTGATTTACACTTGCTCTTTCGTTTCCTGTATCGGCATTACCAAAACTGTATAATTGGCTTTGAGATTCTGTATTTCCTGTTGTAGGAGTTACACTTACACCTTCTACAATATCACCAATTATGGCTTCAATTCTTTCATATGCACGTAAGCTATACACTGCATCTTTTTTAGGTGTAAGAGTTCCATTGCTGGCTTTTCTTGGCTGTACATTACTTGAACGCAATTCGTCGCCGATTACACAACATTCTGCTGGTACACGTATAGGTAATACTTCGTAGTACTTACCTGTGGCAACTTTAATTAAAGTGTTTCTAATTAATCTTGCCGGAATATCATCTGCTACTCCTGCTGTAATTGCATCTGTAATTATACCAACTAAACCTGCAACTTCTGTGTATGTTCCTGTTTCTGCTGCAATACTGCTTTGCTTATACTGTGTAACAACTGCTGTAGAATTATCACCGTTTGTAACTTGATAGTTTGTACTAGGATCTGTTTGATTTAATACATTTTGAATGACTGTTAAACCATAATTAATAGCTGCTACAGTTTGAACTTTTTGCGACAAGTATGGAGATCCAACTGTATCATTGATATACGAAAGTGCCGCTTCTCTTGAACGGACATTACCACCGTGTGTTATATCCCAGATAGCTGCATCAATAATAAAGCCCATATCTCTTTCACATTTAGCACTATCGTAGTCTAAGTTTTCAAAATCATCTCCTGGATTAGCATTTGTAATTTGATAATCAACCCATTCAACAATTTCTCTTTGAATGAATTGTCTATTACGCTCTAACAATGTTCTTGCGTTAGGTTTTTTAGTTCCACGTTCAACTTGTTCAGCAGCATAACGAATAGTTTTCCAAGGTTTGTCAATTGTTAATCCATGTACAGGAGCTGCTCCATCTGTACCATGATTTGCAACATAATAAACGTCATCGGCTATACCTAAAAATGCCCATTCTGGTACTGATCCTGTACTGCGTAATACTTGACCCTCTTGTCCTATTGGTAATCTTGTTGGTCCTGCGCCTGCATAATAAACTAAATCACCTGTTGTTGTTAACACACTAGCTTCTTCACCAACTGCAATAATATTCCAATATGTGCCAGTAGTATCTAAATCTGGGCGACTATTTTGTGCGCCACCGCCTGGATCTGTTTTAGTTTCTGTACTAAAGTCGTCACCTTCGGATATGTGTTGTTGAATACAAACATAAGAGTTGCTGTTGTATCTTACTACATCACCTAGTAGATATTCTGCATCATCTAACCATTCGCTTCTCCAACGTAATCCAGTATTTAAACGTTGCCAATATGTTATGTTAGGTGGTTCTTGATTTTGATGATCTTCTATACATAAGTAGGTGTATGCACCGTGTCTAACAACTTCACCTACACGATAGTCTTGCAGTGTAGAATCATCTCCCCATTCGCCTAAAAACTTTAAGCCTTTAGAAAAAACGTCCCAGTCGTCTGTACTTGTAAAAGGATTTTTTGTTGTATGGTTTGTTTTAGCAATAAATTGATCACCACCGTATCTTACAATATCACCTACTTGATAATTTTTATAAGTATCCCACTCTGATTCAAATTGAAAACCTCTAACAAATTGTTCCCAATTACTTTCATCTGCACTGAATGATCCTGTACTTGAATGAGCTGTAGTACAAATCCAAAGAGCAGCACCATATTGAACTACATCGTTTAATTTGTAACGTGTGCTTGCAGACCAGCTACCTTTATATTCTATTCCCTGATTAAATACGTCCCATTTAGCAATATCTAATTCTAAACCATCTGCATCTGTTGATGCACTTGTGTGATATGTGTTACACACATAACTTGCACCACCATATTTTACTAAATCATTAACTTTGTATCTAGTATCAACTGTCCAGTCACCCTTCCAGTCAAGTCCTTCAGCAAATAGATCCCAATTTGCGGAGTCAGCTTCTAATCCATTTGCAGCACTTGCGTTTGATGTATGAACAGCATTAGCAATATAAAGTCTACCACCGTAGACCACAAATATCGCCGTAAACATAATTTGTACTTGTAGCCCAGTCGCCCTTCCAAGTTTGACCGTCACTTACAAGATTCCATTTTGAAGGTACAACTTCAAGATCTGTAAAGAAGTCAGCAGCACTTGTGTGTCCTGTTACACAAATGTATATTTTGCCTCCAAATCTTATTACGTCATCTTTGTAATAGGAAGTAGATGCAGTCCATGCATCTTTCCAAACAAATCTAATTCTACCAAGTTTAAATTCTGCCATTTTTTTGCTCCGCTATTGTATTTATGCTATCCATATCGTATTGCATTATTTCATTCCACTATCATCATTTCTATAGTATAACATTTGTGCTACCCAACTGCCTGAAATTGCAACTGGATTGCCTAAATCATCCGTACCAGCTATAGTTACAGGTACTGGAATATCTATTGTTCCTCCTGGAATATTGCTTGCTATTAAGTTGTCTGCTGTACCAATTTTAACACTACCAGCTACAAAACTGTTTAGAGTAAGATCAGAACCACCAACACTAAGTCTGTCTGCTAAGAATGTTGCAATAGCTTTTTGTGTAGGAACAACATTGTTTGAATCTTCAGCGAATGTTGGATCTGTACTAAACTCTCTAACAACAGCACCAGAACCACCTAGTCTAACACCACCGAGTGCAAGTTCACTTAAACCATCTAAGTCAAAAAATTCAGCACTAATTGTAACAATACCAGTTGCCTGTTGAACACTAAACAATTCACCTGCTCTAAAGTTACCATCTTGGTCTGTACTTACATAATAAACTCTGCCGCCATTTGTTTCATATACTTCATTTTCAGGTGCAGCAGTAAAGTATGCACCTCCTGCATATAGATCAGGATAGTTTGTTTCTTCAAAATTTCCTGTTCCAACATCTAAGAAGTCATGTCCTGAAATTCTACACTGCGAAAAGTTTAGGTTAAACACAGCACTTGTATCATGAACTAAATCATATTCATTTCTAGCTCTTGGGGAAATACGTATTTCTACAAGTCTTGTACCTTGTCCAGTGCCATCATCACCTAGATCAGTAATTACAGCTGCTCTAAAACTCTTAAGATCGGTAGGATCGTCAGTGGCTTCATCTGGTACATTTGAAAATAGTATTTGTGTGCCAGGTCCTGGTACTTTAGTTACTCCGTAAAATTTAACAGTATTTCCTTCAGGAATTACATCAGCATAGCCATCACCTGTAATAGTAACAGTTGTACTATTCGTTCTATAACCAGATCCTCTATTGATCCAACTAGGCTGTGCTAATACGCCGTTACCTACTCTATTTTCCCATGAAACTTCAACTGTGTGTTCATTGTCATAGACTGTAAACACAGGTAAATTACTTGCACTATATCCACTACCAGGATCAAAAATATTAATACTATCAAAAGCAGCAGATCCTCCTATGTTAGCTCTTACTTTAGCCCTACATCCTGTGCGTATTCTTGATACAGAATTTGTAGGTGTAGTGTAAGCTAAAGATATCCAGTAATGTACACCGTCAATAGTTCCAGCACCTACTGTACACCATTGCTGTGTTGAACTTAAAGTTCTACCAGTCCACGTAAATCCGTCTTCGCTTGTTGCAACAAAATTTGTTCTTAAGCCAGCAGGATCTCCACCCACTACTTGACCGCCTGTATCGCATACTGCAAAGAATACTCCTTGACTGTATTTCATTTGAATCCAATTCATTACTGTCGACCCATCCTGTGTAGGCATATCGCCACCGTCTTGCCAATCAGATCCATTTAAACTATAGTATATTGATCCTGTATCTGCTATTGCAACAAATCTATTATTACCAAATGCCATTGAACTCCATCTAGTAAATTCAGCATTCGGAGGTAAGTCTGAATCAGTTGTTGTTGTCCAGGTTATTCCATTTGTAGTTTGTGCTATAACTTGATCATTTGCACTCAATGCTACCCACTTACCTTGACCATAAGCAATTACTTCAAATTGAGATGCTGTTGAATCTCCTACTCCGTCATCTGGAATAGTGCTAGTTGTCCAAGTTACTGCATCATCGCTATATGCAGCTGTATTAGAATTTTCTGCCACAGCAACAAATCTGCCTTCGCCAAATGCAACATCGGTCCATCCTTGATCCGCAGGCATTGTGACTGCTGTCCAGGTAATACCATCTAGTGAATATGCTGCAAAGTCTGTGTCTTTAGCAAGTGCAAAAAATCTATTATTACCTGCAACTATTTTTTTCCAGTCAATTGCTCCTGCATTAGGTAAATTTGCTTCACTCCAGTTTATTCCATCATCGCTGTACAACACATAATTTGGATTAGCAATAGCGCAGAAATTACCACTCTTACCTACACCACTAACCGCAACAGATGCAATGCTATTACTACTATCCTCTGATGTAGACGCTACACTAATTGTTAAATCATTATCAGGAGATATACCTCCAAGATCAGTTCCAGGAATAACAATAGTATCTCCAACAGCATATCCTAATCCAGCATCTGTAACAGTAACTTCATAGGTTGTGCCGTTTTTTACAACAGTAAATACGGCATTGGATGCTTGTAAACCGTCATCTTCAATAACTACTCCACTTCCCGGAGTGCCCTCTATACCTGTAAATGTAGCAGTGGTTTCGCTAAACGCTATATCTACAATTTCTCTACCGTCTGGCAAATTATGTAATGTATCACTGAATCCTGGATGTGATACTGTAATTCTTGGTTCTATCCTATATCTCGCATTTTGAGATAAAGTTGTTAGTATAGGAGTACCAGGCACTATATGATCAAAGCCTGGGGTGCCATCTGATTCTTTGTAAACAGACAACGCTCTGGTACCTTCGTTGTATGCTTGTACATAACCATACTGTCCTGTACCGTCACCTGCAATAATCCAAACTCTACAACCTAAAATTTGAGCTTCTGTTGCTTCTTCTGAGTTTGCAAGAGTAAGTGTAGTTTGATTGCCCGACTGAACGTTATTTTGTGCAACGAAATAACCAACGCCTCCAGTGCTTCCAGAATCTTGGTAAGATGTTAGTCTTGACTGAAATAATCCTCCGTCTCTAAAGTCTTCAAATGCAACACTTGCATTTATACCAGAACCTGATATAGTTGCTGATGCTGTAGTAAATTCTTCTCCAGCATGCTCATATTCAAATGCAAACAGTTCGTCTGAGAATAGTCCAGCAAATACACTGTCAACATTTACAGCATTATCTCTGTTCCATACTTTAACTGATTGAGGCACTTCATTTGGATCAAGCCCGTCTGCAACTGCACCAAAACTTCCGTATGAGTTGTTTCCGTTAGTAGCACGTATTATTCCACCATCTTCTGCAAGATATCCAACCTGATTGTAATAGGTAAACACTGACACAAGTTCTGCTCTAGCATTGTTTAAAACCCATGCACCAACACCGTCACTTAGTACCTGCGTAAAGTCATTAGATACAAACGATTTGTTTCCGCCGTTATGTAGTGCACCATCAATCTTTTGTCCAACACAATTATTACCAATGGTAGTAACACCTTGTATATATGGAGAACGTGTGTTAATCCATGTTCTGTTATCATCTGGACCCCAACCTGGGTCTAATGCACAATATGCTCCGCCGGTAGGTCTTTGATAAAGGTCATAAACTCCTGGAGGATTTAGTGTTCCTTCTAATCCTTCAGTGGTACAATTTCTTAAACCGGTTACATCACGTAGCCAAAATAGATCATCAAATTTTGTACCAAGGTATCCATTAGAGTATCTACGAGCTGCTAATAGTGTTTTATAATTACCTTCATATCTTAGATCGTATATAAATCCTCTTATTAGTTCGTGAAAGTCTGCCTTTAATCTTTCATCTGTAAATACTTTATTTGGATAATTTACTCTAGTGTAAGCTAATAATTCATCTATAATAAATTTTTTGTTTAATTCTAATTTTGCAGCATATTGTCTGCGCTCTAATGTTGCTGTTAAGGTATTTGTTCCTACTAGTGTAGGATTAGTTGCTCCAGATTGAGTTGAGTATTCTATAAAATCTTTATAATTTGTTTTTAAAACTGTTGTATAATTTAGTTCTAACAACCCAAGTGCAGGACCAATTTTTTGTATTCTACCCGTATTTCCAGTAGTAGGTACAAATTCTAAATTATTTTCCAAAATAGATAATAATATAACATCAAGATAATCTAATATTTCGCCTTGCCATTGTGTTTCGTTTTGATATTCTTCAATAGCATCATTAGCAACAATAGTAGCAGATCTTAGTTCATCTCCCATTACAACACATCCTGCAGGAACACTAATAGGACCAATTTCTTCGTATCTACCTGTATCTACTTTGATTTTTGTTGGCGTCAATGGTGGAATATTGTCTTCTATATACTGTGCTGCATATCTAATTGTTTTGAAAGGATTAAATATATCAGTGCCGTAACCATCTTCATCTACGCCATTTTGTCCAACATATATAACATTTGCTTGATTTTCCCATTTTCTCCAGAATGCTTCTTGTTCTGCTGTAATAGATAACAGTAAATCTTTTTCACCTATAGGTATATTTGTTGGTCCTAGTGTAGAACCATCACCTACTTGTTCTCTAGTCAATCCATATGTAAGCAAATCTCCAGGTCTTGTTAAGCCTGCAGGTTGACCTGCTTGTACAAGTAAATCCCAATAGTAATATCCGCTACCGTTATCTCCTGGAAAATTCATTGTATTTGCTAAATGGTATTCATTACACACAAAAGTGTTGCCAAAGTAATAAACTACATCACCAACATAATATTCAGTGCCTGCTAACCAAGGACCTCCCCAGGCTTTGCTTGGTACTAACAATTCCCAAACGTCTGGTTGTAAATAGTCCATTGTACTACCGTCTGCTTCGACTGCACCAATACTTACTAGTGCCATGTATAAATCGCCGCCGCGTAACACAATGTCACCAGGATTATATACAGCTCCGTTGGTCCAATCTCCTCTAAAATTGTAACTATATTGTAATACAACCCAAGACTGAGTACTATCTGCTTCTTGTGCAGGTTGATCATCTAAATTGTAAGCATTACAAAAATATAAGTAACCTCCATATCTAACAACATCACCAGGCTGGTATTGTGTTGTGCTATTCCACTCTCCATCAAATTGAAAACCTGGAAGTTCTATGCGAAATTTTGTTGTGTCTAATGCAACATCATCTGATTGATGAGTCTCTGTACAAATCCAAATTGTTCCACCATATAGTACTAGATCATTTTTTCTATATGTAGTTAAAGTTTGCCATGCTCCTGTGTATTCTATGCCATTGTGAAAAACTTCCCAGGCAACATCTGCAGTGTCTTCAATTGTAAGAGTACCGCCCATATTACCATGATATCTACAATAATAGTATAGTGTATCAGGAGCGTCAAAAGGAACAGTAATTTGAATTTGTCTAGTTGTTGCAGAAGCAAACTGACTTACATATGTTGTAGAGTCTACTTCATCACCGTCAATAAGATATTTTACTCCGTTGTTGTAAATAGTTCCACCTTGTAGTGTTCCATCTTCAGTTTCACTAAAAAGCAATGGGTGTATCGTTCCGCCAAATTCTATATTACTAGAGTCACTTTGGTTTAATAGATATGTCTTACCTCTACCTAATGTTAAATTAGGTTGTTCTGTAAAGTTAATATAAAAAGCACCTACAGCACTTACACCTTCAACATCTTCTGCTACAGTTACATTCAAATCTTCAGGAGTTGTTACTAAATTGTCTTCTAAAAATACACCACTTACATGAGGCTCAATACATTTATATACAATACCGTTGTATTTTACTAAAGCACCGTTTGAATAATCAGTACTGGCTTGCCAGTTACTAGTAAATTTGATATGTTCAACATATATTGTCCAATCATCTTTGTTGTTTACAAAATTGCTACTTGTATGCTCATTTAAACACAACCACAGGCTACCATCTTTGGTAACAATATCGCCAACATTATAAAGTGTAGAAGTTGCCCATGTACCCACAAACTTTCTACCGTCTGTCATTATACGCCATTTAGGCTGTGGTAATGGAGGATTACTTCCAGGCAATACATAATTTAAATCTGTAGCAAAGTTTGTATCTGAAGTATGTCCTACAAGACACACATAACTTTTACCGCCAACGCTTACAATATCATCTCGACGATATGCAACAGCTGATGACCATTGACCTTTCCAAGTATACTTAAATCTTTCTAACTTAAACTCTGCCATTTATATTACCCCTTAGTAACCAGGTGTATTAGGTACAACCTGATCGTCTGCTCCTTCTCCGTATGATGTTGATGAGATTCCTGTTGGATATTCATATGCTTCTGAAATACGTTGAACAAAATGTCCAGTGTTAGGTTCAATGTAATACAACAAGGCTCTTCCGTCCCATTTTATTTGTTGGTATCTCAAGTTTTGATAAACGATTGCATGATCTTCGTCAAGACCGTCTAAGAAATCAATACCTTCTTCAAAATCTGGAAAGTTTTCTTCGCTTGGTCCAATTTCGTTAATTACAACACTATTTTCATCACCACTTGACAATTGGTCTGAAACAATCAAAAACAATTCACCGTCATCATTTCTACGCAATCCGTAAAAATATCTTTTGATAAAACCGCCTAAAACTTCTGAAGGACTTGTACCAATATAATATGTCATTACGTTATCTCCACATAGCTGACTATAACATCAACCGAATCATCTATACTTGACCTAACCAACAATCTGTTGCTTGGTGCTAAAACTAATTTTTCACCTGTTGATACTGCACGTAAACTTGTACCAGAAGGTAGAATCGTATCTTTTAGATAATATCCAGAAACACTTGTGTCATCTTCAACAATAACATCTACATATAAAAATTTATCTGTCAAATTTGTAAAACTTAAACCAAGGATTGTCACCCTAGTAGTAGGTAAGGTTTCGTAAATCAACACAGGTTTAGTTCCACAGTTTTTTATTACAGTATTTTTAAGTATCGTTGCCATTATCTTTATCCAAAAATCAAAACTTTCTCAATTGCTATTTCTTCCGCTTGTTGGAATGAAATACCACCGCTTGCACCAGCAACACTTACCCAGCTTGTTCCATCAAACAATTCAACACGTAAATCATCTGTGTTGAAACGTATCATACCTGTAACACCGGTTGGGCGTGTAACGTTACCACCTACAGGAAGAACAACACCATAAGTGCCGTCAATGTCTACATAACCATTACCTGTTGTACTTAAAGTAGTTACTGCACCCGGTGAAATATTGGTAATGTCGTTGTCTTTGAATCCAAAGTTTTCTAAAGCAACTTTACCTGTTCCTTGAGCTTGTAACTGCAAGTCTTGGTTAGTAGTTAATGTACTTATCACATTGCCGTCGATCTCAATGTCATCAACGGTTACTCTATTTGAATTAAATCTTGAAGCATCTATATCAGCAACAACAACCCCATTTATGTAAAATCTAATTATATTATCGTTAGTACCAGGTGTTAGTTCTGCTGTAATTTTTGTGTTTCCGTCTAAATCTTGAAGCCCATCTAATCTTATCCAATTAGATCCGTCATAACCTTCAAATCTTACTAATTCACTATTAAATCTAAGTTGTCCAGCTGTAGGTGTAGGTCTTTGCGATGTATCTCCTACAGGTAATTTTAATGCTCCGCTACTATCTATGTTAACAATACCAGTTCCTGGTGCTAGTGTCATATCTCCTGTGGTTGTAATAGTGCTATCACTAATTGAAAAGTTATCGATAACTATATTGCCAGTGCCGGCTGCTCTCAATTCTAAGTCCGAATTACTGTTTGTTGTAGTGATAAAGTTATCATCAATTAAAATGTCACCAGTCGTAAAATTATTTGCTTGAATAGTTCCAGCACTATTGATGTCATTTACTGTTAAAACTCCTGTTACTGTTACATTATTACCAACAGTCACGTTACCCGATACGCTTAAATCTTGTGACATTTGCACGTCATTATTTGGTATATTTACAACACCAGTTCCGTTTGCACGTAAAATTAAGTCTGTATCTACTGCTGTAGTTTCTACTACATTGTTGTCAATTAATATTGTGTTGTTTGTAAAACTATCAGCTGTAATGAGTCCTGTGCTTGTTATATCAACAGTAGTTGTTAAACCGTTTACTGTTACGTCATTGTTAACTGTTACATTGTTATTAGGAACAAGTATTTCTCCTGTGCCATTTGCTCGTAACTCTAAATCTGCATTTGAACTTGTTGTGGTAATAT
>Ga0255780_10004388_pt1 | contig 12120 bp, 11 predicted proteins | sample 071ome_32_FD_179978 | JGI IMG/M metagenome (GOLD analysis project Ga0255780, IMG submission 179978) | Coastal salt marsh microbial communities from the Groves Creek Marsh, Skidaway Island, Georgia - 071405AT metaG (version 2) | ecosystem: Environmental > Aquatic > Marine > Intertidal zone >...
TAGAAATCCCACCTCAGGTTTTAACCTAAAACCTCTATTTAAATTAACAATGCGATACAGTACACCAAAATTGGTAAGAATCGCAAACATAACAGTAATTACCGTTAAAGACATTTTCTTAAAAAATTTATTATTGCAATCTACAACAAAAGTTTTTTTCTTTATAGGCTTGATTCTTACTATAATTAAAAAGCCTGGTAAATTAAATTTCTAAGGGTTGGATGATCGTTAAGGTCTCCCGCAGGGATGAGTTGGGTCAAGTAGACCACCACCAGTTCTTCCGTCGGGTCTACCCAATAGGTTGAATGATAGGCACCACCCCATCCAAATTCACCCACTGACCCCATTTTACCGCGAAGTCCGAGGTCTTCACAGACTTCAAATCCTAAACCGAAGCCCGTACCGTTGATTCCTTGAAATAAAGCATCGGGCACATGAACGGCTGTCATGAGTTCAATGGTTTTGCGCGAAACTAAACGCTGACCATCGATTTCACCCTTATTTAAAAACAGTTCTAAGAATCGTGCGTAATCAGTTGCAGTACTAAGAAGACCCGCCCCTCCTGAAAAACTGGCCCTTGGACCGTTAACATACGCCCCTTGGCTCTGCATGGTGCCCGCATCAGGAGCCCGTTCTATACCTTCAGGGCGGTAGTGGTATACTGTGGCCAAACGATCACGCTCTTTGGGATTTAAATAAAATTGAGTGTCGTTCATTCTTAAAGGCGTGAGGATGCGTTCACGAACAAAAACATCTAACGACATACCCGAAACCACTTCAATTAAAGCGCCAAGTACATCGGTGCTGTATCCGTAGACAAAAGCGCTCCCAGGGTGGGCCTCCATGGGCAATTGTGCCATACGCTTTACTGTTTCTAAAATTGGCTCGTTGCGGTGGGCAAAATACCACCCTTGAATGTCAGCTTTCTTCCAGGCCTCAGCGGCTCGACCGTAACCATAGCCCAATCCAGAGGTGTGAGTAAGCAAGTCCCTTATAGTGATCTTGCGGTTTGCCGGAACTACTTTATAGCCGTTCTCACCGTCTGCTTCTGCCACGGTTGTAGCGTTAAAGGCCTCAATGTACTTTCCGACAGGTTCATTAATATGAAGGAGTCCGTCTTCTTGAAGCATCATTACTCCCAAGCTAATGATCGCCTTGGTCTGAGAGGCAATGCGAAAAATGGCATCTTTATCCATCGGTCTGCCGGCCTCCACGTCAGATTTGCCAATAGCTTCAAAATATACCGGTTCGCCCTTTCGCGCCACATAAATGACAGCTCCAGAAAGTTTCTTCTGTGTCACATAATCATTCCATTGATGGGTAATTTTTTGCAGGCGAACAGAAGACATCCCAACTGTTTCGGCAGAGATAGTATTCGTCTGTGAAAAGCCTAATGAGCAAAATAAAATTGCTCCTAAAAAAGCATGTAAAATCCTGTTTTTCATGGCACTATAATAAGGTTAAAATAGATTTCAGTGTAGTCAAAACGTTCGTAAAGAACGGCTAACTCTTTGGATTGAAAATAAGCCAAATCTGAATAGGCAGCGAAACCTTCATTCAGCTGCTGTACTACCTGCCAGCTGTTCCCTGCATCTTGAGAAGACCATAGGGTCAGATGCTTTCGGGCAGATTCAGCATTAGGTCCAAGGTGGTAAAGTTTATCGTGATCAGGCACATACAGTAGAGAAGACTGACAAACCGGGGTGATCAAATCATCTGCGCGCATTTCACTCTCCCAAAAGGCTCCATCAGAAGTACTCCGAGCTATAAATTTTCTGCGTTCGGTGCTGTTTTGAATGCGTACCGTCATCACCAGCTCTCCACTCGGCAATTGAGCGGCCATCACTTCGTTTGAGCTAGGGGTTTTCAAAGATTCAGAACGCTTCCATTGCTTTCCGTGATCGTCTGAATACAAGACAAAAGCGCGATACTCCCTGAATTCTTCTTGAACAGGACCTCTTGACGCATTTGCCGGAACGATCAGCCTACCTTTATTCGGCCCGTAAGTAAGTTGCAATGCGTGCCCCGGCGCGTAAGCTAGGGTGCGATCGTCTAGGTTTTTGGTTGGATGAAAGCGATCGTAATGCGTGACATCTGAAATTAAGGTAGGTGCAGACCAATGCTTTCCTGCGTCGGTACTTGTTATAAAGTATCCCTGGCGTCTTCCATTGCCTTCGCGCGTCTGCTGCTCTGAGGCAGTACCCGTATTGTAAAAAAGAAATAAACGCCCCTCTGGGTAGTTTGGATCTAAGCGGTCTACCACTGGAGTAGGATTCCCGACTTGAAGTGCTCCGAAATCGGCCACACGTTGCAGATCGGTCCATGTATGGCCTCCGTCCTGGCTACGTCTCATGAGAATATCCACATCTCCAAAATCAGCGCACGAATCCTTACGTCCCTCAGCGAAGGCGATGAGCACCTCGGGTGATAGGGACACCAAAGCCGGAATTCGAAAACAGGCATATCCCAGGTCTCCACTTTTAAATAAGGTCTTTCCTTGGGCACATGCCAGGTTTACCCATCCTAGGAGTATTGAAAGAGAGAAAAAGGATCTCAAGGTAAACCAATACGGCACTGATAATCGCATCTATTGAAAGTAGTATATAAACGCGCTTGAACAAAATATCAGCTCATGAACAGAGGCTCCTGCACCAATTTTTACTATTTTTTGAGAAAGCTAACCGATGGCCAATACGCGAATTATTTCTCTTGAAACTCGAGACATTCGGTTTCCGACCAGTTTGACCCTTGACGGATCAGACGCGATGAACAAAGACCCTGACTATTCAGCGGCCTATGTCATTCTGAAAACCGATCATCCAGACGGCCTTGAAGGGCATGGTCTTACCTTCACTATTGGACGCGGAAACGAACTCTGTACTGCGGCCATTGAAGCACTTTCTCATCTGGTGGTGGGCAAAACCCTCGAATCATTCACACAAGACATGGGGGCCTTCTTTAAGATGATCACCTCAGACAGTCAGCTGCGTTGGCTCGGACCAGAAAAAGGAGTAATTCACTTAGCCACTGGTGCGGTGGTCAATGCCGTTTGGGATCTGTATGCCAAAGTCGAAGGTAAGCCCCTATGGCGCCTTCTGACCGATATGAGCCCTGAAGAGCTGGTCTCTTGCATCGACTTCACCTACATCACTGATGCCATAACCCCTGATGAGGCTTTGGCGCTCTTAAAAAAGGTAGCGCCCAGCAAAAAAGAGCGCATCGATTACCTCATAGAACACGGATATCCCGCCTATACCACCTCGGCCGGATGGCTGGGTTATTCTGACGAAAAAATCAAGCGACTCTGCAAAGAAGCCAAAGACAGCGGCTTTACACATATCAAGATCAAAGTCGGATCTGACCTAAACGATGACGTTAGGCGCGCCAAACTCATACGTGAAGAAATTGGTTACGACCTAAAACTGATGATGGATGCGAACCAAAAATGGGACGTCCACGAAGCCATCGAAAACATGAAAACCCTAGCCCAATTCAGACCTTGGTGGATTGAAGAACCCACCAGTCCAGACGATGTGATTGGGCACGCGGCGATAGCGAAAGCAGTCGCACCAATTCATGTGGCCACAGGGGAGCACTGTCAAAATAGGGTGGTCTTCAAGCAGCTCATGCAAGCGGGCGCCATCGGTATTTGCCAAATTGACAGTTGCCGGGTGGGCGGAGTAAACGAGATTTTAGCCATTCTTCTAATGGCCGCCAAGTTTGAGGTTCCGGTCTGTCCGCATGCGGGCGGAGTCGGTTTATGCGAATATGTTCAACATCTCTCGATGCTCGATTATGTGTCGATCAGTGCTAGCCTTGAGAGCCGCATTATAGAATATGTGGATCATTTACATGAGCACTTTGAAGATCCGGTAGTGATCAAAAACGGCAATTATATGCCACCTCAAAAACACGGATACAGCATCACTATGAAACCTGAATCGATTAGTGCACACCTCTTTCCGAACGGATCGGTGTGGAAAGCCCTACAGAAATCTTAAACACAATTAACTGTGGATGAATTAAAACATAAAATAGCGGTCATCACCGGAGCCTCCAGTGGCATCGGCAAAGCCATCGCCGAAAAAATGAGCGCCGAAGGTGCTGAACTCTATTTGCTCGATCGTGACACCCTTCAAGGCGAGGCGCTTGCCGCCGAGCTGTCTTCAAAAACAGGCAAGGCACACTTCAAGGCATGCGATGTCACCAATACCCAAGAAATCGAAGCGCTATTTGAAGAAATTGCAGCTAAAAAGGGTATCGACATACTGGTGAATAATGCGGGTATTGCCCACGTCGGAAACCTCGAACACACCAGTGAAGAAGACCTCGATCGCCTTTATCAGGTAAACATCAAGGGCATCTTCAACTGTAGTAAAGCCGCCATCACCCAGATGAAAACCAAAGGGCAAGGCGTGATTCTCAACCTGGCCTCGATCGCCGCATCAGTGGGTATCTCAGACCGCTTTGCCTATTCGATGACCAAGGGGGCCGTGCGGGCCATGACCTATTCGATTGCCAAAGACTACGTACAGTATGGCATTCGTTGCAACTGCATTTCTCCGGCACGCATTCACACACCCTTTGTAGACGGATTCATCTCTAAAAACTACCCCGGTCAAGAAGCAGAAATGTTTGAAAAATTATCAAAAACCCAGCCTATTGGACGCATGGGAACCCCAGAAGAAGTGGCCGACTTTGCTACATTCTTATGCTCAGACAAAGCGCGATTTCTGACCGGTACCGACTACCCCATCGATGGCGGATTTTTAACCCTAAACTCTTAACACATGAAATTGATTCGTTTTGGGCCCAAAGGGGCTGAAAAACCAGGTATTGAAACGGCTAATGGAACCCGTTACGATGTGTCAGCGTTTTGCAACGATTACGACCAAGATTTTTTTGCCTCAGAGGGGCCGAGCAGGCTATCCGAATGGGTAGCCCGCCAGGACGAAGCCCTGGCGACGGTCGCCGAAGGCGAACGGCTTGGCCCTCCGATCGCCAACCCTTCAAAAATTATTTGTGTGGGGCTCAACTATGCCAAACACGCTAAAGAAAGCGGTATGCAGGCACCTGAAGAGCCGGTGCTCTTTTTCAAATCGACTACAGCGATTACAGGCCCTTATGATCCGATTCTGATTCCGCCAGGGTCTACCAAAACTGATTGGGAGGTCGAATTGGCGGTGGTAATCGGAAAGAAAGCATCCTATGTCGGCGAACGCGACGCTATGCAGCATGTAGCCGGTTACCTCTTGCATAATGATGTAAGCGAACGCGCCTACCAGTTAGAGCGTGGCGGGCAATGGGTGAAGGGCAAAAGTTGCGATACGTTTGCCCCTATTGGTCCGTATTTGGTAACCGCAGACGAGATAGCCGATCCGCATCACCTCGATTTGTGGCTCAAGGTCAACGGTGAGCTATTACAATCAAGTAATACCTCAGACCTTATCTTCAATATTCCGACGCTAGTGAGCTACATCAGTCAATTCATGACTTTGCTTCCGGGAGATATCATCTCTACCGGAACTCCGGCCGGAGTAGGGCTAGGATTTGATCCGCCCCGCTACCTCAAAAAAGGAGATGTAGTAGAATTAGGCATCGACGGGCTCGGTACTGCTAAACAACCCGTAGAATAACGTTTCGCCTGTGATCATCGATAGCCACCAACATTTTTGGAACTACCAACCACAGCGCGATTCGTGGATCGACGATTCTATGGCGGTGATTCGCCGTGATTTCACCCCCGTCGATCTACTAAGTGAGCTTAACAAAAATGGGGTCAGTCACTGTGTAGCGGTCCAGGCCGATCCTTCAGAAACGGAATCCGAATTTTTGCTTGACTTGGCCGACACCCATGAATTCATTGCCGGAGTGGTCGGATGGGTCGATGTCTGCGCCCCAAACGTGGGCGAGCGGCTAGCGCACTTTGCACAGCGCCCCAAGTTCAAAGGAGTTCGGCATCTGATCCAATCAGAACCCGACCCAAACTTCATGCTTCGCCCCGATTTCAGACGCGGAATTGAAGCCCTCGCTCCGCTCGGGCTCACCTATGACCTACTCATCAAACCTCATCAATTTAAAGCAGCTATCGACCTGGTACACGCCTTTCCTGATCAACCCTTTGTGCTCGACCACCTAGGTAAGCCGGGGTACAAAGACAGGCTCGATCAAGACTGGGCACGGGCCGTGCATGAAATGGCAAGCCACCCTAATGTGTATGCCAAACTCTCAGGACTGGTCACCGAGTCTGATGGGTATCGTTTCACTCGTGCTCAATTTGATCCGGTCTTAGAAACAGCTCTTGAAGCCTTCGGTGCGCATCGTTTACTGTTCGGATCAGACTGGCCCGTATGTCTTCTAGCCGCACCCTATGAAGCCGTCCTTGAAATCATCGAGTACTTTATTTCTAAGCTAACCCCAAACGAACAGTCTGCCATCATGGCCACCAACGCCCAAACCTTTTACCGCCTATGAACCTACACCTACAAGAAAAGCGAATCATCGTAACCGGAGGGGCCAAAGGAATCGGCCGAGGCATCGTTCAGGTGCTGGCCGAAGAAGGAGCTTACGTGCTTATCATCGATAAGGACCAAGAGGCCACGCAGATAACCCTCGAAGAACTCAAGGCCTCGGGCTACCGGGCCGATGCGGCACATGCCGACCTGACCGATCCTGAGCAGTGTAAACAGGCCGTAAACGCGCTGCTTCAGAAGCACGGGCGAATCGATGGGCTCGTCAATAACGCCGGAATCAACGATGGGGCCAGCCTCGAATCGGCCACTCATGAAGCATTTATGCAATCGTTGCACAAAAATGTAGTGCATTACTTCACCATGGCGCAGGCCTGTTTGCCGCAATTAAAGGCCAACAAAGGAGCAATCGTCAATATCACCTCAAAGGTTTCACTTACCGGCCAAGGAGGCACCTCGGGTTATGCGGCCGCCAATGGCGGCCGCAATGCACTCACTCGTGAGTGGGCAGTCGATCTGTTGCCCTATGGAGTGCGCGTGAATGCGGTAGTGGTGGCCGAATGCATGACCCCACTTTATCAAAACTGGCTGCAAAGTTTTGAGCATCCCGAACAGAAATTGGCAGCCATTGAGAAGAAGATACCGCTCGAGCAGCGCATGACCACCGCCGAAGAACTCGGTCAGACCGTGGCCTTTTTGCTCTCAAGCAAATCAAGTCACACCACGGGTCAACTTATTCACGTTGATGGCGGGTATACCCATCTTGATCGGGCCCTCTCTTAAATAAGTATTACTATGAAATAAACACTATGAGCAAATCACCTCTTGTTTTGAAGCATACCCTGCTGCCATTCATTGCCATTACCTCGCTTTTTGCCTTGTGGGGTTTTGCCAATGATATCACTAACCCCATGGTTTCTGCCTTTAAAAAAGTGCTCGAGCTTAACAATACTCAGGCCTCTTGGGTGCAGGCAGCGTTTTATGGGGGATACTTCACGATGAGTCTTCCAGCCGCTTATGTGCTTCAGCGCTATTCGTTTAAGACGGGTATCATGGTGGGTCTTGGGCTTTATGCTACAGGGGCCTTGCTGTTTTATCCGGCTGCGGCCCTTCAGAATTACCTGTTCTTTTTAACGGCGCTCTATATACTCACTTTTGGCCTGGCTTTTTTAGAAACCACCGCCAACCCCCTGATCTTATCGCTAGGCCCTGCTGAAACCGCTACCCGGCGCTTGAACTTGGCACAATCGTTTAATCCGGTCGGAGCCCTCACCGGATTGTTTATCGCACAGACTTTCATATTGAAATCCTTACAATCTGACGATGTCGATGCCTCGGGTGCGAGTATCTACGAAACCCTTCCGATCGCCGCAAAGGAGGCCGTCAAAACGGCGGACCTCAACGCCATACGCAATCCTTATGTCGTCTTAGGGTTGGTGCTTATCGTGCTCATGGTAGTGATGGCAAAACTTAAAATTCCGGAGCAACCTTCGAAGCAGACTGCTAAAAATTCAGGTATGGGAGCTTCAATCAAGCGGCTACTCAAAAAAGAGCGCTGCTACGGTGGCTTCTTTGCTCAACTATTCTATGTAGGGGCGCAAATTATGTGCTGGACCTATATTTACCAGTATGCCGAAAGCTTGGGAATTGACAACGCCTCAGCAGTGAACTACGCCTATGCCGCACTGGTTCTGTTCATGTTAGGACGCTTCTTATTCACCTACCTTTTGAAATTTTTAAAGGCCGGAAGTCTGCTACTGGTGCTCGCCATACTCGCAGGTCTATTCACCCTTGGAGCCATTGGATTGCCCGGAATGCTTGGGTTGTACAGTTTAGTGCTGGTTTCGTTTTGCATGTCCATCATGTTTCCGACCATCTACGGATTGGCCTTAAGCGATTTGGGCGACGATGCTAAAACCGCCTCGGCCTTTTTAGTGATGGCCATTGTGGGCGGAGCCCTCATGCCTGTGCTTCAAGGCATGGTGCTTGATGTAGGCGGATCGGGCTACAGCGACATCAGCTGGTTAGGCCTATCCGAGGTACGTCTATCATTCGCCATACCCCTGATCAGTTTTCTGGTGGTAGGGCTTTACGCCTACCGCAGTTTAAAATCCGCTACATTTAATCTATGAAACGCTTTTGCCTAGCCCTTGACCTCAAAGACGATGCGCAAGCGATCGCTCAATACGAGGCCTATCACCAATCGGTGTGGCCTGAGATCATCGAGAGCATTAAAAGAAGCGGCATCGAAAACATGACCATTTATAGGGTCCAGAATCGCCTAATTATGCTTATCGAGGCTCATGATGACTTTTCATTTGAGCAAAAAGCAGCTCAAGACGCCAAAAACCCCAAGGTACAAGAGTGGGAAGCCCTCATGGACCGCTTTCAACAGCGCATCCCAGGCACCCCTGAAGGCGCTAAATGGGCACTTGCAGAACCGATCTTTAAACTCAATTAACCTGTTATGGTTTCTTTCTTCGACCCCAGCTATCCAAGTATTGACGACTTAAGAAGGCGTGCGCAGCAGCGCATCCCAAAATTTGCCTTTGAGTATTTAGACGGCGGATGCAACGAAGAAGTCAATCTGCGTAAAAACACCGAAGACCTAAAGCAGATCGAACTCGTCCCTCGCTACCTTCGAGATCACCAACCACCACGCCTAGAAACCACCCTTTTCGGTCATACCTATAGTGCTCCTTTTGGGGTTGCACCCATTGGCCTTCAGGGCCTTATTTGGCCTGGGGCACCAGAGCTACTAGCCAAGGCCGCAACGGCCCACAACCTGCCCTTTATTTTAAGTACGGTTTCAACGGCGAGTATAGAGCGCATTGCCCAAATCACTGAAGGTAAGGCGTGGTTTCAATTGTACAATCCGGCTGAAGACGCCTTGAGAGAAGACCTGCTAAGCCGCGCAGAGCAGGCAGGCATTGAGGTGCTGGTGCTACTGAGTGATGTGCCCAGTTTTGGGTACCGCCACAAAGACATACGCAACGGGCTTTCGATGCCTCCAAAAATGACGATTCGAAATATACTGCAGATACTGAATCATCCACAATGGGCCTTGAGCACTCTGGTTAAAGGCCAGCCCGAATTTGAAACCCTCAAGCCCTACATGCCCAAAAACCTGAGCTTAAGTCAGCTTGGCGCCTTTATGAACGATACTTTTTCGGGCAAACTCACTGAAGAAAAAATTGCCCCCATTCGTGACCGCTGGAAGGGCAAACTCGTGCTCAAAGGCGTAGCCAGCGGCGAAGACGCAGCTATTGCGGCTAAACTCGGCTTCGACGGACTCATCGTATCGAACCATGGTGGACGTCAAATCGACGCCGGAGAATCCTCGATTCGTTCACTAGATCGGGTGTTGAGTGCGGTCGACCCCAAGCAACTCACGGTAATGCTTGACAGCGGATTGAGATCAGGCCCTGACATCGCCCGCGCGCTGGCGCGCGGCGCTTCGTTCACCTTTATGGGGCGCACCTTCATGTATGGCGTTGCTGCCCTTGGGGCAAAAGGCCCCGATCACACCATCGAACTGCTCAGAAGACAATTGCAGCAGGTGCTTGAGCAACTCTGCTGTGAGCGGCCTGGAGAACTGCATCAATTTTTAGCCAGATGAAATTAGCGGGTACACTCTTTTTTGCCCTTCTTTTTATAGGATGTAACCAAACAACCCCACCCAAGGAAATTCCTAAAGGTATGGTTTACATTAAGGGAGGCACCTACCAACAAGGAGCGGTTGAAAAAGATCGGATGGCTATGAGGCACGAGAAGCCTGCGCACAAGGTCAAGGTATCTACTTTTTTCATGGATATTCACGAGGTAACCAACGCTCAGTACAAAGCTTTCGTAGAGGCCACGGGCTATCTAACTGTGGCGGAGCGGCCGCTTGACTGGGAAGTACTTAAAAAGCAACTTCCTACAGGGACCCCAAAGCCTGCTGACTCATTACTTCAACCCGGTTCATTGGTATTTAAGAAAGCGCCTTCAGCACTTCCGAATTTGTATGATTTTTCTCAATGGTGGGAGTGGCGTATTGGTGCAAATTGGAGGCACCCTCAAGGCCCCGACAGTTCTATTGAAGGAAAAGACGATCACCCAGTGGTACACATTGCGTTTGAAGATGCTGTAGCCTATTGCAACTGGGCCAATCGACGGCTTCCCACGGAGGCAGAATGGGAATATGCCGCAAGGGGTGATCAAAAAAATGCACCCTTCTTTTGGGGAGATGGGTCTGAGAAATTAAATCAATTTGCCAATACCTGGGAGGGGCAGTTTCCGGTGACCAATTCAGCCATAGACGGTTTTGAGGGGTTGGCTCCGGTCATGCAGTATCCGTCTAATAGTAACGGACTTTATGACATGGCAGGTAATGTTTGGGAGATTACCAACGACTGGTACGATCCCACCTATTACCAAAAGTTAGCCCAGCAAGACGAAACGACTATCAATCCGCAAGGTCCTGATGCAACCTACAATCCCAATAATCCGTATGCACAAGAAAAAGTAATAAAGGGCGGATCTTTTTTGTGTAGCGCCTCATACTGCGCTAGTTACAGAATCAGCGCACGCATGGCCCAAGCACTCGACTCCGGAGCCGAGCATATTGGATTTCGAACCGTATTAGACGAATAGTGTAACTTCAAGCGTATGAAACGCTCTCTCCTCTTTCTCATTCTGCTATCAGGTTTTTTGTACGCCTGCCAAAACGATTCAAAAATTCAAAAGCGATCCGATCGACCGAATGTGGTGCTAATCCTCACCGACGATCAGGGCTATGCCGATGCGGGAGTGTTTGGAGCTACAGGCTTTGAAACCCCGTACCTCGACCAGCTCGCGAGTGAAGGGGCCTTGTTGACAAATTATTATGCGCCTCAAGCGGTGTGCTCCGCTTCGCGTGCCGGAATACTTACGGGTTGCTATCCGAATCGCATCGGCATTCACAATGCACTAATGCCCAATTCAGATAAAGGATTGCATCCTGATGAGACGACTATTGCCGATATGCTAAAGGAAAGAGGATACGCCACGGCTATTTTCGGTAAGTGGCACCTCGGAGATGCACCTGAGCTGTTACCCACGAATCATGGATTTGACGAATACTTTGGCATTCCCTATTCGAATGACATGTGGCCGTTGCATCCACAGCAGGGGCCTGTCTTTAATTTTGGACCGCTGCCCCTTTATGAAAACACACAAGTAATTGATACGCTCACCGATCAGTCGCAATTGACTACCCAACTAACAAACCGAGCGGTCGACTTTATAAACCGAAAAAAAGACGACCCCTTCTTCTTGTATGTGGCGCATCCGCAACCGCACGTCCCCCTATATGTTTCAGAAAAATTCAAAGGCAAGTCGGCCAACGGATTGTATGGTGACGTCATCATGGAACTCGACTGGTCGGTGGGTCAGATCCTACAAGCCTTGAAAGAAAACGGACTTGAAGAAAACACCCTGGTCATCTTCACTTCTGACAATGGGCCTTGGCTAGCGTATGGCAATCATGCCGGAAACGCAGGTGACTTGCGCGAGGGCAAAGGCACGGCTTGGGAGGGCGGACAGCGAGAACCTTTTATTGTAAAGTACCCTCCACGCATCCAAGGCGGATCTATCGTAGATGTCCCCGTAATGGGCATCGATCTATTAC
>Ga0255780_10004390_pt1 | contig 12118 bp, 8 predicted proteins | sample 071ome_32_FD_179978 | JGI IMG/M metagenome (GOLD analysis project Ga0255780, IMG submission 179978) | Coastal salt marsh microbial communities from the Groves Creek Marsh, Skidaway Island, Georgia - 071405AT metaG (version 2) | ecosystem: Environmental > Aquatic > Marine > Intertidal zone > Salt...
TTCCAGGCAGTTTCCAATTGTTCCTTGGCCTCACCTTTTGCTTTCTCATAGGCAAGTGCAAGAGGTAAATTCGGCCGAAGCTGCTCCAGATCGTTTGTTTCACCTTCTTCACCGTGATCCGACAAATCATCGCGGATCTGATAAGCGATTCCCAACGCTTCACTGTAAGCGTGTATGGTTTCACGCACTTCTGCGTGGATCTCCACACCTGCAAACACAGCTCCCATTTGAAGAGCCACCTCGAATGCAGGCGCCGTTTTGCTGCGGAAAATGTCCAGCACTTCAACGGATTTGAGAGGACGCGGTTGACGCATCCAACTTAATTCGGCTCCCTGTCCCCGACAGAGCTGGCGATGGCCTTCTGAGGCAATACGAAGCATCGCGGATTTCTGTTCAGGACTTAAGTCTGTTTCGGCAATCAATCGGTAACCTTCACCGATCAACAAATCACCTACATTCAAGGCAAGCGGAATCCCGTGTGACGCATGCAAGGTCTGTTCTCCGTAGCGTTCATCATCGTTGTCTTCAATATCATCGTGAATCAACGAAGCTTTGTGGAAACATTCCACCGCCACACAAATTTTCTGCAAATCCGGAGATAGACCGTCTTCCTTGTTATCAGAAAGGGATTTGACGACCGATGCCGTCAAAAACGGACGCCACCGTTTGCCGGCTCGCATGAGCCATTCCCTCGCCAGTTTCTCGGTTTCACCACTTCCCGACCCCATGATCAGTTCAAGCGAAGCCGGGGTAAAACAGAAATCAACTTCCTCTCGCAATCCCCCCAAGTCCAGCCGCAAACTACGATCTTCACTGGTCAAATGGATGTAATCCCAGATCCAGTCAAGGTCCACCGTGGTGTCGATGCAATCATCCTGAAGCAAAGGAATGGCCACGCCCGGAACCGCCGCTGCCTCCATGTAGGGAAAAGCACGTTCCAAAACGCTCAGGCAACTCACCCCCACGATCGCTTCGATCTTACCGGTCTGGATCAGGGACATGACAATGGCCGATCCTTCCGCCACCAGCACGGCATATCCAAGTCTTTCCGCTTCGTTCTGAAGATCCTGAATGGAGCACAATCCACATTGTTTGCACAACAAACCGAACTCATCAAACGGAGCAGGACATTTGCTCTCAATACGCAGGCACTTGGGTAACAAAAGCAAACGACGCTCATAAGGAATGGCGGCGAGCGAATCGCGCCACATTTCGTTGTTGATCAACACCCCGATATAATCACGGTAAACCGGATCACACCCCAACATTTCCACCAGCTTGTCCGCATGCACCTTGATATCATCCATGGGCATTGGGGGAACAGGGTTGTGTTCAGCCACGTAATTCCGAACGGACTGAAGAATCGCAGCGCGCTCCTCCGGTGTCTGGGGGAGATTCTTCTTGGGAGCCCTAAACCGTTGAGGAGGCGTCAATTTAGGCAACTTCAAAGGCGCCGTCCCGAGTATGTCATTTCCTGAATCCATTCAATCGTCCTGTGTTCTAATCCTTTTCCACAACGGCTTGCGTCGAGGAATCCTGTTGGTTTTCACTGCTATGACCATTCTGCTCATGCAACGGTTTCATATTTCGGATATTTTGATACACACCGAAATCGGTGTAGAAAAATCGCTTCGCCCATCGATACATCCAGTGTTTCTCCGGGATTTCATCTCCCGGCAACCATTGACTATGTCGTGGTTTCATCGCCTGAAGCTCTTGTAATGCTGTTTGACGTATCGTCACATCCTTCGCGTCATGACGCTCAATCAACTCCTCCACCAAATCCGGACGTTCCAGCATGACGCATCCACGTGTCTCGCGCGCAGTGGCTTCCCTGAAATCTTTGAGGAATTTGGACTGAGTCAAAGTTTTGTATATACCACGTTCGTCATCAATCGATTCGCTGGCAAATTGGATGATAGGGCAAGGTTCGATTCCGCCTTTTGGATTCACATGGTGACTGATTCCCGTCGCCATCGGGCACAAAGCATTGCCGTCATGATCGTAATAGGCATCAACGATGGCAATGGGTTTCTTGGCGCGCATTTCAGTAATAAACTGCCGCGTCTCAACCAGTTCCTCCCTGGTTAACCCCAAATCCTCATGCATCATGGGTCCCACAGGCCGATAGGAATGAAACCACACGTAGTGCACCCCCCGATCAATCAACTCATCCAACCAGGATTCGGTCAGCAAATCACGGATATTGGATTTGCACACACTGGTCGCCACACCTGTTAATAATTTGTGGCGAATGGCGGTGTCCAGTCCTTTGAGTGTGCGGTTATAAACGTCTTTTTTGCCGCGCCGTTGGTCACTGACCACCTCGCGCCCTTCGATACTGATCAGTGGCGTTGCATTACCCAATTCACGCAAGCGGGCGGCAACTTTATCCGTGATCAACTGACCATTGGTAAAAATCTGAAAATAGGCATCCTGCTGATGGGCCAATACATCCAGCAACTGAGGATGCATGAACGGTTCTCCTCCAAGCAGCCCGAAGAAACTGTTACCATGCTCCTTGGCCTCATCAATCAAACGGTTAAGCCGATTGATATCAATACTTTCCCGAGGCGATTCGACGTCCACCCAACACCCCTGACAACGCAAATTGCAGCTGTTGATGATGCTCAAATAAAGAAAGGGCGGGAAAAAAACACCCTTTTTCGCCCGGCGCTTGAACTTTTCCACCGACAGCATGCCCTTGATCCCAAACAGCCATGCAAATTTCATCAAGGCCCTGGGATCCGTCGTACGCACCACTCGCATGGTTAGTTCAGGTAGCATCTGACCATTTTTATTCCACGAAACAACAAAATCCGCAAATAAAAACCAGAACTCCTTTTACCTTGGCCTTGGCTACATTTCCCCATATGTGCTCCCGCCCCCATCAAGCAAGTCACCACTAACATGGAGAAATCTTGCGCACCCGACGAATTCGAATAGTCTGCTGCAAACTCATTCCATACATCCATGAAACGACTAATATTGGCTTTTTGCAGTTTCTTGACGACCGGTCTCATGCTGGTGATGGCTCAGGAAAACCCCAGCCCACTTTCCTACCTGTCCGAAAACTGGATTGAATGTGATGGTGTCTACGGCGGCCACCTCCAGGGTGTCGCAACGGATGGACGCTTCATTTTCTGGTCCCACACGGTTCAACTCGTCAAAACAGATCTCACAGGAAATGTGATGCATCGCTTGGATGTCGCCAGTCATCACGGAGATCTGACATATCATGACGGCAAAGTCTTCGTCGCCGTGGAACTGGGATCCTTCAACCGTCCGCCGGGCGAATCAGATCCCTGGGTTTATGTTTACGATGGAGCCTCGCTTGAGTTCATCACCAAACACTCCGTTCCGGAACTGGTGCACGGGTGTGGCGGTATGGCGTATCATGACGGTCGGTTCATTCTGGTGGGCGGTCTACCTGGGGATCATCAAAAGAATTACCTGTTCGAATATGACGAACATTTTCAGTTCCAAACCCGCCACGACCTACCAACCGGACAAACAAGGCTGGGCATTCAGACCGCAGGATACATGGACGGTCATTGGTGGTTTGGGTGTTACGGAAGCCCGGACAACCCAGGCTTGCTGAAAGTGAACGAGGAATTCCGCCTGGCAGGGACTTCAGTGTCTGATTTCAGTTATGGGATCACCAGACTGAACGACAACACCGTGCTTCAAGGTGCTTGTTTCGCAAACAATCGGAGAGGCAAAGTACGTCTACTACATCAAACGCCCGACACTCAACCCACAACAACATATCGAAACAGGAAGGGAATCCGGTGTGATTGATCACATCTATTATGATTCCATCACCCATACCCGAGTGTTGGAAGGAGGTGTGATCTACAATGCTTTCAATGCGCCTCATATCCAGAAAGATATGTCCCGCTACCAATCAGAATGGAAACAATACGGAAAACCACTCTCGGATCATCGACCGGTTTGGTCTGTGCTCGAATTGACTACGGCTCCATAGCACCGAGCACTGGAAACATTTTATTTTTCGATGGCCACATGGAAGGCCCAGTGGCGTTTGTTTGGTGGCGTGTCCGTGTTGTTGGTTTTTATGAGCAGTTTATTGGTGCCTTTTCGTAGCTGAATCGGCAGACTCACAGTTTCCAATCCGGCTTCATGCTTTAATGTGGCCACCTTTTCATCGTTGATCCATACGATGGCCCAATCGTCGATACTCAATCGCAGGTTTACGGATTCGTCCTGATCGCTGGTCAGGGTCGTTTGCGCATAGGCACTGCGATTAAGGACCGTTAACGGGGTCGCACCGTGATGACGCTCGAAAAAAATGTGTTGCAGATCGACCCATCCACGTTTGCTGACAGGAGTGGAAACGATCGGATTATCAACACCGATGGGTTTCGATTCGGTCCATGGCTCCGCGGGTAAAGGGTTCTTTTCAACAAAGGTTTCCCAATCATCCCCATCAGGCCATGATCCGATGATCTGCCATTCCTCGGGAGTCAGCATAGTGGGAGCTTTGGTTTCAGGTATCTGATAACTGTAAACCATGGATTCCATATTGTCCCCCCGTGCACCAGTGCGAAAGATAAGTGAGCTTTCAAAATAAACGGGATCCGGTCCGAAGAACCGGTAAAACACACCATCCTGGTCCAGTCTCCCTCGATTGACTTGATACGGACAGCCGATCCATCGGGTTTGGCGCTCGTTGAACCCCCAGGTGAAACCAAAGTCATCCTCGACATTATGTCCACGAATGACATGCGGCTGTGTTTCGCCATCGATCAACATCGTCATGCCTCCTGTATGAAAAACCATGTCCGAGTGATTGCGTTGAATATAGCCAATAGCGACGCCGGCCAGAAAACCTTCGCCTTCAAAATTACCCAATTCGAGATAACTACCCCGCGGTGTCGCTGGCTTCGCCAGTCGATGGGTGGCATGCAGGCGGTATGGAGTGAGTTGATCCGTTTTTTGATAACCATGCCAATCAACCATTGCCACAGCACGTTGTCCTTCTGGCCCACGCAGGGTAATCCGACACGATTCGGCAAAGGGGATTGGGAGATACAAATTATACCCCGGTGTGCCCGGCATATTGGGCAGTGGATTTGGCAGGACAGCATAAGCTGCGCAATCAATGACATAAGGATCCAACCCATGCATGATACCAAAAAACGGTTTCAACGGCACATCCACCTGGGGCGTCGGCGCATTATCCACATGAATAACCAAACGTGTATCGTCTCCGGCCAAGAACCATATGTGACGCACGCACCCCGGTCCTATGAGTGAAGCAATATCCGTAGTGCCACTCTCCGGAATTCGCCGATCACTGTTTGTGCGATAGGAGCGGAATTTACCCGGCAATTGGATCATCGGAACGGCCGGATCGGATATCTGACTGGCGCCTGATGCATTCTCCGCCAACAGGCACGAAGTCGAAAGAAAACATGCGCATAGAATACTGGAGGAAATCGATAATCTCATGTGAAAGGGCTAGTTACGCCATGCGGTAAAACTCTTCCCACCCTTTGCGCGGTGGTGTTCCTTTCAGCCAGCGATTGGCCAAATCATGATTGGTGATCTGCTTGGCCTGACGATCGAACGTCAACGGAGTATTGAACTTCTGAGCCATCACTCCAAGGCAGAATACCTGACTTAACGGCGCAGCAACTTCAAATGGAGATAGACAGGGTTCAAGTCCTTTACAAGCCTTGAGGAAGTTCGCGTAGTGGTTGGTCGGATGACGTGGGTATTCAAGCAGATCCGATGCAAGATCCTCCGCCTTTTCTTTTGGGATAATCGACAAAGTGCTCCCGTGTGAATGCCCTTTGAATGTCAGATCTTTGCCGTAAATTTCCTTTCCGGCAGGCAATTCCTTTGCCGGCATCACACGACCATTGACGGGTGCTAGATCCCGATTGATCTCGATGTCTCCGTATCCTTCCGGAATCCTTGGATTATTTTGTTTTCCGTCATACCAAGTCACCGTCACCGGAGGCATTTCACCTCGAGCCGGAAATTTGAATTCAAGTGTGGATGCCTGAGGAAAGAATAAGGGGTTATGTCCAGCAATCTTCAATGGAGTGATCGTTTCCGGCAACCCAAGATCAAGGAACTGATGAAATCCATCCATGATGTGTGCTCCCCAATCTCCCAAAGCGCCCATCCCGAAATCATACCAACAGCGCCATTGACCACGAACAAAGTCACGATGGTATTCGTGGTGATGTGCGGTCATCAACCACGTGTCCCAGTCCAGCGTCTCTGGTATGGGTTGTCCCTTCGGAAAGGCGGTCATGGATGTATCCCAACCATGCCAACGCCGTCCGCCATTCATATGGGCCGTGATTTCGCGCACATCGCGAATGATCCCTTTCTCCACCCAGGTTTTGAACTGGTAATAATTGTCCTGACAGTGCCCCTGATTCCCCATCTGAGTGGCAACCCCATATTTTTTGGCAGCCCGCATCAATAATTCCGACTCGTGAAAGGTGCGGGTCAGCGGTTTCTCCACATAAACGTGCTTCCCAAGCGACATCGCCAGCATGGCGATCGGAAAATGAGAGAAATCCGGAGTACCAACCGTGACCGCATCGATTGATCCTTCCATTTGTTCGAACATTTTCCTAAAATCCTGAAATCTTGGTAGATCGGGAAAGGCCTCCAGACTTTTCACCGTGTGGGGACCTCCCATATCGACATCGCATAAAGCCACAATCTCCGCTAAACCCGTCTGGTGCATGGCGCGCAAATCACTCCCGCCCTGATTACCTATACCGCAACATGCCAAACGCACGCGCTCGCTGGGAACCACTGTGCGAGGACGAATGAGGTTCCCATCCGCATCACGAACCTCGGATTGCGCCCGGATGACATGATTGGGAAGCACGCTGATCGTGGCCAAGGAAGCAAGGCTGGTTTTAGCAAACTGCCTGCGTGTTTTCATGGCGAATCCCTGTCCTTGAGAAATTTGTTTTGTTGTGGTCATGGCAAAAAGGAAGTCCACCCCACATCAAAAACAAACACAAGACGAAAGTCTCCCTCTACTTTTACTTACCCATCAGGCTACAATCCTAAAAAAAGTGAAGATCAATCCAAGCTTTACAAGGATTAATAACGAAGGATCCCTCTGGCAAGATGATGCATTTTTGAACCAATGAGTTCTATAACATGGCAACAGTAACATTGCATGATCGCAAATTTTGAATACGCTTCACAGATCACCTTTCAAACACCCATGAAACCATTTTCAATAACATGTTGGAGTTTTTTGATGGCCGGGCATTGTTTTACCGCTGCCCAAGGCTCTCCACATCCCCTGCTTCCTCAGCCCGAAACCAATACCAATCCTGACTTGATCCACTTGGATGATCCGGCATCGGTCGAACGCCACCGTCCCATATTGATAGCCCACCGGGGAGGAATCATCACCCCTGAATCTCACGAATGCTCCCTCACAGCGATCCAACTGGCGGCGGCGTCTCATTATGACATGGTCGAACTCGATGTCCAACGCAGCCAGGATGGCATTCCGATCGTTTTTCATGACGCCACGCTGGAAAAAGCCTGTGGCAGACCTGGAGCAATCAAGGATTACACCGCCAGAGAACTTGTATCCATTCCCTACCTGAACAGTAAAGATTCCATCATACGATTCGAAACCGCTCTGAAAACCTGCCTACAACTCGGACTCGGAGTGATGCTGGATCTCAAAGCTGGAAGGGAATCCAAAACATTTTTGAACGACATCGACCAACTCATCATCGAACATGAACTTGATCGATCCACCCTTTCCATCACAGGCAACGATGAGGCCCGTCGAACCATGAAGCATGTAAGGTTCACCACAACGAGCAAAGAGATGGAACACCTTCGAGCTGGAAAAAAGCAGGATCTTTCTCATCGGTTCTGGTTTGGTCTTCCTTGGCAACTGGAGCCAGGCGATGTCACTCGGTTAAAATCTGCAGGAGCCCTGGTATTGCCGGCCATCAACACATTTCGATACCCGGCAGACAATCATCTAAAAGCTGCAAAAACTGATATTGAAAAACTCACCAAAGAAGGCGTCGACGGATTCCAAATAGATTCCATCTACGACATTCATTTTGAAAAGTAACAGCGTTTGCAAAGACCTATTTTCAGACATGATGAACAGGATTTACAGGATGGTGTGACCGAGGTAGTTGTTTTTGACGAATCATGGTTCTTGAAATGTTGGGTTATTGATAAGTGTGGCATGCAACACCATGCATACCCAACTTTGGAAAATACGCCCCCCTCTCCCGAAGAGACCATCCTGTAAATCCTGTTCATCCTGTCCAAAAAAAGATCCCGTTTGCGTTTCTCTCAAATGCCCCTACATTCCAATACCTGACGCATGTTATTTAACTTTGACAATTCCTATATCCGCTTGCCGGCGGCGTTTTTTGAACCTGTCAGACCGGCAACGCCTGAGAAACCCCAGTTCATCAGCCTCAACCGTGAATTGGCGGAAGACCTGGGTCTGGATGCCGATGAATTGGATTCAGAGATCGGTCTGGATATCTTTTCCGGCCGTCACGTTCCGGAAGGTGCTGAGCCATTGGCGATGGCTTATTGCGGGCATCAATTCGGAAATCTGGTACCGCAGCTCGGCGACGGACGTGCATTGCTCCTGGGTGAGGTGATCGATCGGGACGGCATTCGACGCGATATCCAGCTCAAAGGTTCGGGACGCACCCCCTTTTCACGCGGCGGTGATGGATTGTCGGCATTGGGGCCGGTGGTTCGCGAGTATCTGGTTTCAGAGGCCATGCATGCCCTGGGAGTTCCCACCACAAGGGCTTTGGCCGCGGTTTCGTCCGGAGATCTCGTGATTCGGGAAACACCACAACCCGGAGGTGTGTTCACACGTGTGGCCAGATCACATATTCGCGTGGGCACCTTTCAATGGTTTGCCATTCGCGAGGACCACGCGAACCTCAAACAACTCGCCGATTACGTCATCCAAAGGCTGTATCCGGAAGCAGCGGAGGAACACAACCCTTATCTGTCGCTGCTGGGGGCTGTGGTTGAACGTCAGGCAAATCTGATCGCGCACTGGATGTCGATCGGGTTTATCCACGGTGTGATGAACACCGACAACATGAATGTCTCCGGAGAAACGATCGATTACGGTCCCTGCGCGTTCATGGACAGCTATCATCCCAATAAGAAATTCAGTTCCATCGATCACCAGGGACGCTATGCCTACAGCAACCAAGCCTCGATGGCTCACTGGAACCTGGCACGATTTGCAGAGACATTGTTACCGCTGATTGATTCCAGGCAGGAAACGGCGATTGAACTGGCATCTCCAGTGTTGGCGGAATTTTCCTCCAGATACCTCGAAGCTCTTACCCGACGATTCAATGCAAAAATCGGACTCGATAGCACCAGTCAGGAAGACTGGAAACTCGCCCAAACGCTTTTGAACATCATGGCGGATGCCAAAGCGGATTTTACACTCACCTTCCGTCATCTGACGCTGGCGACCAAATCCAATGATGACTCATCCTTCTTGGCATTGTTTGGTGAGGACACAAAAATCAACACCTGGATGTCCCAGTGGAAACAACGTGTTGGTCTGGAAGATCCCAAGGTATCTGTGAACTGCATGCAACAGGCTAACCCGATTCGCATCCCAAGAAACCACAGAATCGAGCAAGCCATCCAAGCCGCATATCGCAACGATTTCGGTCCCTTTCATAAACTTCACGAAGCATTGAAGGAACCTTACTCGGATCAACCCCAACACAAAGAATACGAATTAAAGCCCGAGCCGGAGGAAGTGGTGCAGGCCACCTTTTGCGGGACATGAAAAATGGCACCAAGCTTCAACATCGAGCAAATCGACGATCGCCTGGTTGAATGGCGAGGCAAGGCGTTGCTTTACTTTGGTGGATGCGATTATCTGCGACTCAGCCGTCACCCGGAGGTATTGAGTGCTCTGCAATCAGCCTCTCAAATGAGGGGCAATCTATCCACAGGCGCATCCCGAACAACAACCGGCAATCATGCCGTGTTTGAGTCTCTTGAAAAGCAACTGGCGACCTTCATGGGAACCGAATCCGTTGCACTCACCGGAGCGGGATACCTTGCCAACTTAACATTGGCTTCCTACTTAGGGAAACAAGCAGACCACCTGATCATCGATGAAGCCGCCCATTCCAGTCTGAGAGATGCAGCCAAGTTGTCCGGATGCCAAACCCACTTTTTCCAGCATCGAAACCATCAAGCCGCTTCGGACTTATTGACGACTCTTGGTTCTCCAGAGCGTTGTATTCTTTTGACCGACGGGGTGTTTGGATTGAATGGAACCGTGGCCCCGCTCGACAAATTCCATTCCACGCTTCCGGAAAATGTTTCATTCATCATCGATGATGCTCACGGATTCGGAGTCATGGGTGAACAGGGAAAAGGAACGGGCTCCGACATCGCCTGGGCCAACCGTCCCATCATTCGAACAATCTCACTGGCAAAGACGCTGGGTTGCCATGGTGGAGCTATTGCCGGGAGTGAAAAGGTCATACACGGGATCAAGACACAGTCCCCTGTCTGGTCAGGTCACACCCCCTTTCCGGTCAGTTTGGGCGAGGCTTGTTCCACCAGTCTATCGGTATTGTCACAAGACACCAAGCGGCGCCAATTATTGGAACAAAACGTGGTTTTCTTGAGAAATCAGCTGGAAAAATCAACTGTATTACCAAGCATTGATGTCAGATTTCCAGTGCTCTCGTTTTTATGTGATCACATCAAAAGCCCGGAGCAACGCGCGCAGGTTGAAGCAATTTTTGTGCAGCACGGGGTGTATCCGAGCATCATCCGGTATGCGGGGTCCAGCAAGCGTCTCCTGATCCGGCTGGCGCTCTCATCAAGCCATCCTCCAGAAGATATTCAAATCCTGATGACCGTTTTGGAATCAGTGCACAAAGCGTTTGGAATACAGCCTTTCTTGATGTCCGACATCCAATAGTTCGGACATCAATGTTTATCCTTTCCTCCAAATGGATTGTAGCTGGATGATTTCCCATCCGCTTCCGAATGTCCAAATGGATTGCTTGATAGTGTGCCCGCAGGCGTTGAATGATCCGCCGGCAAGGTTTTCTGCCCCAGACGACGCGTTGAAATAAAAATCAAAATCCATGCCATCGGAATATGCACAGCACAGGCCACGAGGAGTTCCAGCAGACTCAATTGGCGGAAAGCATAAAGCGTCACCGCAACCGTCATAAACACGGCAGGCGGCATGAGTGACAAAAGATTCATACGAAAACACACCCGCACTCCGGACTGTTTTCCCATGAGGTAAGACAGCAAAAATGCCGGACTGGTGTACGCAATTGCCAGCGTCCACCAACAACCCAGCATACCACCCCACAACAAAACCCAAGCCCCAAGGTAGAAAAAGTAACTACGCGTCAACCACCAGGGTTGGAGTTTGTCGGGATCCAGATCAATGATGTATCCAAATGGATAGGGAATGGATACGTAACCGAGCAAGGATCCAAGCCTCAACTCATCCGAACGCAAGACCACGCGGAAATCCGAGGTGGAAGCACTCTCTTCATCCGGATCAGCAATCCATTCAAAGGACAAAAAGAGATTATCCGTCAATGCCTGTCCGGTGCGGGATGGAAGCATCAAGCGCTTTTTTTCAATACGGCTTCCGGGCGGAAAGGAAACGATGGCCTCTTCCCAAACCGGTAGCCAACAGGTCCAGACAAACCACCCCATGACGGTGGCCACGAGGCATCCCATGCCAAGCACATAGACGAGGACCGCGGTTTTACGATGGGAAGCCCAGTCCGCGATGCTTCGAGATGTGCAGGGAAGAGTCATGCTCGTGCTCCCGCCAACAGCGATCCTTTGATCGTGTTGAAACGTTTAAGACTGCTGTGGTGGAGTCTGGGGGGGTTGTTGTTGGCCGCCCTGCTGCTGCTGCGGTGCCACGACGACGTTGAGCGGATAACGCAATTTCATTACTTCATCCACCAACACCTCGACATAATGGACACCCGCTTCCTTGAACTCAACCTGACCAAAAAGAGAGACGTTGGTTGCGTGCGTGTTGACGTCCTTGAGCGCAAATTTGACGTTGCTCTTACGA
>Ga0255780_10004409_pt1 | contig 12089 bp, 9 predicted proteins | sample 071ome_32_FD_179978 | JGI IMG/M metagenome (GOLD analysis project Ga0255780, IMG submission 179978) | Coastal salt marsh microbial communities from the Groves Creek Marsh, Skidaway Island, Georgia - 071405AT metaG (version 2) | ecosystem: Environmental > Aquatic > Marine > Intertidal zone > Salt...
CCCGCGCCTCACGACTCACCACGCACCACACGCACCACACGCACCACACGCACAGGGGCCGGTGGAACGACACGTGGAAGGACTGGCTGGGTCGCACGAAGATCAAGGGCGGCAGGACGTGTGGCATCGCCAACGACTTCTGGAACCGGTACAAGGAGGACGTCGACCGAGCCAGAGAGATTGGCTCCAACGCGTTCCGTCTGTCGCTCGAATGGAGTCGGCTCCAGACGTCACCGGGCGCGCCGCTCGACCCGGAGGCAGTCGCTCGTTTCCACGAGATCATCGACTATCTGAAGCGCAACGACATGGAGCCCTTCCTGTCCATGCACCACTACGTGCATCCGCAGTGGTTCGAGGACTTGGGGGGCTTTGAGAGGCTGGAAAACGTGCGGCACTTTGTCGACTACGGCAAGCTGGTGATGCGGGAGTTTGGCAGCAAGGTCAGGTTTTGGTGCACGTTCAACGAGCCGGGTGTGGCGTCGTTCGCGGGGTTTGTGCACGGCTCGTTTCCCCCGGGCAAGTTGGGGAGGATCCAGGGCTACGGCGAGCACCTGCGCAACATGCTCATCGCCCACGCGGAGGCGTACGATGCCGTCAAGGCCATCAACCCGGACGCCTCGGTTGGCATCGTGCACAACTGGTTCACGTTCGAGCCAGCGCAGAACTGCTGTGGTTTTTTGCCGTACGTGCCGCCGTACGTGACCTTCATGGCCGGCCTGCTGAACAGGATGTGGGGAAACGACATCCTGATCCGGTTTCTGAAGACGGGAGAGTTCGACTACGATCCCCTGTGGGGGTGGTATGGTCGGGTGAAGTACACGCACCCCAGCGGCGCACCGGGGTGCGACCACTTTGGGCTGAACTACTACTCGCGCGGGCTCATGGACTGGAAGCTGCAGTCGGTCGCCAACCCTTGCGAAGTGATGACGGATATGCCGTATGCGCTGTGGGCAGAGGGACTGTTCGGGGCCCTCGACGGGATCAGCGAGCTGGGCGTGCCCGTCTACATCACCGAGACGGGGTGCGCCGACCGCGGGGACGCCGTCCGGCCCGTCATGATCGAGACGTACTTCTCGGCCATCGAGGAGGCGAGGAGACGGAAGTACGATCTTCGAGGAGTGCTGTATTGGTCGCTGGTCGACAACTTTGAGTGGGCTTTCGGGTACACGATGAAGTTCGGGGTTGTGGGCTATGACGAGGACGGGGAGGAGCTCGAGCGGAGGGAGAAGGAGGCGAGCTGCGGGCTGCTGCGGCACTGGTTCCAACGGCTCAAAGGGCTGTAAGACCGGTCGGCATTCCTTATCGTTCAGCTTTCCCCGGCGCGCAGTCCGTCCCGAGAACAGGAGTCCAAAAATCAAAAGCGTAAGAGCAGAGGACGCGGAGCTCGACGTGCGCAGAGAAGAGCGCGGTACCTTTCCGGACGTGACAAAAATGACACGCCCCCCTCTCCATCCCCTCCTGCTCGTCGTCGTCGGCTTCTTCTTCTTGCCGCTCGCGACCCTTGGCGCTGCAGCTCGCCGAGAATGGACGCCGACCAACTATCCCAACCCGAAGCGGGACCTGTCGCTGTGCGGCCGCGCGGGGCGCGCGTCGTCAATCTGCGATCCGGACGGCGTCCTCACGGAAAACACGAAGAACAGGATCGAAGGCATCATCCAAGACATCGAGCGAGGCGAGAGTCCGTACCGGCTTGCACCGTGCGGGTCGAGCAGTCCCGAGGGCTACCACGCCGCCGTCGCGGTGATGAATAAGATGAAGGTGGAGGAGGGCGAGCAGCCGGCAGCGGTGGCCAAGGAGTTCGCCAAGACGCTGCACGCGCGGTGGGGCGTTGGGTCGTCCGAATGCGACAACGGGGTCCTGATGCTCCTTTCCGTGGACGACAGGCAGGTGTTTGTGTCGACCGGAAAGCAGGCGCAGCGCGAGGGGCTGCCGGACGATACGCTGGCGATTATCGTGTCGTGGATGGTGCCGTATTTGAAGGACGGTGCGTACGGTGAGGCCGTCGTGCGGGGCTTGACCAACGTCGGACTGGCCCTCTCCGGGTGGGACGTGGCGAAGGACGACTCGACGTGGGATATCGGGTTGGTCTTCTTCCTCATCGTGCTGGCATTCATGCTCTTCTCCATCGTGCAGTCGATTCTCCAAGCACGCAAGCGAACCAAGCGGCTCAAATCGTGCAAGCAGGTGCTCGAGAAGATCAAGGACGAGCAGGACAGGGTGGTAAGCCGGGAGTGGAGCGAGCACCGGACCTGCCCGGTGTGCTTCGAGGCGTTTGGCGAGCCGGGCGAAAGCAGCGAGGCGACGACGGAAGAGGGCAGCAGGCTGCTCGGTGACCCCGACAGGAAGCGCCTGGTGCTGCAGTGCGGCCATTGCGTGTGCGAGCCGTGCTTGAAGGAGTGGATGGGGCGGAACCGCACCTGCCCGGTCTGTCGACAGCCAGTCGACGACGACGGCGGCGCCGACGCCGACGGCGCGGGACAGGCGCCGAGCGGCTCAGGTACCGCGGGGCGCGTGCCTCGCGACAGCTTGGCGAGCGAGGTGCTGGCGGCCGACCTTTTGTACAGACTACAGCGGGCGCAGCGTCTGTACCCCGAGTTCATCACGGACGACACCGTGCAAGGGTGGCACCGTTCGGGTCGTGACACGGGGAGCTTTCGGATGGACCGGTGGGTGACTGACCAGGTCACGGTGGCGCGACAGACGAGATCGGGAAGCCACGGGTCGACGTCGACCTCGTTCGGGGGCGGCAGGGGCGGCGGGGGCGGAGCGGGGGCGAGCTGGTAAAGGAAACCGTTATTTGTCATTTTCGCAACACCGACGTCCCTCGGTACATACATCTACCCATATACATACCTCGCTGCTGAATGATTGAGATTGAAGGGGGATGGGAAAGCAGACGTTCTACCTCCTTCGCTGCTGCGAGTGCTCTCTCTTTCAAAATCACATCGAACGCAAGGACGGCAAGTGGAAATGCGTCTGCTGCAACGCCCCTCAGGCGTACGACAGAGTGTACGCCAAGTCCAACCTCGCCAAGGACCTCCGGCCGCTCGCAGCCCAGTACAACCTGAGAGGCATCGCCGCGATGGCGGAAGCGGAAGATGATCGGGGCGATGATCTCGAGCCGCGGCAGACGGACGACTGGCAGCAGGCCGAGGCGGGACCAGTCGGCGACGCGTGGAAGGAATTCGGCGACGAGAAGGCCGACGACGAGGTCGACGGGAAATGCGAGCGTGCCGATCGACCAGTCTGCAGCGACTGGGAGCGGGACTCGGACGCGCGGCGGATCGAGGAGCAGCGGGCAAGGTTTGCGAAGAAGTCGCGGCGTGAGCGGACGGGAGTGGACAGATCGCGTCCCGCCGCGGCCGTCGCAGCGGCCGGCGTCCAGGATGCGTGGGCGGCCGTGCCAGAGCCTGCCGTGACGGCCAAGCTGACCTGTGCGGGGGGTGAAGCACGGAACGAGAATCATAACCGGAACCGGAACCGGAACCAGATCCAGATCCAGATCCAGAACGAGTGGGATGCATTTTTGAGTGATGATGAGTGACAGATGCGAAGCTCTTGGAGTGCGACCAACACGATGTGGGATGATGATCACATCGTTCAAACTCCCCTGCACTTCAGTTTTCGTTCGTTTTTAGCAGCGCGTGCGCACGCTCAATTTTGCCACTTCTAGATCTGCGACTGCGTGCCGAACGGACGCACGAAGTCCGCCCAGTCCGCCTGCCATTTCAAACCCTTCAGCCATTTCAAATTGCAGTTTGCGCTCCGACCGACGTCTCGCTGTCCCGTTCGCCTGCAGATGGAGATCTATTGTGATTTTAGCGACCGTCACACCGGCGACGCGGCCGCAAACCCCCGCCGCGACGATTCAAATTCAAACGATCGCCCGCCCGCCTCCATGGAGCCTCCTCCAGCAGACAAGCAGGACAAGGAGAACACCGCCGCGGACGGCCTCCGCCTCCGGCCGCCGTCGCACAGCAACTCGGACGCCGAGGAGGACCTCAAGGGGCGCCGCAGGGCCCAGCCGGAGCGGTCCCAGCGGACGGTTCTGGAGGACGTGACGCACAGGTACCACAGCAGTAGCGAGTCTGACGATATGCTGGTCGAGACGGTGGACGACGGCGAGGTCGTGCAGCCCGTGCAGCCCGTGCAGCCCGTGCAGCCCGTGCGGGAAGTCCAACCGGGGCAGCTGGCGAGGGCGAGGTCCAGCCCGACGAGGAAAGCAAAGAGCTTACGGATGAAGCGAGTCGTGGACAAGAGTTTCACGAGGAGAATGCGGTGATTGATGTCCCTACTTTGCCTTGGCGTCCGCCGCTATCTTGTGTAAGAGAGGGCTCAGCTCTTCGTAAATCGTCCACACGAGCGCCGTCTGCAGCGTCCGCTTCACACTCCGCGGCACGCTCCCGACAAACAGACTCCGCCACCCGTCTGTCCGAACGATGCTCCCGAGCACCGCCAGCGTGCTCGCCGGCGACGCCAGACTCAATTGTATGCGAGTCCGCACCACGTCGAGCGGCTGTGTGACGAGCGTCGCGCCCACCGCCGCCACCATGGAGCTGGAGAAGTTGACCGCGGTCGTCGGCAGGGACGCCATCAGCTCGTTCCGCTTGGCCCGTTTCTGGAGCCGCGTATACAAGAGATAGTATATCGCCGAGAACGGCACATTACTGGAGATCGTCGGCACCAGGCCGACATAGAGACCGCGGGCGCCTTCCGTTCGAAATATCGTCGTCAGCGCGTGGACCTGGGAAACGACGCAAGGCACCAGTGAGAGAGAGAGAGCGTGCCAAGGGGTGGCGCGCGTCAGCCGCGTCAATTAATACCCACCGTGTTCTTGTACACAGGAACCGACCGATTCACGACGTCCGCCGACCCCACATACTCCATCCGCGTCTTGACGACCGTGATCGGGCACGACACGAGTGCAGCCATGGCCCGACTGAGCCCTCCGGTGAGCACAGCCCCCATCGGCGATAACCGCGGCCTGCCCCACTCGTCCCGCGTCTCGAAGAGCGGCTTCAGCGACTCGAGAAAGAAGAAGTGGAGCCCGGCCCCGACGCCGAGTCTGATCACGGTGGGTTGGGTCCCCCGCCAAAAGTCGCGGACGCCGCCACCTTTGAGTATCCTCTGAAACGTCTTCAGCGAACCGACGTCGGCCATCCCCGCGGCACTGTCGGCCTGCATCCTCGTCCGTATCACGTCGAGGGGCTGCACGCAAGCGCTGACGAAGGCGCCCGACACGGACCCAGAGAGTGCCGACGCCAGCTTGGACTTGGGCGCTTTTTCTGCTCTGGCCATTGGATGCTTCTAACCCTTGCTTCTCACCCTTCTACCGCCGCGTCATGATGACACTCAACGCAAGTACCACTGCGAGATGGAAGCCGATGCGCGTTGGAAGCGCCCAGGTGCGTGCGATGTGCGAGCGCGAATAACGCTACAACAATAAGTGGGGGGAACGTTTCCAGTTCGGCTTTCATACCGAAACCTGTCATCTGGACGGAATCCCCCGAGGGTACACCGTTGGGGTTGGATAGACGCGTGCGAGGAGACCGGCGGCGGTCACGCCTCCCTTCGTGTGTGTCTGCATGTCGTCGAACCGGAAATCTCGCCAGCGCTCGCTGCGCAAGACGCGGGCGACGTCAGACGATGACGACGAGCAGCCGCAGCCAGTCATGCAGGCCGCCGACATCATCGAGGCGCGCAAGCTCAAGAAGAAGGAGGCCCGGAAGCAAGCGCTGCTCGGTGGCAACACGGGCGTGGGCGCTGGGGCATCGGTCGACTTGATGGCGGGGCGGTCCACGGACGAGTACAGCAGTATCTCCAAAATGAACGCGATGGCGAAAAATTTGAACGTGACGATCAGCGGGTCCTTTCGGAAGGACAAGGACCAGGCGGACGACGGGCGGGTGTCGATGGGCTTTGCTCGGTCGCTCGCTGGCGGCAGTCTGGATGCTGATGATACGGGGGAGCGTGCCGGGCACGACGATGCCGATAACGATGCCGATAACGATGACGAGAATGGGGCGTTTGCGATTCCGGACGACGAGGCGATACGAAAGGCACGGCAGAAGCGGGAAATGCTTCGCAGCGGCCGCAGCGACGGCCATGGCAACGGCAAGGAGAGAGAGGCGGGGGCTCCCACGGACTTTATTCCCACTGATGGGCCCGTGATGAGCCGCAGGGCCACGTCGTCCAAGCACGTCTCGTTCGCGCCCGTGGACGTCCACGCGGACGCCGACGTCGACGCCGAGTCGTTCGCTCGTGACCAGATCGAAAAGGGCATGCGGACGATCTCCGTCGGTCGGGCCGATCGAGCCGATCGAGCCGGCCGTCCGAGTGCTGCCCACCTGGACCTGAAGTCGATGGACGCGACGACGCTCGCGGACGACATCCTCGGCGCGCTCGTCGCGCAGCTCGAGCGGGTCGAGGTGACCCTCAAACAGCACGAGCACGGTATCGCGCGGACCCGAGAGAACCTGACCGATGCCACGAACCGGGTGTTCGAGGACGAGAAGGCGCTGGAGCGTCTGAGCGACGACTTTGAAAAGGCACAAGAGATGCGGGGGTACGTCCGAACGCTGTGCTCTATGCTCCACGAGAAGAGTCCGATCCTGGAGGAGCTGCAGCACCAGAGCCTGCAGAGCCGAGTGGAACGTTCCCGTGCCGTATCGGGAGCTGCGCAGCTCCAAGCAAACGAGCTCCTGATAACCGCTTCGAAGGGCGTGGATGCGGCCATGCAGGCGCTCCTGAGCGGCGCTTCGGAGGCCGACGCCACCCTGGCCGCCGCGCGCGCCGTGTCCGAGGCCGACGACGAGCTCAAGCGCGGCGATCACATTCCCGTCGAAATGGACGAGTTCGGTAGGGATCTAAACATGGCGCAGCGGCTGTTGGCCCGCGCTGGTGCAGCTTCGTCCATCGAGGACGCAATCGGCAAGGCCGATCGCGCCTTCTCGACGCGGCACGAGGAAATCCGGCTAGAGCTGAGGAATTTGTTTGCCGACACAGACGAGCAGTTTGCGAGCCTCGCAACGGTCCGCGACCGACTGGCGTCGTGGAAGGCGGGACACGGCGATCAGTACGACGCCACCTTTATGGGACTGTCGGCGCCGGCACTGTTCGCGCCGTTCGTCCGCCTCGAGCTGACCCAGTGGAACGCGCTCGACGTGGCCTCGCCGTCGTTCACCACGCAACACTGGTACTCGCTGCTGTTCGACTATGGCGCCCAAGCTCCCGAGTCGGACCCCGATCACCAGGTGATTCCCAGCCTGGTGACGCAAGTCGTGCTCCCGTGGGTGGCTGACCTCGCGAGGAACGTTTGGTACCTCGACGGCGTCGACGGCGTCGAGACGTCATCGCCGACTTCCCAGTCCCGCGCCCTGAGCGCCGCCGTCGCCGACATCATGGTCTACTACGACCGCGAGAACAGCGCGAGCTACAAGCCCGTCGGCGACCTCGTCGACGCCATCACGGACAAGCTCCGTCGGGCAGTCGACGCCATGACCAACGACACGCCGGCCTGGATGCCCTCGGCCGTCGCTGTCACACAACGCGCCCGAGAGTGTCGCGATGCGATGTTCCATCGCGGAACAACGCTATTATCGTGCGTAATCGCGTTCCGCGACGTCATACCGTCCGCTAACGTCGACGCCCTGATCGAGCCGCTCGGCAAGACCGTCGTCCAGCTGCTGCGGTCGTGCGTCGCGTCTGCGCCCGCGTGCGCGGCAATGGCGGCTCGCGTGTGCGACGCGCTCGGTGGACCCGACGCCGGCCGCGTGTCGGGTGGCGCGGCGGGCGGCGCCCTCCGATCGATGCTGCAAAGCGTGCGGGACATTGTCGGGGCAATCGCGGTCGGCGAAGCGGAGCGCAACGACCTCTTGGCTCGGATCGACTCGTTGTAGTGCGTATTCATGAAATCCCAAGCATCATCATCGCATCACAATGCGGTGTATACAGCGCCATCCCGGCCTTCTACGGAGGGCCCGAGCCCTGAACAAGAGCCCGGGATTGGAACGAGAGTTTCTTCGGTTCGGGCAAAGCCCGGGTTTGCAGCCCCAGTCTGCTCGCGCGGCCTCGCACGCTGCCGCCTCTTCCAGTTCCAGAGCATCTGAAGCTCCCGTCATGGCCATACACAGCATCGACACGTGCCTGTTCCCAGAGCTCCTGACAAAGCCTGAGCGGAGACGAACGTGCGTATTTGGACACGACCCTCCGCACGCCCAGCCTCACTCGCTCCCCCGTCCCCCCTCCCCCGTCCCCCGTCCCCCGTCCCTCCTCTCCAGGCTCGTCTCCATCGACCCGGACAGTAACGGTGCCGTCACCACGTTCACCTGGCCGGCGTCGGCCGTCTCGTCCCCGTCGTCGCCTAGACACCAGACCCTCGTCGAGATGCTCCGGTCTGCGGAAATCGTCGTGCACGACATGCCGACAGAGACGTGGGAGATGCGGAGCAGGGTGAAGAAACGGCCCAGCGCCCTGGCAATGCAGCGGCTGCTGCGGCCTCTTCTGGAAGACGCCGCCGTCGTGCGGGTTGCCGTGGAGTTCAGCACGCCGACGCATTTGAGCGGCAAGTTTGCGTGGTACGACAGTGGGTACGCGAGTGGGATGCTGGATGGCGTCTTTCAGACGATGGGCGTCACGTATGAGCGGGCGCTAGTGAGCTCGTGGAAGAAAGAGCTTGGGCTGAACAAGCTTGGCAAGCCGGGGAGCTTGGCGCTGGCGAGGGAGCTGTTTGTCGACCAGAGCGAGTCGGTGTTGAAACGCAAGAAGGACCACGGTCGGGCGGAGAGTCTCTTGATCGGGGCGTGGGCCCTGGGGCTGCGGAAGGACAACGCGCGTGGCGAGGTGACGTGGCCAGAGATCATTCCCACCGAGACCGAGACTGATATCGAGACTGAGGACGCGCGTTCCGCGAGCGACGACGACGACGACGACGACGACGAGCTGCTGACATAAAAACAAGCATCCAATCATTCATTCGGCCTCGCCATCGCCAACGCCATCCTCGACGCTCAAAACCGACGACGGCGACCGCGTGCCTTCCTGCGCCTGCTTCTTGCTCGTCTCATCGCCCCGCTGTAATCGAGCGAAGCTCTCCATTTTCGTCCACTCCAGCACCTCGCGCGCCTCCAAAACCACCCTTGCTTGCCGCTGGTACGCCATCATCGCCTCGAGAAAGTCCACCAGCCCAAACTCCGGCCACAACCGCTCGCTAAAGTGCAGCACGCAACACCGACTCTGCCGCAGCATGAAGTCGCTCAGCCGACGCTCCCCGCTCGTCCGTATCAACAGATCCACATCTTCACTCGCGTACAAGTACTCATCGACGTGCCTCTTCGTGGCGACTTCCAACAGCGGAGCTTCCATGCGCTTCTCCGCCACCGACGGCCCGGCCATCCGCGCCGCCATCCGCCCGGCCCGCAAAAGCTCCTCCGACGCCGTGTACGAGAACATCACGTTTAACACGCACGCGTCGTTTTCCGCCGTCGCCTCCATCACCCGCCTCGCCGCCTCACGGACCCCCCTCGGCGCCAACGACAGATCCCCCAGCACCCGCACCTTCACCCCGTCCGCACGCAGCCGCTCCGCCTCTCCCTCCAACTCCCACAGCTTTTCTTCCATCAACTTCATCAGCGACCCCACCTCCTCCTCGCTACGCGTATAGTTATCGATGCTGAAGGCGTACACGCTCACCGTCCGGACCCGCAGCATCAGACAGTACTGCAGCACGTCCAACAGCGTGTCGTACCCCGTGACGTGGCCCTCAATCGTCTGCGAGCCCTCCCGATCCGCATACCGCCTGTTCCCGTCCATCACGAAGGCGATATGCCGAGGGACGCTCGTGGTGCCGAGGTCGGATCCGTCGGTCAACGAGTACAGGGCCACGCTCGCCAGCCGCTGCGTCAGGCGCGCCCGCATCGTCCTGAAGGCGTCCCGTATGAGCTCTGCCATGCGCTTTGATCTCAATACCTCAAGTCTGTGTCTGTGTCGACGACGGCGGGTGGACCAAAGAGACAAACTGTTTTTTTTGCGAGCAGTTGGTGCTGGTTGCCGTTCATTTCAGGAGAGACACTGACCCCCGTTCCAATCCAATCTAGAGTTGCTTAACGTCCAAGGTGTGGGCACGAGCGCGGCGCGACAGAGGCAGAGCTCGGAGACAACGCGAACGAAAGGAACCTGTCCCGAGACCGGACGTCTTTGGGCACTGCGGGCACTGACGACACGAGGGGCGCTCGGAGCGACATTCGCACACAAGCGAGCAGAGACGGACAGCATGGTCGTGCAGACGGTGGGAGACGCGGACGCGCTCGTCGCCGCCACTTCGGCAGCCTCGGCCGTGCCCCGCCGCGTCGCGTTGTGTGTCTTTTCTTGGTCGTCGACGACGACGGTGGTGGCGTGGGCGTGGCTTCGGCAGTACTTCCTGCGCCAGTCTCTGGACACACTGTACATTATCCATACCGGGAGCAAGGAGGACTGGGACCAGGCTGGGCCGCTGACGCCGGGGCTTCGTGAGAGTCTCGCGGGGTGGGACTATAAGATATTCAGCTTTTCCGGGTCGTTGCAGTCGAACATCGTCGGGTTTCTGACGGAGAACGACGTGAACCTCGTGCTGGTCGGGGAAGACTTTCCGAGGGGCGGGCGGTTCCTGGCGAAGAACAACCCGCTGACCGCGTCGCCGGCAGAGTGGGTGAAGAGCCACGTCGACGTGCCGTTCATGATCATCAGACAGGACTCGGTGCTCCGGCTGCGCGGCCTGCGCATCAGTGACAGCGACATGTCTCTGAGTCCGGTGTCGCCCAAGTCGCCGTCGAGGAACTGCAGCTCTGCGCGACGGATCGCGGTTGCATACAGCGACGAGGACGTCGGCAGGAAGATGCTGAAGCTGGCGAGGAAGATGGTGCTTCTGCCCAAGGATGAGGTGTATATGGTGCACTGCTCGCCAAACCACGGGAACGTCGGGAACGTTGTGGGCGGGCAGCTCGTCAAGATGCGCTCGCAGCTGTCGCGAATCGGCAAGCGAGTGGGCGGTGGGAGCACGCCGACTCGTCGGAGTCGTGGCGGGAGCACCGACGGAGAGCTGGATTTGGACGTCTCTGTCTCGCACGACGTGACAAAGTTTGGGCCGGATGTCACAAAGACGGTCGTGTTGAAGGGAGGCGACCCGCGGAGCCTCATCTCTGACTTTTGCGCCTCAAAGTCGGTCGACCTGCTGATCATCTCTTCTCGGAGCGCCGGGCGTCTGCGCAAGACGATCACCGGGGGCTCGGTGAGCTCCTACCTGATCAACAACGTGGCGTGCCCGTCACTCGTCATCCCGCTCAAGATATTGGGATACTCTGCGAACGAGGAGCTCGGACGGTCCTTCACCCTGACGGCCGAGGGACTGAACGCCGTCGACGACGACCTGGAGGCCATGGACGCCCCCCAGCTGCGTGCGCTCGTCCGGCGACTGCGGGCCGAACTGGACGAGCTCCGAGTCCAGGCCCCCCGAGGTACCTAGGTATAGCGGTATAGCGGTATGGCGGTATGGCGGTATGGCGGTACAGTCTAAACTTTAAACGTCAAGAACTCGTTGTCACGAAGCAGCGAGACGAGGCTCGTGCTCCAGCCACCGCCACCCGTCACCCTCTGCAGCGCCGACGACCATCTCGACCAGCCTCGCCATACTCTCCAACAGCAACGGCCCAGGCCTCGAAAACAACCGAATACCGTCGACCGCAGCCATCCGCCGTCCCCCTCCTTTCCGTTCCCGTCTGCCCCCATCAACCCGTTCCCGTCTGGCCACCAGCTTGCGCGCCTCCCGCTCCGCCACATCGACCCCCAGCCCACACAGCGACCACACCACCAAGTCGGCCTCCTCCCACGCCCCGCCGACGTTCCGCACCCCCATCATCTCAATCATATCCGACACCCAGGCATTCGCCGCCATCACCGGCGCAGACCACCAAATCAACGACACCGACATCGATACGCTCGCGACGCGCCCCCTGACCATCCCCGCGAGCCCCTCCATCTTCCCCCGCATCTCTTCCACCAACGCCGCCCCACACGCGCCCATCCCCACCACCTCACCCACCCGCGCCATATCCGCA
>Ga0255780_10004424_pt1 | contig 12063 bp, 7 predicted proteins | sample 071ome_32_FD_179978 | JGI IMG/M metagenome (GOLD analysis project Ga0255780, IMG submission 179978) | Coastal salt marsh microbial communities from the Groves Creek Marsh, Skidaway Island, Georgia - 071405AT metaG (version 2) | ecosystem: Environmental > Aquatic > Marine > Intertidal zone > Salt...
TGGTTCCGGTCCTGGTCCTCCTCCTCCTTCGCGGGGACTGGCTCGCGCGGTGCCGCCGCCGCCCGTACTCGTTTCCTCCCCGTCTTTCGCCCAGCATTCTTGCGCTCGTGATGGTTCTCGTGCTCGTTCTGCCGCGCATTTTCCTTGTCGCTGTTCTTGAGCCCGCCCAGAGACTGCCTCGCGACCTTGACTGTCACCCGCACGCCGACGGCCTCGACGGCCTCATCGGCGACGTCGCGCCGCCGCGTCGTCTTTGACCCGGCCCGCGTCCGCCCCTGCACATTTTTCACGACACGCGAACCTGTACGAACATCCGCTCCCTCTGTCTGTCTGTCTGTCTCTCCCTCGCACGAGTCCACGGCCTTGTTGTCCTTGTTGTCCCCCCCGAAGAATTTCTCGGCTGCTTGCCACGTCTCCCGCTCTTGCGCATCCACCATCTCACGACCATACTCGTCCGTTGAAGAAAACCTATCCGCCAGCGACAGCGTGGTGGACGAGCACGGATCCACCGAGAAAGTCGTCCCGTCCATTCGTCGGATCAAACGGGTTTCGAATCGAGATCGGAAGATCTCGGGCGCCTTTCTCCGGGAAATGGCTCGCGGACTGCCCTTCTATTGTCTACGACTACCTAGCGACTACAAAGGGAATGGAATACACAGAATACATGTGGAAATCGTTTCGGTTGACTCAAGAGTCACCGAGGCACTCGACCACAGGCTCGTCGGGAGATGATGGTCTCCCCTCCCTGCCCTGCCCTGCCCCTTCCCATGTGCACTTCACGAACAGTCAGTCAGTCAGTCAGTCAGTCAGTCATTGAGGCAGTCAGTTGTGCTTGACGAGCTTGAGCGAGAACCAGTTGACCGCGACCATCGCAAACGTCACGGGTCCGCACAACACCGGGATGGCCAGTCCGTACAGGGCGACCTCGGACGCCCTTCCGCCCCGCGCGTCGACCGCCTCCCAGAACGCCACCTCGTCCGCGGGGTAAGCGACCTCGAGCAACGCAATCGCCCTGTCGATCAGCAACGCCGACAGCGACAACGGGTGGAGCTCTGACGAGGACGCTCCGCCGGGACCCTTTGAAGCCGTCGTGAACACCTCGAGGAGCCTTCCTACTGCCGAAAGCGCCGGCACGATGACGCCGTGGAGGCCCAACTCGATGTACGTCCGGTGCCAGATGGACAGCAGCAGGGCCGAGCATTGGATACGCTCGTTGACGTGCTTCCCGTTCGCCGGCCAGGGGAAGCAGCTCGTCGCCACAAAAAGAGAGGCGAGCAGGCCAAACGCGCCGATCAGGATGCACGCGATGCCAAGGAGGCGTGTGCGAAGGCTGCGGAGCCTGCGGGGACGTCGACGTCCGTCTGCTGGTTTTCCGTGTGTGCCAACGCCGTGCGTAGATGTGTTCGCGTCTTCGTGTTCTCCAGTGTCTCCAGTGTCTCCAGTGTCTCCAGTGTCTCCAGTGTCTCCGTCAAGCAGGAGATCGTTGAGAGAGTGGGTCGAGGCCACCCGTCGCCACGACGACGACGTGAGGGACATCTACGACGCGGGTTCACTTCACGTCGCGTTGCTGGTGGCGGCGCGAGACGGGCATCCTCGTATCGTGAGCGAGTACGAGTACGAGTACGAGTGCGAGTATGGGGGTCGTCGGCCGTCGTCGATCGGGATCGGGTCCGTGAAAGGTCAGGAAAGGAAAACGCAACGGCGGACAAAACAAATCTGTTCTGGATCCACGGCCCAGGCAATCCCACGAGTTGCTACATCCACGAGTGTTCCAGTATACCGGTTGTATACGTACCGCGTCGCGGCCGCCTGGACTGTAGCGTGGAGACGCGTCGTCGTCGTCGTCGGTGAAGACGATTCGAGCCCGGCGTTCTACCCCCGGTAGCCCACGACTGAGCAGGAGAAGAAACGCATACGCACGCACGCACGCACCATGCCGTACACTGGCGTGAAGCCAATCACCGAAGATCCGTCGGGGTACGACCCGAAGAATAAATTTCGCGATCCGGTCAAGTATTACCAGCATCGGGAGGCGGTCGTTGCGGAGGAGCACGTGAAGATGGCCGAGGCGAAGTTGATGCAGCAGGAGCTGGCTGCGTGCTACAAGAATAGCGGTGTGAACTTTGTGACCGACTGTGAGGAGTTGGCGAACGAGTATATGAAGGCGATCGAGGGCATCGGGATCGCCAGGGCAAATGTCAAGCCGACTGACAAGACCACGTGGGAATAAGTAACCCTTATGTGTTGCTGTAATCGGTATCACGTTACAAAGAGATTGCGGTGGCTTCGTTGCCGTCTGCGGTGCTGACCTCGTCCGCAGCGGCGAGCGAACAACAGAACGAGAGCTCGGAGAGGCCCGAGACGCCCGCGTGCGGGTCTGTCGCGAGATGGTAGGTCGCCGATTTGATGGGCTCGTTGGTTTGGGACACAATTTCGGATGCCGCCAACATCTCGGATGTTACCGATGTCTCGGACGGGTCGATGGCCTCGCCGACGAGGACCCGCCGGAGCTTGTGGCACACGATCGCCCTCCCGTCCATCGCGCGACGACGTTCCAGCGCCTGCGCCCAGGCGCCGATGGCGGCGCGGAGCGGGTGATCGTAGGTCCACTTGACCTGCAGCTTGGCCGAGGTAATGGCGCGGTGTGCAGCCCAGTCGCGAAGGTGGCTGAAGCAGCGACGCAGCGCGGCAGCGTCCCTCGCGGCCTCGGCGGCCCGGGACGCCGCCTCTCGCTCGCGCTTCTGGACGTGCGCGGTGGCTCGGAGCTCGCGGAAGTACGATCTGCAGACGATCTGATCGTGCTTCGTCTCGATGGCGCCGTGGATGGCGGCGAGACGGCGGTCCTCGCGGGCGCGGTGCACGACGAGGGACCACGCGTTTATGCAGTCGGCCAGGACGGTGGCCGCGTTGGACTCGTCGAAGTAGGCGTCCGCTTGGACACGCTGCGACCACAGATCACACGCGCTTCCAAACGCACTGCGCAGAGCGAGGCGGTTCCGGGTGGCCTGGAACCATTCGTTGTATGCTGCCCTCGCCAGCTCGACGTCCTTCCGCGCGCAGATGGGGGCCAGACGCGCGGCCAGATCGGCGCTGCGCGCAGTCTTCGCCCTCCAGAACGCAAACATATCGGAGCGAACGACGAGATCGCGACGGTGCGCGGCGTCACGACACGCGCGCTCCTCCTCGGTGACGTCTTTCCACGCGGCCAGAACCTGCTCCACCGTCCTCGAAGCGCTCACCGCCCGGCACGACGCCACCAACAGACCATGCCGGTGCATTTCGTGGGATACGCGCTTCCAGACGGAAAAAGCCGACGCGAGCACGCGGCCGTCGTTCCACGCCTCCCTCGCCGCACGTCGCTCCCGCGTCTGCTCCCGCCACGCGATCAGCGTGGCGGGCGCCACGTGCGCGACGAACCGACGCTCGGCCTCCTGGCGCGAGGCGAGCATGCGTCTCGTGATGGAGCGCCACTGGAACAGACACGACCGAGCGCGGACCAGGACGTGGTACGAGTCCGCAGACCGCAACATGAGTCGGTCCCCGGGGATCATGGGCGTGCCACGGCGACGGCAGAGCAGATGAAAGCCGAACGACTCGTTGCCCCACAGCGTCGTCGTCGACGTGGACTTCAGTGGCGACAAAGGCGGGTGGGAGCTGTCGTGGTTGCCATCGCCGTGGTTGCCAACACCGACACCATGATCGCGATGATCGGGAACGACCTGGTCCTGCGCGAGGGCCTCTTCGGCGGCCAGTCGAGCGGATTTTTCCTCTTCCAGGCGCTGTAAATCGTCCTGCAGTTCCGCGAGAGTCGTTTCGAGCGCATCGTGCTGGGCGTCCAACTCGGCCGCGCGCTCAAAGGCCGCCGCCGTCGCTGCCTCCGAGGCGTCCACGGCAGCCAACAGCTTCTCCAGACAGGGCACGAGCCCTTCGTAGTCGGTCTCCAGCTGCGCGTGCTGCTCTCGAAGTCCATTGGCTCTCTCCAGCGCGGCCGTGGCCGCGGCCTCGGCCTTGTCGGCGATGAGGCGACCACGGGCGAGCTCGTCCCTGGCGCGGCGCTCCACCGCGGCCGCGTCCTCCCGTGCGGCGACCAAGCTATCGTACGAAGCGTCCATGTCGACCTTCCGGGCCTCGGCGCGGCGCAACCTATCGCGCGCCTCTTCGAGCTTGACGGCAGCTGTGATGCTGTTCGTCGGCCTGCCCGCCCTCCCCGTCATTCTCGCCGTTCCCGATGCGCCCAGCTCCACCTCTCGCGCATGATCGCGGATCTTGGACTGCCATTGATCGATCTTCTCGTCAATGTTCGACCTCTCTTCCGCGTGCGACGCCATCCGGGAGGTGGCCGCGTCCAGGGCCTCGGCCGTCGCGGCGTGGACGCGCTCCAGGTGATCGACGACGGCAACCGCGTCGGCGTGGTCGGCCTCGCGCTGGACTAGAGAGTCCGACGCCGACCGAAGCTGCCGTTCAATCTTCTGACTCACGGCCTCCATGTCCGAGAGCACTTTCTCGCACGCGGAAAGGTTCTTCAGGGCAGCGTCCTGCTTGCGCTGCAGCCGCGGGAGCTTGCTGCCGGAAATCTTGGACATCTCGGCTAGAACTGCATGCTGATCGCCGAGTACGGTCTCTATCCGCTCGCGACACGCAGCGAGCGCCGTGTTGATTTCCTTCTCGTCTTCGGCGTCGTCAACGCTGTCGTCAACGCCATCGCCGCCCACGGCTTCCGAGATTCCCGAGATTTCGGAGACTTGGGACCCGTCCGGGAGTTCCTCGAGACCCTGCTCGGCTCTGTCAAACCACGCGACGCCCTCCAAGCCCCTCCATCGGACGATTCGCCCCATCTCCATGCTGGCCGCTTTCAGGTTCTGCAACAGCGCCCTTCTCCCCTGGACGTCCATCACTGCGAGCAGACACTCGTCCAGGACCACATATGGCTCAACGAGGATACGGAAACGGCCAATCTTTGGCTCGCCGATCGAAAGCAGGTCGTCCACGGTGAGCTGCGTCCCCGGCCCGGGGAGCGCTGCCGCCTCCATCCGCGACCTCACCAGCACCCGCCTGCGCGCACGGTCCCTCAAATGCACGAACACCGCCTTCAATCTCCGAACGCGGTCAAACTGTGACGCGAGGTCCTCCCTGCCGCACTCGAGGTGGTGAGCCAGCCTGTAGACCTTCCAGTGGAGCAAGGCGTCTTGCAAGACTCGACCGGCCACGTGCTCCTCAAACACCTCCCGTCGCGCCTCCAGATCGTTCCTTCGCAGCACCAGCTGCCTCCAATACTGAAAGGTGCGATCCTGCCGTCCCAACACGCTGACCAGCCGGAAAAGTTCGGCGCTCTCCAACACGGACTCGTCGTAGACCCAAGGCTCGGCCACGTCCCTCCACGCCGCCAGCGCCCGTTCCGCAGCCTCCACCTCGTCATCGCCTTCAATAATCGCCAGCGCACGCTCCATCTCCCCGCGCACCGCGCTCATCGCCCGCCAGACGAGGAAGGCGCGCTTGAGCGACAGGCGACGGACCTCGCCGGCGTGCAGCCTGGCATTCGTCTTGGCCGACCGAAGCTTGGACTCCAGGTCCTCGACCGAACGCTTCGTGCTATTCGCCACAGGGCGACCCGACGACGACGACTTGGACGGCGGAACCCAGACGGAGCGATCGGCTTTTTCGGATCGAGTCGACTCGATCATCTCCAGGGCGCGGGCCCGGGCAACCTTTGCCCGCGTCCCTGCCTTTCTCGTCTCTTTAATCTCCGGGTTGCCCACGAGGTCGTCCCTGACTCGCCGGAGGACGAGAACGGTGGACATGATTGCAACAGGATTTTTCAAAATTCCGGCAACTTCGCCTGAAACTCCCGCACGCTATACGCTGGCGCTATGCACTGACTCCATACTGACTGACAATGCTCGTCGCTATGAATGCCTCTGTGTCGAGAGAAACGTACGAAAATTTCTCACGTTACACTCACAACGCCGAGGTCTGTTGCTCAGACTGCTCTCAATCGATCTCGACCGAGCTCTTCGCACTGGAGGCTCGCGACAACGTGAGCGTCAACTCGTCGAGGGCTTCCTTCAGCTCGCTGGCGACGTCCTCCGACATGGTCGAGGCTGCGTGCACGGACGCCGACGGATCCCGGACCCGCCGCTTGCTCGCATTCGCCCTGGCGTTGAGCAGGGCGCTGATCTCGAGGAGATGCATGATGATCGATTCTGGGCCCCGCTTCAGTTGGCTCAGGAAGTCTCTGCGGTTGACGGCGTCCTCGATCTTCTGCTGAGCCTCCGGGTTGGTGAAGAGGAACGACTTCGAGGCAGCCAGCAGGATTGCCTTGGCCTGCATGAACATGTTCAGGCACAGGTAGACGACGAGGATCTCGTCGTTTTGGAGCGGTGCCCTCGAGTCATGCGCGCCTGTAGATCTATGGGAGCACGATTCGAGTGTATCGCGGGAGAGGACGGTGAGGCGCTCGATGGACCCGGCGGCCACGTCGAGGGCATCGATCATGTTATCGATGGACGTCGACGAGGACGACGTGGAGGTGCCCCTTGGTTTCTTGGGCAGGTGGATGATGCCTTCCATCAGGTCAAGAACCTTGGCGATGCCGGCGAACGAGGACGAGATGGCCTCGTACATGTCTGGCTTGACCTTCCAGTTGGCCTGCGGGAAGAATTCCATCTTGACCGACAGCACCTGGATGATGTAGTCGATGAAGATGTTGCTCGCATGAATGGACCTTGTGAGGTGTCCCCTGGGAATCATGCGCGGGCGCCGCAAGATCATCGACTCGTTCTCGGCCGGTTTGATGAAGGCGGCGGTCGACGAGGTGATGCGACGAGCCCTGGCGAGCGAACGAACGAAGAAACGAAGAAACGAAGCGCGTCGCGCGAGTGAGAGAGTGTGTGTGAGAGAGCGAATGAATGATCGAACGTCGCCGCGTTGGAGCGGCTGGCGGCCGGAGTTCAACAACACCCACCGGTTGCTGAGGCTCATCGCGCGAGCCAGGTTCCGCTGCTCGAACGGCCGGTACATGGCGGAGATTCCAATCTCATTCTGATACAGGGTGTCCTTCGGCGCAATGATGATCTCATTCTCAGCGCCGTGGGGACTGTCTGTCGACTCGAAGAGGTCGGCGAGGGCCAGGACGGCATCACGCATCGCGGAGCACGAGTTGGCATAGTTGTCTGTGACCATGCGCCAGGCGGAGATGGGAAACAGAATGACGGCCACCAGCCACGAGATGATGATCCCGTAAATCACGTTGAGGAGGCGCTCGGCGGCATCGGCCCACGGGGGCGTCGGCAAGCGTAGCAACGACAGTGTGACGAGCGCGACCGTGAACCCGGCAACGAACCACATGTACGAGTACGTCCGGTACCTGGCCGCGTTCAGCATGCAGAATGACCCCCAAATAGCGCCCAAGAACCCGGAGACGATCCACTTTTGCGGCGAGTCGGACCAGGTCGTGCCCGTCGCACCGTAGGTAATCCCGAGCAGGAGGTAACTCCATATGGCCCCCATGAAGGTTCCGAGCGCACGATTGAACGCTCGACTGTTTATCGACCCGATGTTGGGCTGCCACATGACCACGACTGTGAACAGCACGTCGTTCCCGCGGTTGTTGAAGACCTCCCTGTTGACGGCGGGGATGACCGTCAGGATGAGCGCGATGCTGATCGTGACGACATACTGCAGGCCCATGATCACCCAGAGCGGAACCCGGAACGCCTTTCCAGGTCGCAGGTTTGCCGACTTCTGTGCGAGCCCGAACTCGGAAGCCAATACGGCCGTCAGGTTTTTCTCGTGCTGCGCCTGCCGGATCGCCTTTTTCGTCTTGGCCATCCACGTCCCGTCGTGGGACGATCCTCCGTCTCCCCCGTCTCCCCCGTTTCCATCGTCTTTCCCCTCCGTTGACAGCAAACCCATCATCTGAATGTCAATAATCTGCAGGGGGTCCATGTCGACGTGCTCGTACGCCGTCCTGGAGAGCATCCAGGCAGGCCGCTTCTCGGCTCTCACAAAGGCCAGGTCGAGCGCGAGGGGCTCCTCCTGGCTGACCGCGATCGCCACCGAAAAGTACAGTTCTCGGATCCTCGATCCGACCGAGTACAGAAATATGGACACGATCTTGACGCCAAAGTTCTCGTCGACGCAGTCGGACGCAGCAATGGCGCGCTGGCCCGCCCGCAGGAACTCGAGCCACGAATCGTGGCTCGCTTCCATCAAGTCGTCCACGAGTTTCCACGACTGACGGTTTCCGTCCTTCACATCCTCCGTGATGCTCGCCGCGAGTCCACCGAGCACGGCATCGAACGACCGGAACAGGCCATCGAGCGCCAGACGCAGGTCCGGGCGCTGCAGCTTCCGCATGTTGGTGTTCCCCATCTTCACCGGCCTCGCCAAGTTGGTGATGATCGACAACAGCGTATGCGAATAGTATTCCACGTGCATGAACGACAGCACCTGATGGCGGCGAGTGAAGAGTCGGTGAGTCACTGTCTGCGTGCGAGGGCGAGTCGCCCGGTCGCCTGCAAACCCCGACGAACGACAACAATACGAATACGGATACCAAAACCAATCACCAATCACCTACCGGAAACGTCAACCCGCCGTGCCGCTTGTACAGATCAACCTCCAGCAAACACGGCACCCGCAGCGGCCGATTCCCTAGAATCAACCCCCGCGCGGTATTGATATGCGTCCCAATCACATCACACTGGTCAAACAGCCCCGTGTCTCTCCCAGTTATCACATCCACCTTACCAGACGCATTCTCCAACAGCCCCGTCTCCGCATCGACCGGCCCCAAAATCAGGTCCCGCTCTGCCAGCAGCGCCTTGCCCAATGACTGCAACGCCTTGGCCGTCCCCATCCGCATCTTCGTCGCCGAGTACAACGGCATCAGCACCCAAGACACGACCGTAAACATCACCGTCGCGATCGAAATGTTGATCAGCGAGTACACTGGCTGCAAGTACAGGGTCCCGGCCCCCGGCCCGGAATACGCCCCCTGCGTGAATATCAGAAAGATACTGCACAAGTAGAACAGCGGGTTGGTCACGTCCCAACGCCACCGCAGAATATTAAACGCCCCACACGACACGCTCATCAGCACCGTATACGTCGCACCCTTGGCCACATCGTTATTAGTCCAATCCGACCCCGCTGCCAGGTACGTCATGTGCCGCACCCAAAGCCCGAAGCACCCCGCAAACACCAACGACACAAAGACGTACATCTGCAGCAGCGTGCTCATTCCCACCGTACCACCCAGCATGCACATCATCAGCAGGTAGATGATGCCCCACACCGGCTGGAACGACCCGCCGTAGCTGAGCGCCGTGTACACCGCGTCTGGGGAGATGATGGCCAGGACGGCGACATACGCCACGAACGTCTGAAGAAAGAGAATCCAGTGGTCCTTTCCGAATCCTCGAGCATACCCCTTGACGTTTTCCTTCGCATACAGCCACCACGAAGACGAAGACGAAGCCAACGACGACGGCTTTGGCTCCGACCCGTCCGACTCCTGCTTGCTCCTCCGACGCTCGAAGATCTTCCACAGGACGAACGAGTGACGCTCTACAAACTGCTCCCCCAGTTGTTCCATACCACCCGGAGGAAACGCCGCATTCTTGAGCAACGTGAACGTCTCGGTCGCCTGCAGCCTCGGCGAGGTCGGCGAGGTCGGCGAGGTCGGCGAGGTCGGCGAGGTCGGCGCGGGCATGGCCGTTTCGACGTCCCCTTGTCTCTCTCGCGTGCCCGCACCCGCATCCTCGCTCCCTTGACGCTCCAGCATCCTGGTCCTCCGACTACGAGGACTACGAGGACTACGAGGACGACGACAGGTCGAGCATCCCTACGAAGGTACGTGAATCGAAATCAAGCGGGTTCAAATTGAGTCGAGGTCACCTGCCCCTCAACAGACCTGAAATTTGATTCCCTGCCGCATTCCAAGCACCAAACACGTTGCTAGCTAGCTAGGCAACGGGTTGTTGGGCGAGAAGCGCACGCAGGAAAGAACAGGACGCGACGCGGCGACGGTTTTGGTGGGAATTCGTCGCGACAAATCCAAGTACCCACAGGCAGCCACTCCGCTCAACACGAGTGCACGTTCAATACTGCGGACCAGACATGGACGGTGAGCTCGAGGTCGCTCGGGCGACAGTAGACGGGGAGGACCGAGAACACCCTAGGGGCCTGGGGGCGAAATCGTCCGACGTGGAAGCTGCCCCCGTTCCGACGCCTTCGGCAAAGTCGACCGCCAGCAAGACGCCGTCGTCCTCGCAGGGGAAAGTCGTGGAAGCTGAAGGTACCGCCGTTCATGGCGGCGCGACCGACGCGACCGACGCGGCCGACGCGGCCGAGTTGTCGATAGGGCGGCGACCAGTCGCCGAGGAGAAAGGTGGCGACTCTTCAGAGCCAGTCGGGAGGCTGCCATCCGCTCCTGCAGGACCGGCGACCACAGATACACAGACGGAGAACAAACGCACGCACTCGCGACAAGGTTCCTTTCGGAAACACGCCCACTCGCGGAATCCTTCAGACGTGTGTCCGCGGGTGGCCGTCATCGCGACCCAGGAGGAGGAAGAGAACGTCTGTAGTATCTGTCTGGACGAATTTTCCAGCGATGATCCCATCGCAGAGACGCAGTGTGGGCACGGGTACCACCTGCAGTGCATTATGCAATGGGCGCAGCGGAGTCAAGAGTGCCCGCTCTGCTTCAGTCAGCTCGTGCTTGCCGACGAAGGGATGAATGCGCTGCTGCCGTTCGGGGAGTATAGTTCGCCTCAAGACGAGCAGGCGATGACGTCGATGATTGAGAATATGGAATTCGAGACGTTCTTGATACACCTTGCCGCGGCGGAGCGGCGGCAAGAGCGTCAGCAGCGGCGTCAGCAGCGGCAGGAGCACCAAGAACGGGAGCGAGAACGGGAACGGGAACGAGAACGGGAGCATGGGAGTGGCGTTCGGCGGCGGCACTCGGAGGACGGCGGGCACGTTGTCATGCCCTCTGGGATTTCGGAGGGTTCCGGGAGCGCGGTGGGGAGTCCGATCGAGGAGACGAGCGTGTTGAAGAGCGTCCGACGGGGGCTGGCGGCTTTCTTCAGAGGGTAGGCGGTGGGAGACGAGAGAGAGCGAGAGAGAGCGAGAGGAGACGAGATGGCCCCATTTCGTTATCGTTTCTCCAACCTTTCATTCATTGCATCACGGCTCGTGTATCAGCTATGAGTCACTGAGTTGAACAGGTGTGATAGGTCCGTCCATGCCTCACGCGCCCCCACTGTGCCCTCTCATTCGGGAATGCTCGCCTCGACATGTGGCAGTCCCGCTCCGCGCAAAGCCGGCCAGGCGCATCGGCCTCTCGTAGCGGCCCGCTAGATGCTCATCTCACACAAAGACGCGCGCATCGTGCTCGCAGGCCTGTGAACGTTGTCTAGCAGGAGGCATATCCACTCTCGCCCAATTCGCCGAGTCGACGACGAACCGGCCCAGATGAGTGGTGGCACGCCGCGGATCTTTGAGCGGGCGAATTCGCTCGAGGTGTCCTCGTCGGTGTTTGGCGGGATCGGCGAGCCGGCGGGGGCGGCCATACCCACCAGCGACGAGGCCCTGGTGACGCCTTCCTCGCCGGGGAGCCCGAGCAGGGGTCCGTCGCTCGATCTGGACATTATGATCCAGCAGGGACACCATTTGGCCGAGAACCAGGCAGCACAAGAGCTTATGTATCGGCTGAATCACGCGCGACAGACGTTCGACTTCGTGACCAAGCAGGTACGCTCCAACCAGTCGTTGGCACGGTGCCAGATGGATATCTGGAGCGCCCTGGACATGCTCAACGGTCTTCGGGAATACGAGGCGGTGCTCACGGGCGACGAGAACCTGGATCCGGACATGAGCTTGGTCGACCACGCCTTTCAGAGCGCGGCGCTGTGCCGGCAGGCGTTCCCAGAGGAGGAGTGGATGCCGCTGGTCGGTCTGGTGCACGGGCTCGGAAAGCTGCTCGCACACGAGAAGTTCGGTGGCCAGCAGCAGTGGGCCATCTGCGGGGAGACGTTTCCCGTTGGGTGCCGATTT
>Ga0255780_10004429_pt1 | contig 12057 bp, 7 predicted proteins | sample 071ome_32_FD_179978 | JGI IMG/M metagenome (GOLD analysis project Ga0255780, IMG submission 179978) | Coastal salt marsh microbial communities from the Groves Creek Marsh, Skidaway Island, Georgia - 071405AT metaG (version 2) | ecosystem: Environmental > Aquatic > Marine > Intertidal zone > Salt...
CGTTACGTTTCAGGTAGACCTAGGGTCAACTGCAGCGAACTCTAACGGTGTGCACGTAGCTGGTTCTTTCCAGAGCTGGTCGCCGAGCACAACGTCTATGTCACAAGTGGGTTCTACTTCCGTTTACTCGGTAACCGTATCGGTACCTGCTGGTCAACTTGAGTACAAGTTTGTCAACGGTAACCAATGGGGCGATGACGAAAGTGTTCCTTCTTCAGTTAATGTAGGTACTAACGGTAACGGTAACCGTTGGGCAGTGATCTCTCAAGACACTACACTTCCTGCTGTAATGTTCGGCGGCGCTGCTCCAGCAGGCCAGAAAGCGATCCAATTCAAAGTAGATTACGCGCTACAAACTTTGAGCGCTGATTCAGCTCACGTGGCAGGTAACTTCCAAGGTTGGGATCCATCGAAATCACAGCTTGTAAACTTCGACGGTGTACACCGCTACATCGCGTACGTAAACAAGACAGATTCTGTCTACTTTAAGTTTTTGAATGGTAATGGATGGAGCGCTGTTGAGACTGTACCTTCGGCTTGTCAAGCGTCAAGTGCGGGTATCAGCCAAGGCGATAACCGTTACTACACTGATACTGTGAGCGGTATCTATGAAGTATGTTACAGCCAATGTGGCCCTTGTACCGTTTTGCCTACCTACGACATCACTGTGAATGTTGATGTTAGTGCTATCGCAGCGTGTGGTACTGTAGATTCAGTATCGTTGGCAGGTCCAATCAACGGTTGGGGCGGCGAGACTATGTCTGATCCTGATGGTGATGGCATCTGGTCGATCACATACTTCGATGTAGATTCAGGTGATTTCACGTTCAAAGCTCGCTACCACGAAAATGGAAACACCAACTGGGAAGGTGGTGGTAATAAGGTGATCACTGTAAGTTCAGATTCAACTGTGGCAACACGTTGTTTCGGTAACGACACTTACGGACCTTGTCCTTCAGTGCCAGCAACAGCTGATGTAACGTTCATCGTTGACTTTACTCAAGCGTCTTACACTCCAGCAGATACCATTTACTTGATCGGTAACTTCACTCAGTGGGAGCAAAACGCTATTACCATGACTCCTCACAGTACTGCGGGTCAGTATATTGCGACTGTACCTAGCTTCTGTCCAGGAACTATGGAATACCGTTTCTCAAACGGCGACCCTATGAACTCTGGTAACCACGAGCCAGTAACGGCTGATTGTGGTGTAGATAACGGTGTAGGTGGATACAACCGCTTCTTCGCTCGTACAGGTTCTGCGGATACCTTGCGTCACACGTACGGTACTTGTTCATTCGTAGGGATCGAAGAAGGTGCGTTGGATTTCGTAACGGTTCGTCCTAACCCAATGACTGAGAGCACAACAATCGGTCTAGGTTTGAATGACCTTTACACTGTACGTGTAATGGACATCACTGGTCGCGTAGTAGCTGGATTCGACAACGTACAAGGCGATGTAGAGCTCGTTCGCAACAACATGTTGAGCGGTTTGTACTTCGTGAACGTTGCCAACAGCAAAGGCGATGTGAAAACTATGAAGGTAGTTGTAGAGTAATCTGCAAATTCTCCATAAAACAAAGCCCCCGGCGCATCCGCGCCGGGGGCTTCTTAGTTGCAAATATTTTGGCGCTACGCGCGGTTGACTAAGCCGTGCTCGACGGCAAACCTGACCAAACCAGCCGTGTTCACCATGCCCAATTTGTTGAGGATGTTTTGGCGGTGGTTGTCAATGGTTCGTTTCGAAAGGAAGAGCTCCTTGGCGATTTGATCATTGGTTAATTGGTCACAGATCATTCCAATGATTTCTTTTTCACGTTTACTAAGTTTAGAAACCCCTGGATGTTTTGACCCTATGCCCAGTAAGTTTTTGCCTAAAATGCACTTTTCAATAAGTGCGTTCGCTAGATGCTCAGTAAAGAATAACCCCCCTCTTGCAATGGTTCTAATGGCATGAACTAATGTTGCAGCATCGACAGTCTTTAAAACATATCCACGAGCACCAGCTTTAAGCATTTCTTGAGCATGATTAGGGCTGTTCGCATTGGATAGGGTTAACACTCGTAATTGTGGATAATCTGATAGAATATGTCGGCATAAGGTTGCCCCGTCAATATCACTTAGTTCGTAGTCAATGATGATCAGATCGTATTCATCGGCTCGCAGCATATATTTTGCCTCAGCGCTCGTATTTGCTTCAGTGATGCTGAAGTTTATTTCCGTAAAATCTCCCTTCTCCAACATGGTTTTGATGCCATTTCGGACAATAGGTTGATCGTCAATGATGAGAATCCGGATATAGGATGGATCCATGGTTTTGAGTGTAAGCGTGAGCGAAAGATACTAATTCCTAGTATTTTACAGATAAGTAGACAGGTTTTATCGATAAGGAATAATATCAGCTTATTTCAAGCTATTACCTTATTAACAGGGGCTGTTAATTAAATTATTACCTATATTTGCAGAAACTTTTTGGACTGCAAAAGGGGGGCTTCGGGCCCCTCTTTTATTGAATACCACTCATGGATCAGCACAAAATTGAAGAAATCGCACTAGCGGCTACAGAAGCAAATGACGCCTTTTTGGTCGACGTTGAGCTCAAGCCAAACAATGTGATTATTGTTTATGCTGATGCCGATTCAGGATTGTCGATCGATCAAATTAAAATGATCAATCGAAAGATTGAAGCGGAATTGGACCGAGATGTGGAAGATTTCAATCTAACCGTGAGTAGCCCTGATTTGAACAAGCCGCTCAAGATTTGGCGCCAGTACAAAAAAAATGTGGGACGCACATTGAAGGTGAAATTTCAGGACCGTCAAGCCGAAGGAGATTTGGTAGAGGTTACGGAGGAGGACATCACTTTGAGCATCCCGGGAAAAAAGAAAAAAGATTCGGCTACGGCTTTGACGATTGCTTTTGCAGACATCACTGAGGCCAAGGTGGGAATCAAGTTTAAATAGACCTTATTATTATTAGGATATACAATGGAAAACCAGGCGATTATTGAAAGCTTCCTCGCCTTTAAAGAGGAGAAAAATATCGACAGAGTAACGTTGATGGCCTTTATCGAAGAGGCCTTCCGTAACCAACTTCGCAAGAAGTACGAGACCGATGAGAATTTTGACGTCATTGTAAACCCGGATAAAGGGGATTTAGAGATTTGGCGTAACCGAACCGTTGTGGAAGATGGTGAGGTAGAAGACGAGAACATGGAAATTGAACTCAGCGCTGCTTTGAAAATCGAGCCAGATTACGAAGTAGGTGAGGAAGTTTCTGAAGAAGTGAAGTTGATTGACCTAGGTCGTCGTTTCATCTTGGCCTTCCGCCAAAACTTGGTGAGCCGCATTCAGGAGCACGATAGCTCTGAACTATTCAAGCGCTACAAAGATTTGGAAGGCGAAATCATTACAGGTGAGGTACACCACGTACGTCATCGCGAGGTAATTGTTTATGATGATGAAGGAAATGAATTGATCCTGCCGAAAGATCAGATGATTGGCGAGCGCGAGTTCTTCCGTAAAGGAGATCCTATTCGTGCGGTAGTGAAGGAAGTCGTATTCCGCGGAACCAAGCCGGTAGTGATCATGTCGCGTACTGATGAGCGTTTCTTGGCAAAATTGTTCGAGCAGGAAATTCCAGAGGTTTACGACGGGTTAATCACCATCAAAGGTGTGGTACGCATCCCAGGTGAGAAAGCCAAGGTAGCTGTAGAGTCTTACGATGACCGTATTGATCCAGTAGGTGCTTGTGTGGGTATGAAAGGATCGCGTATTCACAGTATCGTTCGCGAATTGCGCAACGAGAATATTGATGTGATCAACTACACCAACAACCTTCAACTCTACATCCAACGTGCCTTGAGTCCAGCGAAGGTAACTTCATTGAACATCGATGAGGAAGCACGTCGCGTAGAAGCCTTCTTGGCACCAGACCAAGTGAGCTTGGCCATCGGTCGTGGAGGTACGAACATTCGTTTGGCGAGTAAATTAGTTGAAATGGAAATCGACGTTTACCGCGACGATATTGAAATCGAAGACGATATCGAACTAGATCAGTTCAGCGATGAAATCGAAGGATGGGTCTTGGATGAATTGAAGAAAATTGGATGTGATACTGCTAAGAGCGTCTTGAAGTTGAGTCGTGAGGATTTGATCTCTCGTGCCGACTTAGAGGAAGAAACTGCAGACCACGTCATCAAAGTCCTTTCACAAGAATTCGAAGAATAAGAATATACTAAAGACACTCTATGAGTAGCGTCAGATTAAGTAAAGCAACAAAAGAGCTCAACATCTCCTTAGACCGGGCGGTAGAGGAATTGGCCAAACACGGCCATGAAATTCCAAACAACCGTAACCACAAGATCACGGACGAACAGTACGAGGTTTTGATGACGGCATTTGCGGACGATCTCGCTCGTAAAAAGCGTTCTGAGGCCGTAAGCGCCCAGGTGAAGGAAGAAAAGGATCTTCTTAGAGGTGGTGCCGAAGAAGCTCCATCTCCAGCCGCATCTCCGGTGGCAGAAGAGGTTCCTGCTCCTGCTCCAACCCCTGAGCCGGTGAAGGAAGAAGCTCCTGCTCCGAAGACAGAAGAAGCGCTAAATGAGGAAACTAAAGGACCTAAAGTTCTCGGAAAAATAGACCTTGAAGTTGCTAAGCCTAAGAAGAAAGAGGCCCAAAAAACTGTTACCAAAGCCAAAGAAGAAAAGACGGCTGTCGAGGCTCCTAAGAAATCTGGTGGCAAGCCGGTTGAGACTCCTAAGACGGACGCACCAGCCCAAAAAAATGAAGAGTCTAAGCCAGAAGCCGAGATCAAAACGAAGTACGTGAAGATTGACGGTCCCAAGTTCACGGGACAGAAAATCGAGCTACCGGTAGAGAAGCCTAAAGGTGAAAAGAAGAAGCGTGTACGGATTAAAAAGCAAGGGCCGGGCGGTGCTACTCAAGCACAGGCAGACCCACAAGCTCGCGGTGCACGTGGCAATCAAAATAAAGGCAAAGGCAAAGGACGTCGCAACCAACCTGTAGTAGAAAAGCAGGAATTATCAGACGAAGAAATCCAAAAGCAAATCAAAGAAACTCTTGAGAAGCTTACTTCGGGTAAGAAGAATAAGGGGGCAAAAATCCGTCGTGATAAGCGTGCTGAGCGCCGCGAAAAAGAGGAGCTCGCAGATATGCAAGCGGCGGAAGAAAGCAAAGTATTGAAGGTTACAGAATTCGTAACGGTTACAGAGCTTGCGAACATGATGGAGGTAAGCGTTAATGATGTCATTGGCTCATTAATGGGCGTTGGAGTCATGGTAACCATGAACCAACGTTTGGATGCTGAGATGCTTGAAATGGTGGCTGAGGAATTTGGATTCAGCGTAAACTTTACCGACGAAGAGGTTACAGAAACTTTCCTTGAAGAAGAGGATAAAGAAGAAGATTTGAAACCACGTTCACCGATCGTAACGGTGATGGGACATGTTGACCACGGTAAGACGTCTTTGTTGGATTACATCCGAAAGGCTAACGTTATTGCCGGTGAGGCAGGGGGTATTACTCAGCACATAGGTGCTTATAGCGTTAAAGTACATACGGGTCAAACCATTACCTTCTTAGATACACCAGGTCACGAAGCCTTTACGGCCATGCGTGCTCGCGGTGCGCAAGTAACAGATATCGCTATTATCGTTGTCGCGGCAGATGATGCGGTGATGCCTCAAACGAAAGAAGCTATTTCTCACGCGCAAGCAGCCGGTGTACCCATAGTATTTGCCATAAACAAGGTAGATCGTGATGTTGCCAACCCAGATAAGATTAAGGAGCAATTAGCGCAGTTAAATTTGTTGGTAGAAGATTGGGGTGGACAGATTCAGTCCATGGATATCTCCGCGAAAACAGGTTTGAACGTCAAAGAGCTGCTCGACAAAGTATTGTTGGAAGCGGAAATGTTGGACTTAAAAGCCAACCCAGATAAGAACGCGAGCGGTACAGTAGTAGAGGCTTCTTTGGATAAGGGACGCGGATACATGTGTACTGCATTGATCCAATCAGGTACTATGAAAGTAGGTGATTATGTTTTGGCAGGGCAATATAGTGGTAAGGTGAAGGCTATGCTCGATGAGCGCGGTAATCGTATTAAAGTAGCTGGTCCATCAGCGCCAGTAAATCTTCTTGGCTTGGATGGTGCGCCGACTTCCGGCGATCGTTTCATTATCATGGATGACGAGAAGGAAGCGAAGCAAATTGCCGCTAAGCGTTTGCAGCTGCAGCGTGAACAAAGTGTGCGATCTCAGAAAAAGATGACGCTTGAAGAAATTGGACGTCGTCTACAGGTAGGAGACTTCAAGGAATTAAACATCATATTGAAAGGTGATGTTGACGGCTCAGTTGAAGCACTTTCAGACTCTTTACAGAAATTAACTACGGAGGAAATACAGGTCAATATCATTCATAAAGGAGTAGGTCAGATATCAGAAAGCGATATTCTATTGGCCACAGCTTCGGATGCAATTGTAGTTGGATTCCAAGTACGTCCTTCTGCACAAGCACGCAAGTTAGCGGAGAAAGAAGAGGTGGAAATCCGCATGTATTCAATTATTTATGACGCCATCAACGAGATCAAAGATGCCATGGAAGGCATGTTAAGCGCGGAGATCAAGGAAGAAATCATGGGTACTGCAGAAATTCGCGAAACCTTTAAAATTTCTAAGGTGGGAACTATTGCAGGTTGTATGGTTACTGATGGTGTTATTGAGCGCAATCACGATGTTCGAATTATTCGAGACGGTGTGGTGGTGTATACCGGAAAGCTAGGTTCATTGAAGCGGTTCAAAGACGATGCAAAAGAAGTCCGTCAAGGCTTCGAATGTGGATTGAACATTGCGAATTTCAATGATATCAAAGTAGGCGATGTGGTAGAAGCTTACGAAATGGTAGAAGTAAAACGTACGTTGGATTAATTGCCAATAGTTTGAAGACAGTATATCCCCGGTGTGTAAGCATCGGGGATTTTTTTATCCAAATAGTAGCGCACCGACCCCGAAGAGTGCGCCGTAGACTACGGCAATTCCGAACAGCCAGTAGGCCAGCAAACGCATCGTAGACGGCGGAGTATCACCTTCATTGTGCTCTACCTTCCATGCCACCGGTTTCCATGCCCCACCGGGTCGAACGGTTTGATAGAACTCTACCAAGGTGGCATGAGATTCTGGAGAGGTCAAATACATCGCAGTAATCCAAGCCACCGTAGTGAAGGCGACGGTGAAGAAAAATGAATTTGGGAAGGCCCAGGCTAACGCATAATGTGCAATAGCATAGGCGACGAAAGGCGCCACCGTGGCAGTAATCTCTGCCCAAGCATTGATGCGCCACCAATACCATCTTAAAATCAACACCAGCCCTAGTCCGGCTCCACATTCCATTATGAATTGCCAAACTCCAGCGATACTGTCCATGAGATGGGTGATGTAGAGACCGATGATGGCGAGGACTACGGTTAATAGTCTGGATATATTCAAGCTTCTCCTGCGCTTTGCATTTGGAGAAATGAATCGTAGGTAGAAGTCATTCACGAGATAGGAAGTCCCCCAATTCAGTTGGGTGGACATCGTCGACATGTAGGCGGCGAATAAGGAGGCAAGGAGCATCCCTAATACCCCCTTCGGCAAGAAGTCGCGCATGATGAAAATGTAGCCAAAGCGGTAATCGCGTTGGTATTTAAGGGCTTCGGCTAATCGGTCCCCGTATATAGGTTCCCACTGTGCCAACCACTCTTTGTATTCGACCTGCTGTATGGCCGTAAGCGGCTCGCAATTCGCTTGGCCGGTCATACATTCGTAGGTGATGAAATCAGGCGTGCCGCTGAGGTCTCCGCCGTTGCCGTATAAAACGATGGCGCTGAGGGCAACAATGATCCAAGGCCATGGGCGGATGGCGTAGTGACCTATTTGGAACAAAGCACTGGCGAGGAAGGAATCTCTTTCGTCTTTGGTCGAGAGCATACGTTGTGCGCTGTATCCACCCCCACCGGGTTCGGCGCCCGGGTACCAAGAGGTCCACCAAACCATTCCGAAGAATGCCAAGAAGGAGGCCAATCCTATTTGGTAGGTTTGACCGGAATTCCCGCCGCTGCCTACCTCCGGCAGGAAGCTGAAGGTCTCGTCCGGCAACGCGTTTCTCAGCCCATCAAGCCCTCCTACTTCAGGCGCACGCAGGACGTATACCGCTAGGGTAATGGAGCCTGTCATGGCCAACAGGAATTGGAACACATCGGTATATACCACGCCTTTGAGGCCGCTGATACTTACGTATACTACTACCCCAAGCAGTGCGGCGCCGGTCCAAAGGAAAGCTTGTTGTTCACTGATACCGAAGAAGCCTTGGAGTAGGGTGATCATTGCGACGTTCACCCAGCCCATGATCAACACGTTCATGAAGGCGCCAAGGTAGATGGATTTGAACCCGCGCAGGATGGCTGCGGGACGTCCGGAATAACGGAATTCGATAAATTCGACTTCGGTGGAGAGGCCGCTTCTACGCCATAATCGGGCAAAGAAAACAGTGGTGAGCATACCACCTGCAAGTAGGTTCCACCACAACCAGTTACCGCTGATACCGTATTGTCCGACCAGCTCGGTGACGGCCAAAGGGGTATCTGCGGCGAAGGTGGTTGCAATCATGGAGATCCCAGCGATATACCAAGGAAGGTTTCGACCGCCGAGGAAGTATTCGCTCAGGCTTTTCTTTTTACTGCGACCAAAGTATAGGCCTACTGAAATGGTGAGAACCAATAAAGCAATGAGAACGACGGTGTCGAAGGTGCTTAGAACCATGTTATTTGCGTTTGTCGGCGAAGAAATCGCTCATAATTTGGCCGCATTCTTCTGCGAGAATGCCGGTGATGATCTTGGTTTTAGGATGCAAGGCTCCTCCGTGTAGGGCAAAGCCACGCTTTTCATCAGAAGCGCCATATACGACAGTGCCAATTTGTGACCAGAACAGAGCGCCGGCACACATGGGGCAGGGCTCTAGGGTTACATATAAGGTGCATTTGTTGAGATATTTGGATGCCAAGTAGCTGCTGGCTGCGGTGATCGCCTGGATCTCTGCATGTGCAGTGACATCGACCAATCGTTCGGTGAGGTTGTGGGTGCGGGCGATAATTTTACCTCCTGCCACTAGTACGGCGCCGACAGGAACCTCGCCAACCTCAGCGGCAATGCGGGCTTCCGCGATGGCGGCACGCATAAATCTCTCGTGATCGTTCATTGATAGCATCTTCCATGCAAAATAGGGATTTGCCCCACAAGTTTGGCTATTTTTGCGGTTCAAAGAAGTAAGACATGTACAGATCTCACACGTGCGGCGAATTGCGCGCATCTCATATCGGACAAACAGTAACCTTGGCAGGTTGGGTACAACGCTCGAGAGAATTGGGCGGGATGACCTTTTTGGACTTGCGCGACCGCTACGGCATTACACAAGTTGCGTTCAATGAAGAATGGGATACAACCTTATTGCAAGAGGCGAGAAAGCTAGGTCGGGAGTGGGTTGTACAGATCGAAGGCGAGGTAATCGAGCGCCACAGCAAGAATGCCAACATGCCTACGGGTGATGTGGAGATCAAGAGTGCTAAGCTAAAGGTGCTCAATGCTGCGAAGACGCCTCCATTTACCATTGAGGAAGAAAGCGATGGCGGTGAAGAGCTTCGTATGAAGTACCGATACTTGGATTTGCGTCGCGGTCCATTGCAGCGCAACTTGGCGCTCCGCAACCGTGTGAACATCGAGGTACGCAAGTATTTAGACGAGCAAGGTTTCATGGATATTGAAACGCCGTTCTTGATCAAGTCTACGCCAGAGGGCGCGCGCGATTTCGTGGTGCCTTCGCGTATGCAAGAGGGTAAGTTCTATGCTTTGCCACAGAGCCCGCAGACCTTCAAGCAGTTGTTAATGGTTAGTGGTTACGATAAGTACTACCAAATCACGCGTTGTTTCCGCGACGAGGATTTACGCGCAGACCGTCAGCCAGAGTTTACACAGATTGACTGTGAGATGGCTTTCGTAGAGCAAGAGGATATCTTGAACACCTTTGAAGGACTACTACTCCATTTGTTGAAAGAGGTTAAAGGTGTGGCTATTGATAGCGTGCCAAGAATGACCTATGCAGAGGCGATGGAACGCTACGGAAACGATAAACCGGACATTCGTTTCGGAATGGAATTGGCCAACCTAAATGCATTAACTCAGAACCTAGGCTTTATGGTCTTTGATCAAGCCGAGACAGTGTTAGGTATTGCAGTTCCAGGTGCTGCAGAATGGACACGTAAGCAGATTGATGCACTGACGGACTGGGTAAAACGACCGGATATTGGCATGAAGGGCATGGTGTACTGTAAAGTCAATGAAGACGGCACGTACAAGAGCTCTGTCGATAAATTCTATACTCAAGAACAACAAGCGGCATGGGCGCAAGCCGCTGATGCTAAGCCCGGCGATTTGATTCTCATTTTGGCAGGTGAAGAGCGATTGACGCGCAAGGCAATTTCTGAATTGCGCCTGCACATTGCAGAGGAAATGGGCCTTCGTAACCCAGAGGAATTTGCCCCATTGTGGGTGATGGATTTCCCGTTGTTGGAATGGGACGATGAAACTGAGCGTTACCACGCGATGCACCATCCGTTTACTTCTCCAAAGCCAGAGGATATCGCTTTGATTGATACAGACCCAGGAAACGTTCGCGCCAATGCGTACGACCTTGTGTTGAACGGAAACGAAATCGGCGGGGGATCTATTCGTATCCACGACAGAGCATTGCAGAGCCGCATGTTTGATTTGCTTGGATTCAGCAAAGAGGAAGCAGAGAAGCAATTCGGGTTCTTGATGAGTGCCTTTGAATATGGCGCGCCACCACACGGTGGTTTGGCCTTTGGTTTTGACCGATTGGTGGCCATCCTTGGAGGCGCTGAGGTCATCCGTGATTTCATTGCCTTCCCGAAAAACAATGCGGGCCGCGATGTGATGATTGATGCCCCTGCAACAATCGACGAAGCACAGCTCAATGAGCTATGTCTCATTTCTAATGTAAACACGAAGGAAAAATAAGGCGTACTTTTCGTAGTTTTAGGGTTATTAAGATGAACCTATGCTACGTAAACTACTTTTATCGTTTGCCTTTTCTGCCAGCACCCTTTTCGCCACTGCTCAAGATCGCACGTCTACTACGTTGACGAAGAGCGAGATTGAAAGCATGACTTGGGTGGAAGCCATGCAAGATTACCGTGTGAACTTCCATACTGTGGTGGATAAATTTGAAGCTGAATTTGCCGGAAAACCTTACGAAAAAGGACATGGCTGGAAGCAGTTCAAGCGTTGGGAATATATGATGGGCCAGCGCGTGGGTGAAACGGGCGTTCGTCCTCATCCAAGTGTTTTATATAATGCCATTCAAAGCCAATCGAGCTCTACTGAATATGGAGATTGGCGTCCCGCCGGTCCTTTTGATGCGCCCTCCGGCGATGGAATTGGCCGTATCAACAACGTTGCCTTCCACCCTCATCATAACGATACCATCTATGCAGGAGCGCCCGCTGGAGGATTATGGGTAAGCTACGACGATGGGCAAACTTGGCAAACTTTTACAGATGAACTGACCAACATTGGGGTTAGTGATTTGGCTATCGATCCACAACATCCGGATACCATGTATCTAGCCACTGGAGACCGTGATGGTGCGGATACCTACAGTTTTGGTTTGATGAAATCTGTGGATGGCGGGGTGACTTGGTTTAATACAGACCTGTCTTTTAATGTCAGTGGCAACTACCGTATTGGCCGAGTAGTAATACACCCAACCAGTACTAATATCGTTGTAGCCGCTACCAACACGGGAATCTACCGCAGTATAAACTACGGTCAGACCTTTAGTCTAGAACAATCTGGAGTTTTTTATGGCGTTCACATGGGCCACGGCGACACTTTATTTGCTACGACTACTGGTTCTAGCCCTAAAATTTACCGTTCTATTGATGCCGGAGATACATGGACTCAAATGACAAACGGATTACCCACCT
>Ga0255780_10004431_pt1 | contig 12052 bp, 8 predicted proteins | sample 071ome_32_FD_179978 | JGI IMG/M metagenome (GOLD analysis project Ga0255780, IMG submission 179978) | Coastal salt marsh microbial communities from the Groves Creek Marsh, Skidaway Island, Georgia - 071405AT metaG (version 2) | ecosystem: Environmental > Aquatic > Marine > Intertidal zone > Salt...
TCACACAACGACTGGCAGCCCGACGGCTCTGGCATCGTCATCATCGTCGTCGTCGTCATCGTCGTCGTCATCATCGTCGTCATCATCGTCGTCACACGCACATATAAACAACAGCAGCAATTCTCGGTCTCAAGATACTCGTTCCCCTCGCATCATCATCATCGGGTGCCAGCTCATGCTGATCGCGACCCGTCCAATGTCCAACCGCTGCTCGTCCAGTACGCCGGGGATTTTCTCCGTTTTGGCCTCTCGGAGCCTGTAGTTTTGGTCTACGAAGCCTTTTTTGATGACGTCCTTGAGGGGGATGTTGGTGCTGGCTTCGATGTCGACGTCTTCGTCGTAGAGTCCGGTGGTGGCTTCGAGGAGGAAGAGGTCGGTGCCGTAGGAGGAGAGTTTGAGGGCGGAGGAGATGTTGCCGAGTTCGACGCGGATTTTGCTGGTGGCGGCGTTCCAGACCGGGAGGTGGAATACCTGGCCCCAGTGGAGGACGCCGGGGCGGTGGCCGGACTGGCACTCGGTGGAGAAGACGCGGTGCGACTTGGCCAGGCGGGTGAGGTTGATGTTTGCGTTTTGGGTGATGGAGGTGGTCGAGGACGTGGTGGTGGTGGTGGTGGTGGGGAGGGCGCGCGGGGATGCGGCGTTGGTGGCGTCCTCGTGGTCTTGTTCTTCCCGCGCTCGCGCTCTCCTGGATGATACGACAGAGAGGTGCTCGAGTGGGGCGGATACGAGGGTGGTGTTCGTTGGGAGGATCGAGAGGGAGAGGATGGGGTGGAGTGGGTTGTCGCCGTAGTCGATTTTGGTAAATGCGACGCGGATGCCGACGACGCCGGACGACGACGACGAGGAGGAGGACGACGACGAAGGGAACGGGCGAGGGACGGTCGAGGTTCTGGGTTTGCCGTTCTCGTTGTGGTTCTCTCTCTCGGTCTCTTTCTCGGTCTCTTTCTCGGTCTCTCTCTCGGTCTCTCTCTCGGTCTCTTTCTGGGTCCCTTCGTTTTGGAGGGCGGGGCGGTCGGCAGAGACTGGGATCCAGCGGTAGGAGATTTTGACCTTGGCGGGGTGTTCCGTCTGGTTGAAGTTGGCGGGGTTTTCGAGGTTGATCGGGCCGGCGCGGCGGGCGGTCTCGGCGCCCGCGCGGGACGTCTCGTTGCCCGGCTGGTTGCGGGCGCCAATGCCGCCGCCGATGCCGATGCCATGGCCCTCCCCCCGGCCGTCGCCGTCGACAGACTCGCCGTCCGAGTCGTCGTTCTCTCCCGGAAAGGCTGCTTTCAGGAAGGACCGGAACGATCGAAGGACGGCCTTGATCTGGTTGACGTTGGACTCGCCGCCGAGCTCGGCGAGGGAGTTCTCAAAGGGCGTGGACGGGAGGCCTTTGAGGGGTTGGAGGGCGTTTTGGAGGAGGCTCGACATGGTCAGGGCGGCCGACGCGTTGACGTTGACCCACGTCGACCCCTCGCACTCCTTGGAGCAGTTTTCTCGGGCAGAGCGGGAAGAGTCGATGTATGTGTCGAGAAACTGGTCGAGAACGACCTGCTGGCCGTCGTCCGTCTGCCAGGGGACGGACGTCTTCGAGGGAGGCGTGTGTACGGCGTCCCAGTCGGCGTGCTCCTGTGGTTGATCGTTCCCGTCGCTGATGATCTTGGTGGTCGTCGGGGTGGGTGATCCCAGGTCGGCGGCCGCCAGCCTGCTGAAGGGGGTGAAGGAGATCGAGGACGAGGACGGCGACGAGGGCGAGTCTGGACTCGTCCGTCCTGTCCGTCCCGTTCGTCCTGTCCCGGACACGGTCGGAGACAGCGGCGGAGAGGCGAACACGACGTGCCTGATGCTCCCGACGGCCTGCGGGCTGCGGCTGGTCGATTCCACCGAGCACGCGCTCTCGTACCCGTCGACCTGGACGTCGACGTCAAAGTAGTCTCCGAACCCGGAGAGATCCCTGGATTTGGTCGACAAACACGATTTGAACGACAGGTTGCCGGCGCTCGCCGTCCTCGCCAACGTCCTGGCGCTCTGCCGGCCCCAGTCGCTCCCGACGTCGTCGCCACTGCCATCGCCGTTTCCACCGCAATCGCCATCGCCGTGACGTTTCAAGAGGTCCATCACGTCCACCTCGGCGCTACCTAGCGGCATGTCGGCGCCGAAAAAGGTCCCCATCCGGCGGTGCGACAGCAAGACCCGCAGCGGCTGCTCCATCGAGCCGATCACGAACGAGCTGCTGTGCTTGAAGGACGGTTCGAGCGTCTGCTCGTACACGCCCGTCATTGTCATCTGCGCCACCCCGTCCGTCTCGCCTTTGGGCGTGACCACCGCGATGCGCGGGTTGGGGAGCTTGTACCGCCCGAGGAACGTGCTCCGCCGTTTCTGCAGCTTGGCCTCCTCGATCGTGACGATCAGCACGCCCATCGGCGGAGAGGATGCTAACGCCGACAGCATGGGCAGGTTGTTCTTGCTCCGGAGGTTCGGGATCAGGGCCACGTTGGCCTCCTTGGGCCAGACGATGAACCGGTCGGTGAGACCCAGGATGGCAGCGTGCAGCCAGCTCGAGACGGCAGGCAGGGACATGATGTCGGGGCCGCCGAGCACGTTGATGGTGAAGTCGATGAACGGCTTGTTGAGTAGCGTCACCGTCATCCTCTGGAAGAATGGCGGGTCCTCGATGATCGGCGTGAAGACCAGCCGCACCATCGTCGACACCTGCAGGTTCTTCAGCCCGAGCGTCACCCGTTTCAGCCTACTCAGGTGCAACACCACGTCCGGTTCTCCCGCCCAGCGCACGTCCAAGTCCACCACCATGGCGAGCACGTCCTCCTCGTGCAGCGGCACCGCCTTGATCCCGAAAATCTGCGGGGGCGTCCTTCCCAGCGAGAACCTGGAAAAGTTGATACGTCCGTACTCTGAGCTCCCCTGGAGCCTGTCCTCGATGACGTTCTTGAGTGCCAGGCAGATGGTCGAGTTGAGCGCCGGCCACAGCAAGCCGAGCAGCTCCTGTGCCGGCTTTCCCGCCTCCCATTCGGGCGACGAGATCCACGGCGGCAGCTTCCCCAGCATGTACTTGAGATCATCTGGCTTCAATTCCTTGGCGACCCGCACATGCGCGGCAAACCGGGCCCTTTTGAGTCGATTGGCCGCGACCTTGAGCAGCACGACGTTGGCGACCAGCAGGTACGTCTGGAACCGGTTCGCCATCACGACGCTCCCGACCCGCTGGAGCAGCGGCAACACGGTGCCAAGTGCGCCCGGGATCGACCCGACCGACGCGGCCAGCGCGTGCACCACTGCATTCGCTGCCTTGCCGGCTTTCGTCCGTCCGCGACCGTTGCGTTGGTTCGTCTTGGTCGTCTTCCTCGAGGATTTCGCCGACGACGACGCTGGGCGATGCGTTTGCCGTTCGCCGCCGGCCTCATCGACGACGTCACCCACGCCACGGACCTCGTCTCCGGTATCGGAGCACGAAGGGTCGTCCTCCTCTGAGGGCATAGCGGTTTGTTTCACTTCCTTTGTTGTGAACGGTTGGTTGAGCACACACAACAAGAGCAACAATTCTCTCTCATTTCTCCGTGACAGCGTCGTCGACACTGACTGACGACGACGATCCCGTGAGACGTGCTGCGAGAAGACCGAGTGGAGGCGTGAAGTGAAGGACCGCGAACTGAAGAATCTCGGAGGAAATTTCCACACGACTGACACGACGAGACACACAGGGCAGGCATGAGTTCGTCGGTCGCGTCGGTCGCACGGAGCGCGCTGCGGAGAAGGGGCATCGGGTGGATGCCCCACCGGACGTGGGCCTCTCAGGCACAGGAACGTGACGACCCGAGGGACGACCCGCGCCGGTCGCGGCCGCGGCTGGGCCAAACACAGGCCGGCGATCCACGCAGCAGCGCCCCTGCCAACGCGGCTACCCCCCGCGTCGTCGACACGCTCGAGGTGATGAAGCGCTTCGAAGAGCTGGGGCTGTCGAGGAGTCAGGCAGAGGCCCTGACGCGGGTCGTGACGGACGTGCTGAGACAGAACATTGACGCGCTGGCGAACACGTACGTGTCCAACACGGCGCTGGAGATGAGCGAGTTGCGGGCAGAGAGCTCCATATCGGGCTTCCGGGCAGAGGTGATGAAGATTCAAGAGCTGCAGGAGGCGACGTCGGTCAGAGAGACGGAGCGTCTTCAGGCCAACCTGGAGAAGATCAAGAGCGAGGTTCGGTACGAGGTGGACAAGCTTACGGCGAGTCAGCGGCTGGAGCTCGGTCTCGAGAAAAACCGGATGCGGTGGGTATTATTACTGAACAGAGTCGACGATGGGCGGAGATATGAATATGAACATCGCGCGCGCGCTCACTCGTTTCTCCGCTCGTTCTCCGCTCGTTCTCCAGGGACGAGCTCCAGAGCATTCGGGATAAGTCGAACGAGCTCGAGATCAAGGTCGACAAGGAGGTGAACTCCCTCAAGAGCGGCGTCGAGCAGAGCAAGAACGACACGATCAAGTACATGCTCGGTGTCGTCATGGCGCTGCTGACCGCCGGACTCGGTGCTGCCAGGCTCTTCATCTGATGTTCGTTTAAAAATCGGTACTTGATCTGACAGTAAACTTGAGAACTCGGAATTTGAGTTCTACTCAACACGTAGCATGAAACGTCTCTCTCTCTCCTCCGGCTCCTCCCTCCTCGGCCCGCATCCAGGAATCCGAGAACACTCTGCAACTATCTCTACGAATACAATATACAACGCCTGCCTACACCCAGCGCCTCGGCCTCGGCCTCGTCCTAGAGTTCCTTGAGGCGGGCGGTGGCGTCCTCCTGGCTCTGCACGGATCGCTCGGACAGCTCGTACGGCTTGCGCTTGTTGCCGCTCAACGGTCCGGGCTCGTTCCTCACGTCTTCGGCGACGGCAAGCACATCGGCGATCTCGTCGACGCACTCGACGATCTCTTTCCTCGCGGGCAGGAGCGGGACGATGTCCTCCGCCTTGAACTGCTGGTTGAGTCGCTCGATCGCTTCGACAGAGTCGTTGCCCTGCATGTGCGCGCAGAGGATCAGGCCGGCGCACTGCGGGCTGACGTTGATCCTCGACTTGGTCATGATTGTGCGCATGAGGTCAGCACTCTTCCAGTCCCCGGCGTCCGCACACATCTTGAGCACGCTGTCAAAGAACGTGTAGTTGAGGCGGACAGAGTCCTTGTCGGCCATCTCGGCGAGCTTCACCGCGAGGTCCTTCTCGTTGGCCAGGAACAAGGACTGCATGACGCTGTTGAACATGCTCGCCGTGAGCTCGACCCTGGCCTTGCGCATGCTGTACAGCACGCGGAGGGCGGTCGCGTGTTGGTTCTCGCAGGCGACCAGCAGGTTCAAGTACATCATCGGGGTGCCGACGATCTTGGACTCGTGCATGCTGTCGAGGATATCGACGGCGCGGCTCAACGCGACGGCGTCGCGGGACGCCTGGCAGGCGCCCAGCACCGCCATGTACGTGATGAGGTCCGGGGAAATGTTGGCGGCCAGCTGCTTCTCGAACGTCTCGATGGCCTTGTCAAACTTCTTGGCCTTCTCGTAGACGGCGATCATGGACGAGAAGGTGACGCGGTTCGGCGCCACCGTCGGGTCCCGCTGGGACAGGGCCTCCATCTCGGAAAAGTACTGTTCGGCCAACTCCCAATCGCCAATGCGGGAGATGGCAGATATGAGCGCCGTATAGGAGTACATGTTGGGCTTCACGTCGAACTTCGAGTCCTTCATCGCCTCGAAGATGGCCACGGCCTTATCGATCTGGCGCATCTTGCCTGCCATCTGAATCAGCGAGGTGTAGGCCATCTCGCGAGGCACGATCCTGGATTGCTCGATGACGCGCTTCACGTCGCTGGGAGCCACCATTCCCACGAAGCGCTTGAGCTCGTCGATGTTGTTGGCGTGCATCGTGTCCACGGTCGAGAGTGGCTTGTGGAGGAACTCGCCCCCGGCGTTCTGCTGTAACATCATGCTCTGGTACTGCAGCATGTTCTGGTACTGCATGAGCTGCTCGTACTGAAGCTGCTGGTACTGCTGGATCAGCATGTTTCGCTGTGGGAACGAACGAACGGACGAAGGGCGTGTGAGAGCGCAGTAGTACCCTATACGCCACTCCCGGGAGTTCGGACCGATCTCGGGAGTCAGCAAGGAGTGGCAGCCGCACCGGCGATAGACGGCGTCTCCGGGCGCGTTTGGGGGCAAGAGCCGTGAGAAACGTACGTGGTAGTCCATATCGAAGGGCATATGGGGAACCGGCAGCTGCGTTTGCGTTCCTGACAGGACTGAATGAGGGTTCGTGTGAGATTTTTCGGACGGCATTGGCGGAGCTACAGGCGACTCGTGCGCTCGATCTTGCGCGCATACGATCTTGCTGTACATATGGAGGCAACAAGGAGGAAGCAGGAGCGACGTACCGTAGGTTGGCGCTGGTTGAGCTGTACAACCAGCCGGGGTGGGACCGAGATTCATTCCGTCCGAATCCTCGTCGCCCTGGCCTCCTCGGGCGTTCGGGTGAGTATACGGCATGCTTATAGGATAGAAGCGGTAGACTAGCGCTCGGGTAGCGTGGTTAACGCTGGTGTGTGTGTGTCGGAGAGACTGAAATGCGGGTTGCGTTGGCAAATAGCCGGACCGACCGAGGCAGCAACAGAAGCAGTCTTGTAGGCTTGCTGAAGCCCTTGAAACCTCAATGCGGCACGGATGATGCGTATGCGGGACTTTAGATAGTTCGATTTGAACTCCTGCAACGATCCGCGCGGATTCGTGATCAGGCGGACCTGAGGAGGACGCGCTCGACCTATACCCTACCTATACCAGCCTTTGAAGAACGTAGACCACCCGTCCCGGTCGCTATAGCCGTCGACATCGACGATCGCCCGCCCCATCGCCTCGAGACAATACAACGCACGCACACAGAACGCGTAGTACGCCAATATCTTCAGCGTCGCCCCGCTCGCGCCCCCACCGCCCGCACGTCGGACGATCTTGGGACGCGCCGCGGTCTCGAACGCCGACGCCAGGCGCGACCTCGCGGCGCTCACGGCTTGGACGGCCTCGGCCACGGCGGCCCGGTGGGCTCCCGACGGCCCGAGTCGCTCCTCCCGCTGTTCGGCCAAGAAGCTCCCGATGGAGATGACGAGCATCTCGGCTGCGTCGATCAGCTCGTCCGTCGGCCGGATGACGTCAGCCAGCACCTCGCGGAGGGCGTTGCGAGCCGCATCGTGGGACGCATCGGGGGTCGTGAGTCCCAAATAGAGCGCCTTGCACGACGCGCTCACCATCGAGCCGAAGGCTGCCAGATCGCGGACGACCAGGCGGACGCTCGGCGGGAGCGGGATGAGGTTGAGCTTGACGAATTGGAGCTCGCGCTTGTCCAGGCTGTTCAGCGTGATCTCCTTGGCAAACGCCTTGAAGGAGCCGATACGGAGCTTGGTGATCGAGTCCACGTCCGCGAGAAGCTCGGCGAGGAGGTTCGACGTCGGTGAGCTCGACGTCCCTGTTCCCGCCTCGATCGATTCCATCTTGACATCGTCGTCGCGGCCGTCGTGATTGAGGCCATCGCGGCCATCCTGTCCATCGCTGAGCGCGCACGCCTGTCGCCAAGAGCCCCTGAGGTGCTCAAATGCCTGCGTCAAGAAGTTCTTCTCCAGCCCCAGGACCACCTCGGACGTGTACATGGGCATGATGATGATGCTCCAGATCATCGCCCACACGGCCCCCAAGCACGTGCTGACAGCTTTTCCGCCAAACTGGAGAACCGATCCGCCGTCGCAGCAGACACCCGTGTACCTGGCGAACGAGCGGATCGCGAGTGAGAGCGTTGGGGCGAGCGCACGTCGGTCGAGTAGAGTACGTACTGGCACGCCACGACGCCGTTGAAAGTGTAAACCATTAGGAAGAGCGAATACCGAAAGTCCATGCCGTAGACGCTGAACAACCCGAAAAACCCGTTGACGGCGACGACGATGAAGAAGACGAAGTAGGCGTTCGAGGCCAGCGTGCCGTTCAGCATGGTCGCGTAGCCGAGGGCGCCGCCGACGGCAATCATGGTCGTCCTCAGCAAGGCCTTGACGACGGAAATTTCCACCGTCTTTTGCATGCAGATCACCGTCGCCGTCAGAAAGTACTCCGGCTGCCAGTCGAAGTAGAAGCTCGCCATCGACGTCGCGTTGCCGGCGGCCGTACCGCCGCTCCCGTAGCCGAGCCACTCGATGAGGACGATGGCGATCAGCGCGCCGTTCACCGCGAAGAAGAACTTCAGGTAGAACTGGATGTCGCGGCGAGCGAGCAGCGCCCCGACGACCCTGGGGCGAAGCCACTGGCAGCGCACGACCGACTTGGTCATCCACCAGGCCCGCGTGAGCTGCAGCACCCAAGTCGAGTACCTGGACACGCACGAAGGGACGAACGAGAGTGAGCCAGCGAGTGAGAGATCGAGAGATCGAGAGATCGAGCGACGCATTGCACGTACGAGGTCGCCTGCGCCAGGTCGTTCACCAAGGCGACGACGTATGGACTGTTGACCGTCGAGCGGAGACGAGACGATACCGAGGCCGAGAGCGAGGCTGAGGCCGAGGCCAAGGCTGAGGCCGAGAGCGAGGCTGTCGGCTTGCCGTCCTTCTCGTCTCCCACGTCATCGCTGCCGACGACGTCGAGCGCCTTGGCCACCCGCTGTTCCAACGCCTGGCACTCGCGAACGAGCGATTCACAGGACGCCAGCGATACCAGCGGACTTTTCGACGTGTGATCCTTTATGCCATGGCCATTGAGCACGTCCACGATCCCCTGGCACGCGCCGTCCTCCAGACCGTTTCTCGAGACATACGCTCGATATCCGTCGGCCACGAGCGCCAGGTATTCGCCCCAAAACGCGCCGCCCAGCGGCCGCCATCCCACCTCGTTGCCACTGCACGGTCCTCCCAGGGGCATATGGCCGAGACATACCGCCATGGCCGCCAGCGAGGCCGCCACCCCGGCGGCAACCTCCTCGACCACACCTCGAGTTTCCGTTTCCAGGTCCCCGACGGTCGCCGCCGGTAGGCAATTCGACAGCGCGTTTGCCGATCCCAGTAACTTTTGCAGCTGGAGCAAGCTCGCGCCGTAAAGCCGAAAATCCGCCCCGACCTGGCTCGTCAGCATCGGCCAGGGCGGCTCGAGCGTGCAACACATCAGATCGGCTTCGATTAGCGCCGTCTGCTTGATCAAGTCTTGCACCGTGATGCTCTTGACGTCGCTGCCGTTGCCGTTGCCGCTGCGGTCGCTTGCGACGGCCGTCAACCACCCGCCGGTGTCCACCATGCACGACGCGAGTCGCCGGCGGACGTTGTCGTGGCTCGACTGGACGAAGACCAGCATCGGCCCGATGATTGCCCCCGCCATCGTGATCGTGATGGCCTTCATCATCGAGCCGATATTCTGCGTCCAATAGAGCTCTTGATCGAACAGCGGCATCAGCACGGCCATCGTCGTGACCACCGACAGGTACACTGGAACGAGCGAGCGAGTGGATGAGCCAGCGAGTGAGCCAGCGAGTCGGTCAGTGAGCGCCAGCGAGTCGGTCAGTACCCACCATGGGATAGCGTCCCCCGGGCCGTCTCCATGAAACCGGCTTCCATGGCCCGAGGCCTGCTCATGAAAAACGAGCACACCACGTGAAAAACCATGACCAAGATGTAGTACGTCGCGCTGACTGTCGGCAGAGAACCCCGCTCGGAGGCTGGCACCGTCATCACGCCCACCACGCCCGCACCACGGGCAACCCAAGCCAAGCTCGTCATCGCAAACGCCAGGATGCCGCCCATCAAGAACGCCCCGGTCCAAAGTAGAGCGCCGAATACGCGACCGCCGATCGACCGGTCGATACTGAAGGCCTGCGAGCTGACGCCGTAGAACAGGATGGCGACGCAGGAACCTGTGAAGCGCAACTCGTCGACGACGACGAACAGCATCGGGAGAATGGCGCCTGCGAGCGGGACAGGGCGGTGAGACGGCGGGTGAGACGGCGGGTGAGGAGGTGAAGTCGAGCCTATTTTTCGACTCACGCACCGACGAAATTCTGCGCCGCCCACGCGCACCGTTCCGACAACATGAAGCTAGACATCGTATATGTATCAGGGCGCATTATGATTGAGAGACCCTATCGGATGGATCGACCCTGGAGGCCGTTTTTCCACTGTTCATCGTCTCCCTGCTTGATTTCACAAGACGCGGAATGATGGGAACACAATAGACGCTCACTCTCGTCTCATCTTCTCTCATCTCACAAAGTCGTTCACAGTGCACCCCCCACCCCCCCTCTACACGCGCACGCCCACCTTGCCCTTCCCGGCCACTGCCAGCTCCCTCGTCACCGGCACGACAATCTTCCCCTTGTTCTTGCCCTTGGCCACCTTGCGCTCCACGCCCGCCCCGTGCACGGCCTTGATCGTATCCGGCGCGCTCTCCTCCTTCGACGACGCGAAGAACAGCCTCGCCGCCCTCGTCGGCGAGTTGGCGCACTTGTAGTTGCTCACGTCCATGATCCCAGCCCCCTCTACGACCACCTCCAACCCTTCCACCACCCGCGCACGCTCCTTGCCCCTCCTCACCTTCAACCCTGCCTCCAAACGCGCCCGCTCGCCCTCCCCGAGCTCCACCCCGATCCCCGCCAGCTTGGCCTCCAGCTCCTCCATCGTCATCTCCGCGCCCTTACCGACGCCGTACACGTACTCGGTCACGACCCGGCTCACGCTCTCCTGCAACACATCAATCTGACCCTGCAACATGCTCGTCTCCATATCGTGCTTCGTCTTCAGACGCTCAAACTGACTGATCAGCATCTCGTTCTCCTCCAGCAGGCTCGCGTGGAGGCTCTTCAGCTCGGCGTGCTGCGCCGACTCGCTCTTCGCCATCTCCTGCAGCTCATTGTACGCCTGGCACACGGTGCGGTGCTGAGCCTCTGCGGTCTCGAGCTGCTCCTTGAGCTGCGAGCAGACCCGCTGCAGGCGATCGTGCTCCGCCTTGGATTTCGCCTCGGATTGTTCGAGTTCCTGAGTCACTGCGGCGATCGAAGCCTGCAGGGAGGATTCCTTCCGCTTCAGAGATTCAATGAGTGTGATCATCTCGAGACGCTGCTCCTTCAGCGCCGAGATTTGCGCGGAATTGGACCGGGTGGAGTTCGGTTTGTTGCGCTCATCGTCAAAGTTCCGCGTGATGGAACGATGGATCTCGACCGCGGCCGCGCCGCCGAGAAGGCCGAGGAAGAGCGCCATGAGGTGTGTGTGTGCCTAGGGACGATGAAAAGAAGAAACGTAAATTTCGAATTTTGGGCCTCCACGTTTCGACAGGTGTCAGAGCAAGGCACGTTGTTTTCCACGTTTCGCCAGAATTAACGCGGTTTGGCCGGTCCTGTGGCCTCTGTGTGTCGTATAGGACCTGATAGGTGTAGGGCGGACATCATGGTCATCTCGACGGCCCTACTACTCGTCTTCTTCGTGCGTGCAATGCTCAGCGTCCACTCACCCCTCATGCTCTGACTACTCGGAGACTCGCGCACATGCCCAGGTGATCTACCGCTTCTTGGCCAGTTTCCGGTCGCTCGTGCTCGCCTCCAGGACGCAGCCCGCGGGCGACCGCGACTCCTCGGACCGCGTCGCCGCCACGTCCTCCTGCCCGAAGGTGGCAGCTGTCGTCATCACGCTGAACGAGGAGGCGCAGATCGAGCAATGCCTCGACCATCTGATGGCATCCGAGCCGGCCTACGCTGAGGTGGTGGTATGCGACGGTGGCTCGACCGACGGGACCATCGGCGTGGTCGAGCGCTGCATCCGGCGGTACGGAAACAAGGGTGAGAAGAACGGAAAGAAGGACGAGAAGGACGAGAAGGACGAGAAGGACGCGATCGTCGTCAGGCTGGTCCGCAGCGACGGCAAGGGCCGTGCTTTGCAGCTGAACACGGCCGCCCGCGAGCTCGTCTCGGACGCCGTCATCTTTGTGCACGCCGACTCCCGGCCGCCGTCGACGGCGGTGAGACACGCACGCAACGCCCTGTTCCGTGACGGGGACGAGACGACAGAGGTC
>Ga0255780_10004432_pt1 | contig 12051 bp, 8 predicted proteins | sample 071ome_32_FD_179978 | JGI IMG/M metagenome (GOLD analysis project Ga0255780, IMG submission 179978) | Coastal salt marsh microbial communities from the Groves Creek Marsh, Skidaway Island, Georgia - 071405AT metaG (version 2) | ecosystem: Environmental > Aquatic > Marine > Intertidal zone > Salt...
TCAATGCCACTGGAATATCCCGAACAGATTCCTCCTGTGCGCGTGCTTGGACAACAATTTCTTCGATAACCGCAGATTGAGCGGCAGGCGTTATTAGCACTGCCAACAACCCAGCGGCTGAAGACAATAAAGATAGGTGTCGCATAGTTCCCCCCTTTTTATGCGAATCGATTGATTTAAGCTCTTGAAAAAATATCTTTTTTAAAGAACTCGTCTTAAAACCGTAAGTTACCTCCTATCACCGCGTTCTATAACAGGTATCGTTCTTAATTCACAGTGTTAATAGATTAAAATAAACAACATCAATAAATTTCACCGCTGATCACATCCATCGGTCCTATACGAACCCCAAGAACGTCCTCACGAGAGGAACGGGTCGCTTTGGCTTCAGCACTGCAAGTCAGCGGCACTGCGTAAGGGATTTACAGGTTTGATGTATCCTTGAGCAATCAAGGTCATGGCATGGCGGCGCAAAGAGTCATCTTCGTCGCCGAAAACTGATCTGGCCCGGTCCCTGGAAGGTTTGAAACGACCCCTTGCGACCCCCGGTGACCTCACAAAACATTTGAACGCGTCTCTGTCATTGCGGCTGTGAAGGTCAGTGCAGCGTGGGTCTAAAGGGGCGTGCGTCGCATTGAACACTTCGTGCCACCTAACCGAGCCGCGCGCATCCCTTCGTCTGTCATTTTCGTTCGGACAGGAGGCCTGGCCAGTGTAGTTCAGCAAGAAGACAGGGCAGTTCAAAACTGAACCCTATCCACTCAGTAGCTTTCGGGTCTCTGTAGCACTTCATCGCGATCAAAGCGGGACCGCAGTCCTGCGCTGAAGCCTCCCCGTTTGAAATAATTCTCGCCCGAGTCAGGGTCTCAAGCTCGTTTTCAAGCTGCTTTCTGCCGACAAAATCAGAGCGCTCAAGCCCCATCAACCGAGCCAACGCCGCATGGTCACAGTCTAAACGCCAAACGGGGTACCCGCCTTGACTGGCGCCTACTCGTCGACCGCCCCGGCCAGGATCTCGCGCGTGCTCCAAGAGCGATAGGAGTATTTGAGCCTGAGCTAAGGAGACGGCAGTGAGCGTTAACATCTTTTTATCGGAACCTTTTGATCTCTTGTGGATACGCGACAGCGCTGAGGCAAGCTCAACCTCCCCCATGCACCCTATGAGCTCAAATGGATCGCTGCTACTCATGCCATCAGGACAGCTTATGCCAGCAAGACCACACAGACCTAGACAACCGGATCCATGGCGGCTGGGAGGTCAGTTGGACTTGGGGCGGCCATGGGTTCACTGCAACGGCAAGCTCAACGGTCACTTTTCCTTTGCAATTCTCTCGACCGCGCACCGCCCCGTGTCTGACCAAGGATCGACCGCAGACTGAAGCGTCAGAAGGTGTCATCCAAGGGTTTAAAGGGTCTCTGGCTTGGCGCTCATAGAGCGATTTCACCCATTCAGGGACAATCCTTGAAAGAGCCCTCAATCATTGAGCCGCAAGCGATCGGGTGAAAGTCCCCCTACTCCGCAGTTATGAAGCAACCCAGGATACACATCGGCACTGCCCCGCTACCCACAACGAGTCGCGAGCCCGTCGGCGACTACGTCACGCGAGAAGGTGAACCCTTCTATCGAATCAGTGATGTCGACGCCATGCCCGAGTTCTTCATGAGCCTGGTGAGCCAATCAGATCATTGGCTATTCACGACATCGCGAGGCGGGATCACCGCGGGCAGGGCCAATGCCGAACAGGCACTCTTCCCTTACTACACAGAAGATAAGATCCGTGACGGCGCCGCCTTCACAGGTTCTCGAACCGCACTGCTGATCGAACGTGGTGACACCACCTACCTCTGGGAGCCTCTACACCCGCTATCCAGTCCCGTCTACCGAACGCGTCAGACGCTCGAGAAGAGTCAGCTCGGCCACATCATCATCTTCCGGGAAGAGAACCTAGATCTCGACATCACGTTTGAATACGCATTGAGAACCAGTGATTGTTTCGGCTTTATTAAGACCGCCCAAGTCATCAATCAAGGGGACAGCAGCGTTCAGATCGACATACTGGACGGACTTGAGAACCTTCTGCCCTTCGGCGCCACCACGCAAACGCAAAACGAACTGAGTTGTTTGCTGGATGCCTATAAGCGATCCGAACTGGACCCAAGCACAGGCCTTGGCATCTATACCATGAGTTCGACACTGTCGGACCGAGCCGAACCCAGCGAAGCCTTGTCTGCGACCACGGTTTGGTCAACAGGACTGGAGCATCCAAAGGTGCTTTTGTCATCAAGCCAGATTCGCGCCTTCCAGCAAGGCGCTCCACTCGAATCTGAGCTGGATATTCGAGGGCAGCGAGGCGCGTACTTCGTCAATGCCTCAATCGAGCTTTCAGCTAGCGCTGCTCATCAATGGCATTTGGTCGCAGAGGTGAATCAAAGCGCCGCGAAAACGCACGATCTAAGGCACTATCTGCAAACTTCTGCGACCCTCGCGCAGGATCTTGAAGCCAGCGCCGCGTCCGATTGCAGAAAGTTTCGAGAACTGATGGCATCCGCCGATGGTTACCAGACGACGGGGGACCGATCCGGCGCGTCACATCACACAGCAAATGTTCTTTTTAACCTCCTTCGAGGCGGCGCATTTGCCAGTGGTTACCACATCACCACGTCGCACTTCCTGGCATTTTGTCGAACTCGGAATGCCCGAGCGCTTGAAGCATTGCAGACGTCTTTGGCTGATTTGCCGAACGCTCTGTCGCTTTCTGAGCTGATGGCCTGGAGCAGGAGGACCCAATCATCAGACCTCCTTCGGCTAACTTACGAATACCTACCGATGTCATTTAGTCGTCGCCATGGTGACCCATCGCGTCCCTGGAATCAGTTCAACATCCAGGTCCGAAACCCCGACGGCAGCGAGCGGCTGTACTATGAGGGTAACTGGCGAGATATCTTCCAAAATTGGGAAGCGGCTGCACTGTCGTACCCGGAATACATTGAGAGCATGATCGCTAAATTTCTCAATGCCTCGACCGCTGATGGATACAACCCTTACCGGCTGACCTCCGAAGGCATCGATTGGGAAACACCAAACCCAGACGATCCTTGGGCCAACATTGGCTATTGGGGCGATCATCAAATCATTTACTTGGTTAAGCTGCTTGAGTTGTCGCTGAAGTTGCACCCCAAGGCACTCCGATCGCTGCTGGTTGAGCCCATTTTTAGCTACGCAAACGTGCCCTACCGCATTCGGTCTTATGAGACGCTCCTAAAAGATCCCCGAAACAGCATCGAATTCCTGTCTGGCTTGAATCAACAGATCAGTGACAATGTGACACAGCTTGGCACCGATCAACGGTTGATCACGGATGAATCAGGCCAGGTGATCCACGTCAACATGGTCGAAAAACTCTTGGTGCCGGTGCTCGCAAAGTTGTCCAACTTTGTGCCGGAGGCCGGTATTTGGCTCAATACGCAACGCCCAGAATGGAACGATGCTAATAACGCACTTGCCGGCTTTGGGGCTTCCGTAGTCACGCTTTGCTATTTGCATCGCCATTTATTGCTACTCGAAGAGCTGTTGGCATCTGCAGAGCCCGATGCGATTCCTATCGATCGGCACGTGGCCACCTTTTTCGAGGAAATGAACGAACTGATTGAGACGCAACACGATGCATTAACGTGTTCCGTCACCGACGTTACGAGGCGCCAGGTTCAGGATCAGTTGGGTCTGATCGGTAGTCGATACCGAGAAAGGCTTGAAACTTCAGGTTTAACAGGACAAACCACACCTGTAAAAAAAGATCGCATCATCCTTTTTCTGGCTCGAAGTCGATCCGTCATCGCTCAAAGCATCAGAGCCAACCGCCGGGCAGACGGACTTTATCATGCCTATAATCTGCTGAAATTTAGCGCTTCTGAAACGCATGTCGAACCCCTCTACGAGATGCTCGAGGGACAAGTTGCGGTGCTCAGTTCCCGACTTTTAACGGCTGACGAGGCACTGACCGTACTAGAAGGGCTGAGACGCTCACCCATTTTCGACCCGCGCAGAAACAGTTATCAACTGTACCCAGATCGAACGTTGACTCCTTTCCTGCAAAAAAACACGATAGATCAAGACCAAGTGTCTCAGTCGAGGCTCTTGAAGACGCTTTTCGAGTCGGGATCCAACCCCATCCTCGAGAAAGACGTGCTGGGCCATTTCCATTTCAACGGCGCTTTTAGAAACGTCGAGTCTCTGCGTGAAGCGCTTTCGCAACTCGAAGGTGAAGAGCACCAAGCGCTTGCTCGTGTGGAATCCGATCTGCTCGAATCCTTGTTCGAGGCGACCTTTCAGCATCATCGTTTCACCGGTCGCTCCGGCGGGATGTATGCCTACGAAGGTCTAGGATCCATCTACTGGCATATGGTCGGTAAGCTGATGCTCGCTGTGGCTGAAAATATTGTTTGGGCGACCGAGCAACACCGTGATGACGCGGTCATAGAAAAGTTAGTTGCCCGCTACTATGACATCCGTGGCGGTATGGGTTTCAACAAGTCACCCGGCGAATACGGGGCATTCCCGGATGATCCTTACTCGCACACGCCAAGTTTCGCAGGCGCGCAGCAACCTGGGATGACGGGACAGGTCAAGGAAGAAATACTCTCTCGCTACCTTGAACTCGGACTCCGAATCAAAGACGGTTGTATTTCATTCCATTCGTCGCTCATTCGTGAGACTGAATTTTTAACCACTGAGATCCCGTATGATTTCCTGGATCTTCGCAAGACGTGGCGTCGGATTCCGCTTCATTCGGGTCAGTACGCATTCAGCCTCTGCCAAACGCCCTTTGTGATCTCCAAAGGGGCGTCAAACCGCATCACGGTGCAGCTTGAGGACGGGAGCGTCGAAATCTTCGAGGGTGAGACGTTGCCATACGAACTCAGCCAGAGCATCTTTTCTCGCGAGCATCGCGTCGTTCAGGTTGAGGTCTCACTCGCAACCGTTAATTGAGAGTGATGCCTCAAGTGCTCTTCGCACTCATCAGTAATCAAAACGTATCCGAATGGTTAACAGCCAGAGGCGCCTCCAGCGAACCCTGAAGGTAGCGGCTTAGCGCTCAGCAGTCCGCGCTTTTTCCTCTTCAATCCAGTCGAGCATTAACGTTTCCAAGAGTGATAGTGGGATGGCACCTTGGCTCAACATTCGGTCATGGAACCGTTTCAGATCAAAACGCTCCCCTAATTCGGCTGATGCACGCTCTCGCAAGGACCACATTTTAAGTTGGCCAACTTTGTAAGCCAGCGCCTGTCCAGGCCACGAGATGTAGCGATCGATCTCGTTAACGATGTCTAGTTTTTTCCGTGGCGCATTTTCCATGAAAAAGCTGATGGCTTGGTCACGCGTCCAGCCCTTGTAGTGCATGCCGGTATCCACCACGAGTCGCACCGCGCGCCACATGTCGTAACTCAGTTGACCAAACTTTGAATATGGGTCTTGGTAGAGACCCATGTCGTCACCCAATCGTTCGCTGTAAAGACCCCAGCCCTCAGTGAAGACCGTATAGCCTGAATAGCGCCGAAAGTTGGGGAGCGATTCCAATTCTTGCTGTAAAGCAATTTGCAAATGATGTCCGGGTACCGCCTCATGCACTGTGAGCACTTCAATTTCAAACTTGGGTCTGGACAACGGCTCGTACAAATTCACCCAAAAATAGCCTGGTCGACTGCCATCCGCTGCGGGCCTCGAGTAATAAGCCGTGGTCGTGTCAGGCGCGACCGCCTCCGGAATCACCTTAATGCCGTAGGGCATCCGAGGTAGTTTGTTAAACAAAAGAACAAGCTTCGGGTCGATCTGCTTTGAGACCGCCTGATACTCCTTGAGCAAATCATCCGCATCCTCGAAATAGAACTGCGGATCGTCTCTGAGAAATTTGAAGAATTCTGTGAGCGTTCCAGCAAAACCAACTTGACTCTTGATGACCATCATCTCAGAGCGGATGCGGGCAACTTCCGAAAGACCGAGATCGTGGACTTCATCTGGGGTCATGTCCGTCGTCGTGAAACGTCGCACTCGATACTCGTAAAATGCTTTGCCATCGGGTAGCGACGAGGCCCCAATCTCGTCGCGGCACGCAGGTAAATAGACCTCCGTGAAGTAGGTATAAAGCGTCTGATAGGCGGGTATCACAACACGCTCAATCACCGATTTGGCTTCAGATTGAATTCGAATCTTCTCCGACGGTGGCCAGGCCTCGGGCAAGCGACGGAAAGGCTCAAAAAAGAGGCTTTCTTCTGGATCTTCTACCACCTGCTTGGCTATCTGCGCTGGCACTCGAGACATCGTGATCCTGGGCGGAACCATGCCTTGATCAATTCCCTTCTCCAATTGCGCAATCGTCTGGGTCACTAGCTGATCGACTTGGGCTAACCGCGCCAACCAATCCTCATAATCCACTAAGGTTTGCATCCGCAGTCGATTGCCAGTTTCATCCAACGTTTGAATTCCGCCGCGCTGACTGATGGGCATCAAGTCCGTTCTGAACTGCATCGCCTCCAGCCGATCACGGACTTCGTCATTAAATAACTCGTAATTGACCAATTCATCCTCATTCAGCAGCTCTCGATCGATCTGCGACAATCGATTGAGCTGCTGTTCATAGGCCGTTTTGCGACGCGCCCTTGCGTCTTCAGAGGTATCTGCCCACTGCCGATTGAAACGGCGATCACCCAACATTGATGCCCAAACCGGGCTGTCACGCATATCTTGGTCCCAAGCGTCATCAAACAGTTGATGCAGTTCAGCAACCGCTGGCTCGCGCACAACCACATCAGCCAAAACTGAGATACAGGACCCCGTCAGCATCAAGCACACAAGGTAAAGGGAAATTCTCGTCACATTTCGCCCCAATCGTTATGTCTATTGCTCGACCATGTTGCCTAGAATGGCCCAGGGACACCAGCGGGATAACCCGTCAACCATGGCTGCCTAGCGAAGGAAACAGGAAAGAATTATCCTCAATATCCAAACGATTCAGAGATGCAGCATGGCAGTCGCACAAGTTATTAAAGAGATCAACGCTTCAGCGCAAGCGGTCTGGGCTGAGTTGAGCCCCTTCGACACCATTAAACCCGGAGGCGCCATTGAATCGGTCGCGTATGAAGGATCCGGGATCGGCATGATCCGACGCATCGGAATGGGCGGTGGGGTCATCATCGAGCGCTTGGACGAGCACGATGCCGAGGCACTGACCTTTGCCTACTGCATCATGAATGATGATTCGCCGCTACCCTTTGCAAACTACAAAGCCCGTGTTCGGATCATGGCAACCAGCGATGCTACCTGCACAGTCGAATGGACAGGCGAATTTGATGCCCGAGGGGATGAGGACGAAGCCATTCGCACCGCAACCGGCATTTACGCGGGCGGCATTAAGCGAATGAAAGAGGCACTGAGCGTTTGATGGTAGAGCGCTCCATTTGGGTGCGCACTTTGGCTTTTAAATCTGCTTAACTCATTGTGAGCCCACGATAGTTGTCGTTCGCGACCGCTCGAAGCGTTTCATGGAATTTGGGCGCACCACCGTTATAGACGAAATACTGATTTCGCTCGCCTTCATCAACCCAGAGATTCTTTAACCCAGGAACGTGCTTCGATCCGAACAATGTGAGGCAAGCCCACCCGGCTCTGGGCGGGCGCCTCGCTGACCTTAGAGCTCAAGGCTTGACGGTTACCCTGCGGTCAAAAATGGGGTCCACCTGCTGAATGGTTGCTTGATGCGCCGCGACCGCGGCTTCAATCCTTGCGACCATCTCGGGTAACTGAGCGGAAAGATCCAAACGCTCCGAAATATCCTGATGCAAGTCATAAAGCGCCGGGAGCGCGAGCCTCGTCTTGAAATCACCATCGGCATAAAACTGGAGTTTGTAATGCCCGTATCGATAAGCGGTGAGATTCCCTCGATGGTAATACGGCATTTCAGTTCGTGGGCCTTTGGCCCTCGCTCGCAACGCTTCCGACAAATCAACCCCGTCGGTTCCCTCGGGCAACTCCACCCCAGCCAGCGTGAGCGCTGTCGCGTAAACATCAAGCGTGGTGGCAATATCGCTGACCACCCCGGGGGCTATGTGTTCTGGCCACCAGAAAATACCGGGCACCCGAACGCCACCCTCCCAGGTGGTCCCTTTGGACCCGCGAAACATGCCAGCGCTACCCGCGTTCAGGGTCGATACGGCCTGCCAGGGCCCATTATCACTTGAGAAAAAGACCAGCGTATTTTCAGCAAGCCCCAGGGACTCCAGCGTCTGACGAATCTCACCGACACTCCAATCAATTTCACTCACCACATCGCCATAGGGTCCACGCAAACTCACGCCCTCAAATGCCTTGCCTCTGAACAACGGCAAATGCGGCATGGCGTATGGCAGGTAAACCAAAAAGGGTTGATCCTGATGCTCGCGCATAAACGCTTGCGCGGCCTTTGTTAATCGCTCGGTTAAGGTCGCCTGAATCATCGGGCGCTCGACCAACTCATCAATGACAGCGTTCTCAGCCACCGTGCTTCGGTAGAGCGGGACATTCCAGTATTCCTGCTTGGGATCTTTGAAGGTTTCAATCAGCGCTTGAAAGCCCCCAGCAAACTTGGACACGTTGTTAGTGGCCACGGCCTGCATGACTTGATCGATGGGAGGGGCGCCGACCCGGTCCATATCATTGGAATAAGGGATGCCGAACCAAGTATCAAATCCATGCCGAGTAGGAAAGTTTTCTGGATAATCGCCCAAGTGCCATTTACCAAAGATTCCAGTTGCATAGCCCGCCTTTTTCAACGCTTCGGGCAGGGTTTCGAGCGCCTCCGGAATACCGTTTGGGTCGTTGGGGTGGAACACGTTGATCTTGCGACCATAAAGGCCGGTTTTTACCGAGTATTGTCCCGTCAATAACGCACCTCGGCTCGGCGAACAGACGGGCGAAGCCACATAGAAGTCCGTCCAGCGCTGACCCTCTGCCGCCATTTGATCTAGATTGGGTGTTCGAATGTAGGGATTGCCGTAAGCGCCGAGATCGCCATAGCCAAGATCATCAGCGAATAGAACGACGATATTGGGCGGCCTCGTTTCGCTGCCCTGAATCGGGCCAGCAAGAAGCAAAAGCATGATCGAGAATCCGACTCGAAAACGTTTGATCATGATCTTCAATCCATGCAGTACAGATATCGTCATATAAATGATGACCTCACAAGATGCGTTTTAACTCAACAAGTTCGGGGCAATGATCAATAATTGAATCGATACTTGGCGCCATGAACGAAAACTTTATACCTATGCCATGGCCTACCGAGGTCTCCAGATTCAAACTCTGTATCTTGCAGTCTTGCCATTCCTACTCTAGTTTCAGAAGTCCCCACTAGGGAACTCTATGATTAAAGTGCTAATGAACTCGCTTCAGAAATTTGGCGCTCTGACGCTCTCCATTATTCTGCCACTTTTTGGCCCAGGTGCTCTCGCGCTCGAATCACGCCCTAATATCATCTTGATTGTGGCCGAGGATATGAGTTCACGAATTGGCGCATTCGGCGATTCAGTTGCCCGGACGCCGAGCATCGATGCCTTGGCTGAAGCAGGCATTCGTTACACCAATACCTTTACCGCGGCCGGCGTCTGTGCGCCCAATCGCTCAGCGCTCATCACGGGGGTGTACCCACAATCCATGGGCACCCAACAAATGCGCACTTCACAAATTGGCTATGAGGCGGTTCCGCCTGCAGATATAAAAGCTTTCCCCGAACTCTTACGGCGCGCCGGTTACGCAACGGCCAACACCACGAAGACCGATTACCAATTTGGTAACCCCTTTACCATCTGGGACGCGAATGTCGACACGGGCTTTTCGAACCCGGAGGACCTTGCCCTCTGGCGACACTTGCCCAGGGACAAACCTTTTTTTGCGATGTTCAATCTGATGAACACACACGAGAGTCGCTTGGTTGACGAAACCACGCAAGCTACCCAGCGCATGCCCTGGGTAAAGCCACTATTGCAGTCTGTGCTCAATTTCCGAGCAGAAAACATTCCAGCCATCACAGACCCTCTTGATGTCACCGTGCCGCCCTACTACCCGGACACCCCCGCTGTCCGAAACAGCATGGCGCAGATGTACAACAACATTCATTACATCGATCAACAGACCGCAGAGATTCTGAATAACCTTGAGGCGGATGGCCTCGGCGACAACACCATCGTCATCTGGACCACTGATCATGGCGACGGTTTCCCACGGGCAAAACGATCCATCTATGACTCGGGTATCAAAGTCCCGATGATTATTCGCTACCCTGATGGCCGTCAGCGAGGCACGCTCGATGAACGTCTTATCTCGTTTGTCGACCTAGCGCCAACGATTCTAGCGCTTGCGGGCGCGCCCATACCCCAGTTCATCCAGGGCCAATCCTTTTTGGGGGAAATACAAAGAACCCATATTTTTGCAGGACGGGACCGGATGGACGAAACCTGGGATTGGCAGCGTGCTGCCCGAGGTCAGCGCTTCAAATACATCCGTAACTATATGCCGGAACTGAGCTACTTCCGGCCTCTGGCCTTCCGAGACATGTTCCCGATCATGGTGGCCCTCTGGGAGGGGCACCATGCAGGGACACTCACCCCTTTACAAGACAGTTACTTCACGGCACCCCGGCCCGTTGATGAACTTTACGACACCTTCGCTGACCCCTCCGAGGTGAAGAACCTTGCGGGGGATCCGGCCTTCAAGGACACCCTTAGAGAGCTTCAAGCTGCCATGGATGACTGGATTGCTCAGGTCGGGGATCTCAGTCAAAGGCCAGAGCAAACCATGATTGATGAGATGTGGCCAGGCGGTGAACAACCCATCACTTCGCCACCGCTGGTCAAGCTCAAGGCTAACAAGATCACGCTTGCGAGCTCGACGCCGGGCGCCTCAATCGGTTATCGCATCTTACCTACGGACTCTCTCGACCATTGGTCGCTGTACCAGAGTCCGGTGACTTTAGCTTCAGGCCAATCTCTACAAGCCAAAGCGATCCGCTATGGCTATAGAGAGAGTGATATCACGCATTTTGACTTTGGCAACCAAGTCGCTTGGCAGGCGCTTGAACCTGGCGGTGATGCGCAATGTTCAGGCGAGACGCCCTACCGTTTTCTCGCGAGGCATGGGTTTCAAAACAACCATCAAGAACTGACATCTCATGGCCTGAATGCCAAGCTCTAAACTCAGTCACAAGCCAACATTAGTCACAAGCCTTATGAATGAAACTTTAAACCACAGCACCTCTTCCCCCTTGGACATCAATTCGCTAGACGACGAAACGCGCGCGCTACTCGAGCGCATCTATCCGGACCACAATATGTCGGCCCTGCAGCGGGCGGCTTTCAAGCACGGCTATGCGAAGTCTCTTTGGTCCCTCATAGACCAAATGGATCGTCCGGATTTTAGTATCCCGATGATTATCACTGAGGCAGTGCAGGTGCTCGCTCACTCGATCTGTGACAACCGCTATTGCGCGGTCTTTCATTCATTCAACATGATCGATTTGGGCTACAACGAGACCGAGGTGCTCGCTATTTTAGAGACGCAACAGTTGCCAGAGCGAGACCAAACGCTGAAACGATGGGAGACTACGCTTCGACTACTGGCGGTCCACTTTCAAGCTCCGTCTACCAGCAATTCTCTCTTTGCTCAGCTTGCTCAGCAGCATAACGACCAAGAGTTGGAAGATCTTGGCGTGTTGATCGCCTACTGCAATCTCGATCGTTTTATCCTGGAGTATTTCTCCGATGAGATTGACCTTAAGTCGGAGCCGAGAATCGTCAAACGAGCCTCATTCACGAATGATCTCTTGGTGAGTTTCACCAGCTTTCAAGGTAAGAAAAAACCCATTGTTACTCTGTGTTCGGTTTGTAAATCCGTACAAACCGAACAAGGTTGGATCGTTATTGAAGAGGCCATTCCGAAGATTCCCGGCAACGCACTCTTCTCTCATGGTTACTGCCCCCCTTGCTTGCAGCAGACGCTGGCAGCCGAGGGACTCACTTAGATTACCG
>Ga0255780_10004434_pt1 | contig 12048 bp, 7 predicted proteins | sample 071ome_32_FD_179978 | JGI IMG/M metagenome (GOLD analysis project Ga0255780, IMG submission 179978) | Coastal salt marsh microbial communities from the Groves Creek Marsh, Skidaway Island, Georgia - 071405AT metaG (version 2) | ecosystem: Environmental > Aquatic > Marine > Intertidal zone > Salt...
TGTTTTTTTCATCAGGCACGAGTGCCTTTGGAAGGCACATCAACGCCACGAACGCCGCCGGGACGAGCAATTCGAACAAAGAGCAACACCACAACCCTCTTCTTTTCAGAGTATAGTTTTTCTTGAGGAGCGCTTTAAATTGCTCTCTTTGCCTGTTCGAGCGAGAGAAGGGAGACGAGAGGAAAGCGCGCGTTAGATTTTTGTTACTTCAATATTATTCCTTTGCAACAGTTTATTCCCGTAAAAAATGTAAAAGGTCGAGCAAAAAGCGAGGAGAAACGACTATTTTTTCGCACCGTTTACGATCGAGCGATGGTGCCGCCGAGGTAAAGGAGAACGGCTCCTCGTTGTCAAACGACATCTTCGCTTGTGCTCTCTCTCTCGCGCGCGCGCGTCTCACCAAAAGAGAGAGAGAGAGAGAGAGAGAGAGAGAACCTTTTTTTGGCGAGGATTTTGTCCAAAAATGTGTGCCTTCTCGGCACTTATTTGGGCAAACGAGCGTGCCTTTTTCCGAACAGCGAATACAGAATAATATGTGAAAAAAGCATAACTTGTACCGGTACCGTTTATATTAATAATAACTCTTTCGAGACTAAACGACAATACAAACGCGAGCTCTCTTTACTCTCTCTTTCTCCATCTCTCTCATATTCATTCCTCTTCCAGGCAAAACTCAAAGCATCAGTTTCAGTATTTGAAAATGTATTACGTGACTTGGTCATTTGTTGTTGTAATAGTCGTTTTACGCCGAAGCAGCTTGAGCGGCTTTCGCGGCTGCTTTGGCAGCTTTTCTCTCCTCTTCGGCTTTTTGGACTTCATCGGCGATGCCAAGAGCTTTTTGTAAAACTTCCGGCGCGTATTGCGGAGTGCCGCCGTGCTTCTCCATGTCTCTGCAATAGCACAACAAAGTGGTATCGATGCCCATTTCGACGATGCCCATAAAGACGGAGGCGACAGAGTAGGCGAAAATGGCGATGATGGAGCAGATCAAAACTGGGGAGGAAACTTCATCTTTGTAGTCGTCACCATTTAACATGAGGAATGCCAAGAAAGCAGTGCCGATAGAGATGCTCAATTTCGCCAAGAACAAGAGCAAGTCGCCGACGATGTTAACCGCGGCAACAGACATGACGTTGGCAATCATCAATTTTATCGCTTGGAACGCCGACCAGCAGAAGGAGTTACCATCGATGACAATCATAATGTATGCGTTTCGGTTGATGAATTCGATGATCTTTTGGCAGCACCATAAGCAGCACTCAATGACGTAGCCGATGACGGCAAAGACTTTCCCGTTGCGGTCGATTTTTTTCATACCCGTCATGAAGACTCTCATGCACACGCGCACGAATTGCATGACCGCGATCAAGAAGGAACCAAAAGCCGCCGACCCGGAGTGATAGAACGGCATTCGTCTCATGGAAGTCAGCAGAGGCGCCAAACCCATTTTATCCTTACCAGACCAATAAAATTTGGCAAAGACGTACGCGACGACCAAATACGACACCGCGATGAAGAACTGCGTCGTCCACAAGAAGCCAAAGAAGTGGTACAAGAGCATGTATTGCAACTCGCGGGACCATTCCGTTTCGACGCCGCAGCCGTGCGCTTCGGAAGACTCGAATGGATGGACGCACGTTTGGATCTTCTGGTCACCACAGGACATGAGGTAGACGCCAGCGAACACCCAGTACAAGAACAACACCATCATCCCGATGCACGGAATCAACGGGAAGAAAACCAAGCTTGGGACCGTGCTGAAAGCGCTGATGGACACTTTGATGCACGCGATGGCAACTTTTAAGCGTCGAAGCATCAACAAGGTAAAGATGAAAAACAACACGGTAAAGACCGCCATGATGTACGTGCACGCTTTCAACACTTCCTCGTTTTCGGAAGCCGGATCAACCCAAGAGCTAGCGTTGAGCTCGGCAGAATCCAAACCGGTGGAATTGACAATGCTGGAGATTTGTTCATCACCGATCAAGCCAGAATACAAGGCCAAGTAGCACGTCACCGCGATTGAGCCGAGGTTGACCACGATGACCGTACCCCAACAAAAGAGCGAGGTGAAGTATCTCAAAATGAACAACCAGGCGAGCGATAACACAAGACAGGCGGCAGCCGCCATACCTAAAACGTTCTTCGCGACGATAAAGTCATCGACGTACCTTTGAAAACGTTCCATCGGGCCAGCGATGTAATCCGTAACTTGCGAGTTGATGCTCTCAACCAAGCCGTCCAAAGCGGAAAACGAACTGTACGTGCTGTCGGTGAGAAAGTTCGTCCCCGTGGTACCAGAAACAGACATAGCCGTAAACGCGTCGAACGAAGACTGCGAAAAGTTGCCGTAATAGTTGCATGAAAAGTACGTGTTTACGCTCGGAATCAGAACTGGATAACACGGTCCTTTCAATTGTAAACTCGTCACTTTTTCCGCGTCGGTTAAGTCGGAATACACGTCCCCATTTTTCTCAACCCACGCCTCCTTCGTCAACGCCGCGGTGTACGAGTTACTTTCCGGGTAATCGCAAAACCACGTCACTTCTCCAGCCGTCGTGGACGGTTGCGGGCAAGTGGAAACGCACATGCTCTTTGCATCCGCTAAAGTATACGAAGACGACGCAAACGAAGGCGTCGACGCCGCCACCGCGGCAGCTCGCGCCACCGCGGCCACTTCCAAAAAGTTCGCCCAGTATCTCGTCTTCAAACCGGAGTTATCGATGACGTTCCCGCTGCCAGTCCCGGCCACCCCGGTACCTTTTTCGTCGCACAAAACGCCTTCGTAATCCGTGCCCATGATTAACAACGCTGGGTCACCGTTAGCGAAACCATACCCGCCGCACGCTAACATGCCGACCCAAAACGCGATAAACGCCAACAAGAACAAAACGTCCGTGCATCTTCGCTTACCGCCTTCGATGAAATCGTCGCCGCCGTGAGGGTCCGCGTCCGGGTCGACTTCTTTTTTCGAAAAGAATCTGTGCGTGCGGTGCAAAAGAAGAAGATTTCATGGTCAGTAAGGGAGGCGCGCGAAAAGGGGAGAGAGAGAGATTACGAGAGAGAGTTAGAGCTCTGACTCTCTCGTTCCAATTCTAAACCAACAAATTTTATAAAAGGAGACTCTCTCTCTCTCTCTCTCTCTCTCGTCACAGCGCGCGTCGTCCAAAACGTCGTTTCGCTCGTTTTTTCTCGTCGTCCTAACGTTCGCTGTCGAAGTTCTGTCGTCGGAATAAAATAAGAGAAGACGGTTCTCGCGCGCGTCGAGAGACAACTAAAGAGGGGAGAGAGTCGTTTTTCCTCCTTCTTTTGCTGCGCTGGCGCATTTCACGCGCGATTTAGTAGTAATAAAAGAAAAAAAACACATATGCGCGTATACTCACCCCATCGTTTGCGTTTGCTCTCTTTTCTGATCCGTCGTAAAAGTGTCTTCTCCCCGCGTCGTCGCGATCTCTGTTTGTTTGTTTACTACGCGCGTGTGCGAGACAGAGAGACAGAGAGAGAGGGAATTACAAAATTAAATGAAGAGAAAGAGAGGAGAGAGGAAAACCTTGTTATTTTGAAAAATAAAAAAAAATATCTCCTGTCTATGATAGGGAAGTCACCATATATGGTGACTATTTCAATTAAGTTCTCAAAAAAAGAAAACAGCGCAAATCGCTCTGCACGCTTCATTCATTCCCCGCTCAATGAGCTCTTATCAACTGTAAGCATATCACGTGAAAGCTCTAACATTGTAGTTTCTAGATATGTATGTAACTCTTCGAATATGATCCGTTAACATATATTTGGCGAGGGAGCTTTTTTGTTTTTTTTCTTGCAGACAGAAAAAAAGTCACAGGGGAGAGTGAGAGAAGATCTCAAAGAGAGAGAAGAGAGAGAGAGGTTTCTTTCTTTTTTTTTCCCTTCCGTCTTTTGTCTTTCTTCACTTACTTCTCCCTCTCTTCTCTTCTTCACCCAAAGAGAGAGAGAGAGAGAGTTACACACGCACACGCAGACGCGCGAAAAGGGAAGAGAGAGAGAGAGAGAGCACGCGTTCTTTCCTACTTCTTCTTCTTTCCTTCTTCTTCTTTCCTTCTTCTTCTTTCTTTGAAGAGAGAGCAAAAAGTTTTTATTCCATCATCTCCTTCGTTGAAGAGAGAGAGGTGTGAGTCACGACGCCCCCGATCGAATTTCAACGCGCGCGCAGAAAGCACACATATAAGTGAGCAGCAGCATCGCTATCGCGACTTTTGAACACAGCACATTAGAGAGAAAAAGAAGAGAGCGACGACGCGAGAAATACAAGAATGGCAGCAAAAGTAGCCGCTACGGCAGCGGTGGAATCGTTATCCACGCCGGCATCTCGCGCGGCGTTCTCGGCTGCGTCGGGTTCTTTCGCCGGGATGGTGTCGGCGATAACCGGTTTAGGCGGCGCGGTGGTGTTCGTTCCGGCGCTTTCGCGACTCGGGTTTAAGGCGAAAGATATCGTCGGGACGACGGTTGCGGCGGTGACCGGGGCGACCGCGGCGGGGAGTTTAGCGTACGCGCAGAAAGGCGTCACAGGTACGAGTTTTGCGACGTCCAAACGAAACGAGAGAGACACACGGACACGCTTATCTTGTCCTCTTTACTCTTTTTTTCTTTCTCTTTCTTTCTCTTTCTTTCTCTCTCTTTCTCCGCGCGCGAACGATGAATGTGCGAAACACGCGCGATACTCACGCGCGACTATCTTCTCTTCTCTTTTACGAACAATGAATAAACGACAGACTTGCCGTGCGCGATTACGATTGGTTTCGCCGGCGCGGCGTGCACGCCGATTGGGCAAAAGTTTGCGCAGCACATATCGGGACCGACGATGCGACGGATGCTCGGAGGCGCTTTGATCTTATGCGCCCCATCGGTGTTGATTAAGAAAAAAATAGACGAAGATTACGAACCGACGAAAGAGGAGATTGCAGAGCAGGAGAGAATAAAGAAAGCGTTAGCTGATCACGGCATCATGAGCTCGGCGCCGGATAAAGACGGACATTTCCAACAACCTAAAGGAAATTTGTATACAATCATATCGCAACAGTTTCTAGAGAGATATTATAAGCACGGAAGTTGGATGGATGCTTTGTATAACGAAAGAGAGTTCGTGTATTTAGGTATAGCGGTTGGGTTGATTCAAGGCACGGTAGGCATTGGTGGTGGGGTTTTAGTGACATCGTATTTATCGGCAGAGACGGACTTGGAAGTGCATAGAATTGCGGCGACGGCGCTTCTGTGTACTTTACTCACAAATATCGCCGTTGGAGCGCAGCATTACGCCATGGGGAACATAAAATTACGGACAGCGTCGATTTTAGCGATGTCGGCGATGGGATGTTCATATTGGACTGCTAGAAACGTAGCGTTGGATATTCCCGAGGCGGGCGTGCGAGGTTTCATCGCTTCAGCTTTACTAGCAAGCGGCGTAAGCATGTTGCGCTAGTAAGTACATACACTCGAAGCAAATCTGTAATAAAACTTATATATACGAAGATTCACAGTATCGCGGTACACTAATATTGAGCGTGGATAACGGATGAGGAAAAGAAGAAGAAGAAACCTGGTGAGCGAATACTCGCGCACGCGCTTTCGGTTTGAAATGTTTTATAATATTTCTTGCACAGCTGTCTAATACAATTTTTCAACGTCTTTTTCTCGCTAATACACATTCTCTCACACACGCACGATATTATTCTTCTTCCTCCTCTCTTTGTCTCCGTCTCTGTCTCCTTTTCTCCCTCTCATTCTAAAATAATATATTACTATTTATATGCGATGATTCTCATCATCGTCTCTTCACTCTCTCTTCTTCTCATCATCTCTTCTTTTCTCTCTCTCTCTCTCTCTCTCTCTCTCTCTCTCTCTCTCTTCTCCCTCTTTCTCTAATCTTCAAAATCGGAGGCTATTCCGCACATTTCGTATTCTACACCGTTGCGTTCTTTGAAATCTACCATGAGCACTTTGTTTTCAATTTTACTGAAATCTGAAAGCAAAATCCCGCGCTTGCTCGTAAAGTTCGTGTATCCGAACGCGCTCTCGAGGCGTTGCATGTGTGGTCGTTTTTCGTCAGTCACACGATCAATAATATCGCGGTACTTCTCGTTCGCGTGGAGTTTAGAGTACCATCGACGACCAGAGAGCCCTGCTCCCTGAATTTTTTCCGCAATGCTCGCGCTCCTCAACACTGCCAACAACCATCTGCTACACTCGGCCAAGTCGTCGTAGGTATATCCAGTCAACTCGACCATGCACTCCATATCCTCGCAGTCCCACGACAAATACCATTCATCCTCCAACGCTATTGCAAGCGCCGAGGCCGCTAATACACTCGGCTGCCAACGCAGGTGCTGCTGCGACAGCACCGCCAAATCAATCATTAACTCGCAAAACTCTTCTACTTTGTTCTTGTGATGCTCCAAATTATTCCTCAACAGCGAGGTTCCCGAAACTTTCTTTCTTCTGCCGCTGCTTTCGGCGCGATTAAGCCCCTCTTCTTTCTTCTTCGGATGTTCTAAGGATATTTTTGCCACTGTTCTGTGCGCAACATCGATGTATGCGTCCAAAAACGCTCTCGGATTTGGCCTGTAAAGAAAAAAGTCCAACTCGCGCAACAAAGCGCGTTCAGCCAGTAACAACTGACTGCGGTTAAACGTGCTCACTTCCGTGCACGACGCCACGGCCACCGCACTCGGTGGATTTACCTCGACAATCTTAGACGCCACGAATAAGCACGTCGCGCCTAACCTTTTCAGCTTGTTGCACAACTGATTTACCGTATCATCGCCGAGCGGGAAAATCGGTGTCACCCCGCCAAAATCAACGCCATCGATGGCGCTCGTGCCTTCAGCCTCCTTCGCGTAGAACAAAATTCTTCTCTTTTTATCTTGTTCGACGACGTAAAACTCTTCGATAGATTTTGCCGGCACCGGCTCCGAACCGCTCCCGTTCTTCTGCAAAAACACCTCGCACTCACGTTTACTTAAAAACGTATCGCAGTACCTCACCGCCAAATGAAACGTCTCCGGCGCCATCGATAACCGCAAAGACCTCTTATACATCCAATTCACGACTTGTTGCCGCATCGCTGGATTGAACAACTCCCCATGTTTCACGTACGGATCCAACGTGTACCTTTCTTCGGTCCTCCGCCGCCCGCCGTCGTTTGAAAACGCCCAGTACGCGTACTCGGCCAGCGTCGACGTCGCGCCCCTCGCCGCCGTCGTCGCGTGGGGCGCACTCTCTTTCTTCTTCGCGTCCTTCGACTCTCCTTCTTTATCGTCGTCGTCGTCGTCGTCGTCGTCCTCGTCGTCGTCTTTTGGTTTATCTGCGAGAGAAAAATCGTTCTCGTCGGTGAGTATTATTATTATTATTCAAATATTCAAACATTTTGTTGTTGTCGTCGTTTTGCGTTTTTGAATTCAAAAATTTTTGAAAAGAAAGAGAAAAGTTTGTTGGAAAAAAGAGAGATACACATTCAAATAAAAAGCAAACACACGTACCTCCCGCGGTGTCCCCGGACCGTCTTCTTCTCTGCAACAGGATTATTGGTTCTTCGTCGCACGTCAAATCCAAAGCGTCCTCCTCTTCTCGTTCCTCTCTTCTCGTTCTTTTCCTCGTTTTTTGTTGTTTCTTTTTCCCTTCTTCTTCTTTTTGTTCTTCTTGTTCGTCTCGTTGTTTTTTGTGTTTTTCTTCTTCTTCTTCTCTGCTCGCGGAAGACGCTTGCACGACGACAGAGGCGGTCATCCTCGACGGCCTCGAATCCGGCGCGCTAGGAGGAGCATCACCACCGATCGTCTTCTTCCTCGTGAAGCTCTTCTTCTTTCCCTGTTGTCGTTCGTTGTTGGTGAGATCTTTCAACCTCCGCGAGACTTGTCTCGTCGTCCGTCGCGTCGTCGTCGGTGGTGGTGCGGCCATTTTTTGAAATGGATTTTCAAACTGTCTTCTTCCAAAAGCGCGGAAAAAATCTCTCTCAAGAAAGAGAGAACGGGGAGAAAAGAAGAACAAAAATCGTTCGCTAAAAGAACGATTGGGCTATCTGCTATCGCTAGTTTCGAGTGGTTCGCGTTGAACTCGAAGATGTGGTGGTTTGTGTGGGTGGATGTGTGGATATAGATTGTGAGGAGATTTTTAAAGTTAAGCGAGTGCAAGCACTTTTTTTTTCTCTCTTTTTTTTTTGAAAAAAAAATCAAAATTTTTTTAAAGCAGACAGAGTTTGTGTGTGTGTGTCATGTGTGTGTGTGTGTCTTACTTGAAAATACCGCGTCGTCGTTCTTTTGTTCAGGTTTGGACGCGAGAGAGAGAGTGCGATTGAAAAAAATAACAGCGCGGCGGCGAGTATTCCATCGTCGACGTGCTTGCTACAATGGCTGCTAGTGTTTTGATTACGTGTTACAACATTTCAGAGCGAGCGTTGGCAAAGTCCCCGAACGCGTTCTGAAGCGTAAGTTTTATTTTTAAAACTCTTCTTCGGCGAGGATATTTGCTCCGCTTACTTTGTCCTCGGACGAAGAAGAAGAAGAAGAAGACGAAGACGATGCGATGGACACCGATGGCGCGTAACTCATGACCACGCCGTTGACTTCGTCACTTTCGTCTTCGTCCTGTTCTTCCGCCGGTTCGTATTTGTTCGCCGTTTCCCGTGAAAACATGCCGCCTTGGCTGATCCTTTTCCCTTCGCCGGCGTCGATGTACGTTCCCATCCCTAAATCTCTCAACAAAGCCGCCTTTTGCGGCGTGTACGATCCAAAATTCTCCTGGTCTACTTTTGGCGCGTCCAGCGCGTTCAACGCGAACACGCATCCCAACACCCCCGCGCCGCACGCCAACATCGTCTTCTTACACCTCGCCACCGCCGGGCCGCAAACGTACGTCCCGTCCAGTCTATCCTTCGCCAACATCTCCGGCGTTTTCACGTACACTTGACCGTCGTACCAACCGGTCTCTTCGTACTCGATCGTCGCGGAGAGCAAGCGATTTCTGACGTAATCCCACGAGTTGTGAATGTTCAACGTGATCGCACTCACGGCGACCAAGGAACCGAGCAACGCCGCGACGTGCGCCTCGGTCCACTGGATCTCCGGATTATACGTCTCGCTCGCGATCGGGTACGCGATGACCGTGAAGAAAAACCCGCACAAAATTGTCAGTCGCAACGCGTAGCTCTTCCCATCCAACCCGCCCCATCCGGAAACTAACCCTTCGGCGACTTCTTTCAACTGCGACGAAGGGCGTTGGTCCATCGGTACCGGACACGTATCTACCACGTCGTCCAACAAGGAACTCGTTTGCTCACCGACGTCTTCTCCAAAGTTCACTATCGTTCTTCTTCTTCTTCTTTCGCTGGTTCTTCTGCTGCTACTAATTATACTCCTACTACCGCTGGGGATGCCGCGCATCCTCGTCGCGTTATCGATCGCCGCGGTGGTAGTAGTGCTGATATCGATGGTCGACGTCTTCCTTTTTTTTCTTCGTCGGTAATCATCTTTCCCGAACGACGACGACGACGACGCGACCGACGACGCGCCGCTGCTTCTCGAAGAAGAAAAAGACCGAGCGGCGAGGCATCGAAAAGGAGCCGTTTTTCTCGTCGTCGTCGTCGCTGTCGTGATAATCGTCGTCATGGTCGTCGCAGTGTCGCAGCAGACTCTCTCTCTCTCTTCTCTTTTCGTCTCTTCTCTCTCTCTCTTTCTCTCTGACGTAAATAAAACGAGTTCGTGTGAAGCACAAAAGAGAGAACGACGAGAGAGAGACGAAAAGACGGAAGAGAGAGAAGCGAGAGTCAGACGTTCACGTTTTCGCTCCAAAATTGGTTTTCTCGAACTCTCGAAATGGATGGAAAAAATCAAAGCTTTCAACTCGCAAAATAAAAAAAAAAGAAAACACACACACACACCAAATTCTATCTCTCCCCCGCCACTTCAAAAGTTTATATATACGCACGTGTTACAAAAACCGCTTATATAAAAAATGGCTTCTACTGTGCGTTGTTGTCGAGAAATCTTACGTATCGGTCTCGCATTTTCTCGTCTTCTGCGAGAGGATTGAACGTTCGCGAGTGTTCGCGCGAGGGGGATTTCCGATTGGCTTTTTTTTGCTTCCAGTCTCTCTCTCTCTCTCTTTTTCAAGGCGCGATGGATTAGAGCTCTTTCTCGTAGCGAGAGGCTCGTGTTAACTGAATTTTTGTTATTTGTTCTCTCTCGCGCGTTTGCCTCTCACTCTCACACTGACCGTGCGCTTCTCTTTTCGTATACTTCATGCAGTTATCTTTTACCGGCCTTTCTGCCAAGGTACGTTTTAGCTTCGCGTCGGTCGTGAATATCGCGGCGAAACGTTTGGATATACGCGCGATTTTTTTGTTTTTTCGTTTCTCTGTTTTTTTTTTGTGTGTGTCCCTCCGTTTTTCTCGAGGGAAAGGACGGATAACGCGCGCGATCAAATAGAAAAAAAGAGAAATCCGATGTGTCGTGTTAAACCATGTTTATGCTGAATCTCTCTCTCTCTCTCTCTTTTAAAAACAACAGCAATGCATCTCGCAAAAAGTCTCCGCTCGCCAAAACCAAAAGGTTGCCAGAGTGTCCACCGTCGTCAAGGCGGCTGGCTTGGACAAGGGCGGACCGTACGGCTTGGGTCTCGAAATGGCCAAGACTGCGGGCAAGTCCATGCAATCCGGCAAGGCGAAGGTTCCGTTAGAGTTGGAAGAAGGTGAAATGCCGTTGAACACGTACAAGAACAAGACGCCGTTCATTGGTACCATCAAGTCTGTCGAGAGAATTGTTGGCCCGAAGGCGACTGGGGAAACCACGCACATCATCATCGACCACGGAGGAAAGATGCCGTTTTGGGAAGGCCAATCGTACGGTGTTATCCCGCCAGGTACGAAGATCAACTCCAAGGGTAAGGAAGTCCCGCACGGTGTGAGATTGTACTCCATCGCGTCTACTAGATACGGTGACTCCTTCGACGGTAAGACGGCCACCTTGTGCGTTCGTCGTGCGACCTACTGGGACGAAGAGAAGGGCGCCGAAGATCCGGAGAAGAAGGGTATCTGCTCCAACTTTTTGTGCGACGCGCAACCGGGCCAAGAGGTCATGATGACTGGCCCGACTGGTCAAGTCATGTTGTTGCCGAAGGACCCGTCCACTCCGGTCATCATGGTTGCCACCGGTACTGGTATTGCCCCGATGAGATCGTACATCCGCCGATTCTTCGTTGAAGATGTCCCGAGCTGGAACTTCACCGGCTTGGCGTGGTTGTTCATGGGTGTCGCCAACTCTGATGCCACTTTGTACGATGACGAATTCCAAGAGTGCGTCCGACGATTCCCGGGCCAATTCAGAGTTGACTACGCCTTGTCCAGAGAACAAAACAACAAGAAGGGTGGCAAGATGTACATCCAAGACAAGGTTGAGGAATACAAGGACCAAGTCTTTAGCTTGCTCGACGGCGGTGCGCACATGTACTTCTGCGGTTTGAAGGGTATGATGCCGGGTATTTTGTCCATGTTGGAAGGCGTGTGCAAAGAAAAGGGCATCGACTACGAAGAATGGTTGGAAGGCTTGAAGCACAAGGGCCAATGGCACGTCGAAGTTTACTAAATTTCTAGTTTCTTTTTAGAGAAAAGATTTAGTAGTAAAAACTTATTGCAGCGAGAACGAAACAAAACCAAAACGAGAGAAAAAGAGAGAGGGTGAAGAGAGAGAGGGAGAGACAGAGAGAGAGAAAGAATAGATCATTCTGTTTTTTAATACTTGTGTAATCAAAAAACATCTTACTATATATAACATTACTAAACAGTACTTCTTCAGCTATTACATACGTTTATGGCACCGGTGAAGTAGAGCAACCGCATCAACATCGTCTCAAACTCCCAAGAGTGGCTTTCGCTCGGTCGTCCGTGATTGAACGACTTAGCAAAATTATCCATAGAGACGCTGAACCCGAATAAGTCCACCTCCTCGCACATTTTAAGTGCCATCAAAACCCCGTGGACGCCAGAAGACATGAATCTATAACACTCGAACGGCCCGACGCCTAACG
>Ga0255780_10004450_pt1 | contig 12021 bp, 6 predicted proteins | sample 071ome_32_FD_179978 | JGI IMG/M metagenome (GOLD analysis project Ga0255780, IMG submission 179978) | Coastal salt marsh microbial communities from the Groves Creek Marsh, Skidaway Island, Georgia - 071405AT metaG (version 2) | ecosystem: Environmental > Aquatic > Marine > Intertidal zone > Salt...
ATCTTCCAAGCGCTCGCCACCCAAGAAGGCCCGATCGCCAACTGGCAATCCCACGTTGCGGACCCGGTTCACTCCAACGTCCTCACCAACGCGGCCAAGGGCTTCGGCTTCTACTAAATTCAGCACGCTTAGTATTATTCATACCATTTTCGCCTAGTTACTCATAGACGAAGGAGTGCGTGACTGTGAACACTGCGTCGCGTCATAACTGTTTGTAAACTCTTGTAAAATGATGCAGTTACACTTTGAGTATTAATTTCTAAACTTTTCTGCTTTACTAATTCGAATCTTTGAGCGCGCGACGCTTCGATCGGACGCGCGTGGCCAGAGGGGCATTGGCGGCGCGCTTGGCGCGCGTTTGGCGCTGGCTCAGAATGGGCGGTTTATCGCTCGCATCCTTCTTCTGCTGTTTTTGCGGCGCCGCTTTGGGCGCCGGCTCGGCTCGAGGCGCTCTCTTCGCTCTACCAACGTCCCTCTTCGACGTTTGACCGCGTTTGATCAAAATATCGTCGATCGATCCCTCTTTGAGAGTCGTGCCGAACAAGCAGTGGTCGTCCAACGCCGTCTCAGGCGTGGAGATCCAAGACTTGAAAAACTCGGGGGACACGATGGTGACGTCGCCTCCGCTCTCGACGAGCGGCTCCAAACGAGGCACGTCCGCGAGCGACCGCGCGTCGACGTGATCGGAGACGACCAAATCCGGCGCGCGAGCCTGGGTGAGACAGACGTCGCCCTTCGACGACACCGACGACAACGAAGCGCCTCCCGCCCTGAGGACGACGTCGAGCATTTTTTGTTCAAGTTTTGCGCTCGGCGCAAAGGGTAAGATCGCGATCGAGAGACCAGCGAACGCGGTCGCGCCGGGGACTTTGGACCAGTGTTTCGAAGCGTTTGAAGAAATCAATCCCATCTCAGAGCCTCGACCGCCTCGCCACAAATACTTCTCCGTCGCGGGTAACACTTCTCCAGCGCGAGCGCACGCGTCCAGGTACGTCACGTCGAGGAGAGACGCACCAGAAACGGCACCGGCGAGAAACTTGATCGAACGACTTCCGCGCTCACCGAAGATGACGTGCGTCGTTGACGGATCCCATTCGTGTCCGTCGCAAAGCTCGGCGCCGATTCTACGCACTATGGATGAATACTTCTTTATCCCCGCCGAACTAAAGCCACTTAGCGTGATATATGCCTTCACCTTGAGCGACACCGTCTCCTCGACGCCTTTCGGTGGTTTCGGCTGAGCTTTCTTCGTCTTCACCACCTGTTTCGCGGTTGGCTTTGATTTCGTCGGCGGCGTTTTCTTCTTGCTAGGCTGCGCAGGTTCCTCCTGCGCGGGTGTGGCTATCGCGCGCGTTCGCTTCGGCCGAACGATCGGCGTCGCTTGCTTTGTCGACACCTTCTGGATCTCTACAGGTTCTTCGTCCGCCTCAATCTCCGGCTCTGCCTCTGGGAGAGGAGGAGGCACGTCCTCTTCGCGCGCCGCCGATGGCGCCGCGTCTTCGTCTTCCGCTACTTCGTCGTCCACATCGTTCAGTTCCATCTGAGACATCACTTGCTGACTATAAGGCGCTTGCTGCGTCGGATCGGGTTCCGTGGGCCCAGCTAGTAATTCATACAGTCCCGCGAGGACGTCGCGCAGTTTCCTCTGCACCTTTTGGAGTACGACGCCACGCAAATTTCCAGGTTCTCTCTCGGGCAACGTGATGACTTTATCCGCCGGCGCAAGCGTACCATCCTCGTTAAACAGTTGCGCGTTGTCCACGTCGTTAAAGTTGTGTGCAATCTTCAAAAACGTCAAGAAGGTTTTGATGAGAGCTTCCGGACCCGGTGCGACGCGTTCTTCGTGCTCGAGCGGTTGCTTGGCGGTTTCCACGTGCAGAGTGGCGTGCACGATCGAGCCGATCGTTCCCTGCTGCTGCTGCATCTCTAAATTATCGACCAGTTGAACTATCTTTTCGCAGTGCTGGCGATACTGTTGTGAAATCAAAACAACGGTTCCGCTGTAAAGCGTTTGCATGATGAGTCCGCTGTTGGGCTGAAGAACCTCTTCTTCTCGAGCCTCAGATATCCCCATTTCGAACACTTCGAAGCGCGTTTGGCCGGACCGAATACGATGAATTTTATTATCCGCGTCGCTGACGCCCAAACTGCGCCGACCTTGCGTCATCAATCCATAAAAGTCGTCCAACGTCGTCATATCCGTCAGCGGTTCGTTGTCGCCGTCGTCAAAAAAGTTGAACCACGCGTTCGAGGGCGCAAATCTACCACCGAACGCCATCTCGACGTCGTTCGGACTACCAATCAAACCGACAAACGTCGAATCGGGCTGGCTCGCGCCTTCTCGCAGCGCTCTTTGTACGCTCGGATCGATTCGGCTTCGTGTGCTCTTCTTGACGTGCGCGCCTCGTCTCGCCTCCTCCTCCCAATCCGGCGAACGAAAGGAAATTTTGCTCGCCGCCTTGGTGGCGGACTTACCGCGACCACCGCTACGATTTTTCGTCGAAACAGTTGAGGGCGTCTTCGTCGTCGGCGGCGCCGGCGTGCGCTGAGACACGAGCGGCGCGACGGTGTTCGCGTCGCTCACGGATTTTCCTTGTCCGCCACTCGCCGCGCCCTCTGCGACACTATCCGGAACGACCGACGTCTCCTTCTCTCTAGCCGGCTCATCCTCACCCTCGCTGTCCGGCACGCACTGCGCCGCCAATTCATCCTCCTCCTTCCCACTCCTCGACGTGTACGCGGATTCGTCCACGCGCGTCCACCGCGCCACGCAATCCTCCAACCACCGGTGATTCACTATCTTCGCCCGTCCCAGATCCCTTGCGCGCTCCCACTTCGCCCCCGCGTGCTCGTAACACACCAAATGCGTCACGTGTCGATCGAACGCCTTCTGAAACTTCGCCCCCAGCACCCTCGACATGGTCTCCACGTCTCGCCTTCGATGTCCTTGATATCCCGTCACGCACACCACGCAGTCGCGCGCGCTCTCCACACCCTCCAACGACACCGGCGGCGCGTACAGCGCGTGACTCTCGACGTCCAACATCCTCTTCGCGTTCACACACGCGTGCACCCACTCTGGATGCACGCACGTCGCGCCCGGCGTCCCCGTCGCCGCGCGTCCCCGCGCCCGCACCTCGTGCGTCGCCGTCTCGCCCTCGCCGACGACGACCCCGCCGTGATGGACGATGAGCTTTTCAATCTCGCGAATCTTCCCGGCGTCCACGAATCCGCGAAGCGGCGACGCGTCCGCGCGCACGTCGGCGAAGAACGGATCGCCGAGCTCGACGACGAGCGACGGCGCGTCGACGACGTTCGCGACCGTTCCTCTCGACGCCATCGTCTGTCTCTCGTTCCTTCTCCCTCTCTCTCGATCGCGCGGTCGCGCGGTCGCGCGCGCGTGGGTCGTAGAGGAAGAACCTCTCTCACCCGGCGTCGCGCGCTCGCGCGTTCGGTCGCGCGCACGTCGCGACGGCGAGTCGCGCCGTCCGTCCGTCCGTCGGTCGTCGTCGACGGAATTTGAATGATCCCGAGACAGACGGTTCTCGGTGCTCACATTCAGAAAATACCGGACGACCGGATAGTACGTGAAGGTTTTTAAAACAGATCAAAAGACGATTTGTCCGTGTTGGTCTGTACATAAACACAAACATCGGACGCGAGATACAGATTCGAGGTACTTTTCAATCGAGTAAAACCATACAGACGTACCGATAAAGAGCGGGAAAGACAGACGAGATGGCGCCGCGTCCGACGACGGCACACGCGCGCGACGACGCACGCGAGCGCGTCGAGTCGAGTCGCGAATCGCGCGATCCGTCCAGAGACACCACCCGCGTCGCTCCGTCCATCGAGCGGCGTCGAGGACCGACCGCGCGCGGGAGAGAGCGACGCGCGCGTCGCGTCTCCGAGGAGATTTGAAATTTGAAAACACGCCGAAACGCGGTGACGTCGGGCGCGATGAGCGAGAACGACATGGCGATCGCGAACGCGGCAGCGGTGGATGGCGATGAGGTCAAGGTGGTGGTATCCCCGCGCGCGAACGAGGTGGGTGAAAACGCGGAGACGAAGACGGCGGGGGACGCCAAGCCGGCGTGGATGATGGAGGCTGATGAGGACGACGGGCTCACGGAGGAACAGCGACGATTGATCGCGGAACGCGTCGCGGCGCTGCAGAATCGGTTTAAAAAGTTTGAAGAGAAGACGACCAAGGAGAAGGTTGATGAATTGATGCTGGGAAATTCGGATAAGAATTTGACGGAACGCGAGGCGGATATGGTGCTTCGAGTGTGCAACGGGAACGAGTTCGAGGCGAGCGATCGACTTTCGGAAGCTGAGAATGGGGAATCGTTCTTGATGTCGGTGAGGTTTATGATTCAAGAAGAGGATGCGTTGAAGCGCCGGGCGCACAGCTCAAAGGCGGGTCAAGCGGCGACGGAGAAGTTTAATAAGCGACTCGAGCGAATGCGCAAGCGTCGCTCGTCCTTCGGGTTCGACGAAGAGAGCGACGAAGAGGCGGGAGGTGCGCCGGAAGAATTCTTTGAGACGGAGTATATTCTAGAAGAAAGTCTCGGTGTCCAATTCGTGCGACACACGAAGAAAAATGTGAATGTCAAGCGCTTGCGTCTCGACGATGCCATCGCGCGCGCTCAAGAGGCGGAGGAACTCGCAGAACCGGAAGTAGATCCGTACGAGGGCTGGTCTGAGGCTCGCATCAAGGCTTGGAAAAATCGTGAAAAGAATGAAAACCAATATTACTACCGCTTCAACGAGCCAGGCGAGAAGCAAGCGAACGGTAAGTGGACGCCAGAAGAGCATCAGCAGTTCATGGACATCCTCGCTTCCCTTCCCGACGGCAAAGCCAACTACGAATGGGGAACGTTTTCTAAGGGCATCAAGGGTCGTGTTGGTTACCAGTGTTCCAATTATTACCGCACCCTCGTGAAAAATCAAGTCATCATCGACGAGAACTACATGTTGGACCCAGTTTCGGGAGAGCTGCGCTTCAACTTTAAGAACAAAGGCTTCACTCGCGCCGAACCTGTCCCTGGAGAGCCACGCATGGTGATGGTGAAGAAAGTCGTCAAGGCAAAGAAACCAAAACCAGCGCCGAAGCCAAAGGCGCCAAAGGTGAAAAAGAAGAAGATGGACGAAGACGATAAGGCGTTCCACTGCAACGTCAAGCTGGATAGTGTTCGTCGCAGCGGACGAGCGGCGAAGAAGACATACACCGACGGGAGTGACGACGAAGATGACGATGAATTCGAGGAGCTTCCAGTCTTACCTGGATTCATCGATCCCATCACGCGCATGCCCATCGAAGAGCCGGCGATTTCACCATTCGGACACGTCGCTGGCTACGAAACGTGGTGCAGAATCCTTCGTCAGCCCGAGGCGCCCGACACTTGTCCCTTCACGAAGCAACCGCTGAAACGCCGCGAACTAGTGAAGCTCACTCACGAAAACATCGACGAATATCGCCATAAGATTGTCGAGAACCAGCAAATGTGAGCCGTGAGCGTTTTTGTTTCAATACTTACCTGAACAGTGTAACTACCCACGTCCCCCACTCCTTTCCACGCGCCTCGTTCGCCCGTCGCGTCGCATGTCGAACGCGAAATCGTCGACGGATGGTTCTTCCACGAACGCCGTGCGAGAGCTCGGACCCGGACGCCATCGCATCCGAACGCCGACGCACCCGACCGAGGGCGATTATCTCTCGATCAAAGTCGAAGAGTTGATCTTCGGGGCGCTTTTCGCCTTCATGGCGTACAAGCTGTGGCAGAGCCTGCGCGGCTTGTTTCGATATTGGAAATACGTGCGCGCACCGAACGCACCGGAGGTTGAGTTGGGGGAAGACGAGGGGTTCTCAGAGGGCGAAGAGTCTGACGAGAGAAGCAAACGTGACTGATGCCGCGGTGTCGCGGGCGTTTCTCGTTCTGGGCGCGAGAATTAGCGATAGAATTGTAAGTTACATGTACTAGTACTATAGGGCAAGCATTATCGAGCGAACAGAAGTCTATTCCGGTCGAGCGGCGCGCATCTTTTGGATCTTGATGTCTTCGGCCGTGGCGTCCACTGCGCTGATGTCCTGCGGCGTGATGAACAAAAACTGCTTGTCGACGTTCTCTCTTGCGAAATTGAGGAGAGTCTCGATGGACACTCTTCTATTCACAGCGTCCATGAAGACATCGAACTCATCCATGGCGCGGAATGGAGAGTCAGATTCGTCTCCGAGTGCGAGATTGAACGCCAACGTCGAGTACGAGCGCTCGCCGCCGCTCATGGAACGAGTGTCGGTGATAGTCTTAGACTTGGCGCCGTCCTTGACTTGTAAAGTCAACGTCGATTTCTTGTAGTCGACGAGGACTTGACCAGCGTGTCCTTTTCTCGTCATATGCCAATTGAATCTGTGCGAAACGTTCTTCGCTACAAAATGAGCCTTGTTTTCCATGTTTTGTTGTCGTTTCTTGATACCGGCCTTCAATTTATGGAGAATCTTTTCGGAGCTTCCGACGCCATTCTCCAGCTTGAGAAGTTTTCTTCGTCTATCCGAGAGCTCATCGCTGACTTCTTCGAGTGGTCTCTTGTGTCTACCTTCTTCTGCGCGCATTTGCGCCTTGGTTGATTCATACATGCGCAGCAAAGAGTCGGGCTTCAGCGTGATGTCGCCAGCAGCTTCAGCAACCTCGCGGTCGCACACCTCCTTGGTGACTTTCGTCGCGATCTCCTCGGCTTCTTCCTTAAGACCGGTCAATCTTTCCTTCTCGTATGCGATGACTGCTGTGCCGGCCTCGATTTCCGACTTCACTTTTTCGATTTCTTTGGTGGCTTTGCGATACTCAGCTTCAACTTTCCGGATGATGCCCATGTGTTGTTCCATCTCCTTCTTGTACGAAGCCGCCAGGGACACTTTTTCCGCGATGTCACTCGCGGAGCTATCAAACGCGTCTTTAGCTCTCGACCAGTTCTCTTCGGCTTCTTTGAGTGCCCGTTGATGGGTGGAAAGCTCTGTACTGAGAGAGTCCAACGCTTCCTGAAGCGTGCTCACGTCAATGCCAGAAGTGTTCGTATCATCAGCATCTAATTTCGCCTGCTGGAGCTCATTTGACGCGGCGCGAGATCGCTTTTCACAGTCCAAAAATTCCTTCTCCTTCTGTTTAATCGCACCGTCGATGTCTCTCACGGCCTGCATCGCCGCCACCTCATCCTTGCTGTGCGCTTGCGCGTCTGATTTCTTCGACTCGATGGTCGCTTCCAATCGCGCGATTTGTGCTTTCGGGTCTGTCCCCAATCTGCTCACTTGGTGGATATTTCTGAAAGCTTCATTACGAACTGTTTCACCGCTCATGAAGATTTTTCTCCTCTCGGTGAAAATCTGGCCGATTTGCTTTTGCTTCGTCGCGTTTCGGTGGAACATGGAACTCGCCGTGTTTTCGTCGCGCATGAGTACAGAACGCTCTATTTGCGCAGCATCCACGAGATAGTTGAAAACCACATCATGACTGCAAGAGATGATGCTGTTGACAGTCGTAAATTCTGATGGATTCGGAACTTTTTCCGCCGGGATTTGATATCGTCCACGATTGAAATTGACGCACGAGATGCTCAGGTTGGGAATGCCACACTCTTTGCTCAGTTTACGAAGCGTGTCCATGTCTTGTGGAGTCGCCACCAAGAACGCGCCCAACGCGGAAATGCCGATACACTCTTCCACCGAGTTAACCCAGTTTTGATCTTGAAGCGAGACGAGCATGCCGACCGGTCCCAGTGGAGGTTTGGAGAACTGGCTAGCGCGCTTCTTGATGCTATCGACAAGACGAGGCATCTTATCTCCGTAAACGACGAGTTTGTTACTCGCAGTTTGTTTCAAAGTGGAAATCTGTTTACGAATATCGTTGATATCACTTTCTTCCGCCCTCTTCATGCGAGCAAACTTCTGTTGCGCCTGCAATTTTTCTTCTTTGCCGCGCTTCAGTTCGGCGATGTTCGTCTGGCATTCAACTTCCATTCTTTTCGCCGCGATGAGCTTGTCTTCGAGCGCCTGCAGTTTTCTGTCCATCTCGGTCGTCTCTCCACGCTGCGCCTCTATGCAACGCTGGATTTTTGATTCCGTGTCTGCGACCTTTTTCGATAGCTTTTTCACATTCGTTTCTTCGTTGAGCTTGTCCGTCTCCACCTGTTGTAGACGGCGGCCCAACTCTCTGTGTTCAGCATCAGCGATGCGACGTTGGGCTAAGAGGTCCTGCAATCGAGCGTTATACTCATCGGTCTTTGAATCAAACTCTTGCTTTTCCTTAAGAGAGATTTCGGCAGCCCGCTCAGCCGTTTCAAGTCTGTTGGTGCAATCGGCGTACTCTGTGTTGAATTTTTCAATTTCCTGTTGACAGTTTTGAAACTCCACCTCCTTCTCGATGACTTTCGACCACGCTAATCGATTTCTGAAATCGATAGCCTTGGAACGCAATTCTTGCACGCGTTCGAAGGCGTTCATCTCGTGTTCAAGATCGTCCACCTCGCGCTTCAACAACGGAATGTTCTCCAGGTGCTCGTTCAAGACGTCCTTCGTCTCGTTCGTGCGATTCCTCGCGATGGTTTGCATGATTTGTAAATCCTGCAACATGGTCGCCTGGATGAAAAACTCATATTTCTTCGTATCGTCACCGCTGTGTAAAAACTTCTTCGCCATGTCCTGCGTCATCACCGTGATTGGATTATCGACGTCGATGCAAAAATGATCCGTCAGCTTATGCAGCTCGTCCACCTTGGTCCCCACCGTCTCCCCTCGCTCATTCTTAATCTTCAACGAATTCGCCCCGACATTGTTCAACGTCTTCTCCACCGTGATCGAACGTCCGAAAACTTCCGGTCTGAACGCATCCTCACCGTCGTTCGACATCACCACGACGATCTTCGCGCTGTGCGCCCCCGACTTGATCATCCCCTTGGCGCTCTTCGAGCTCGACCTCCCGATCGACTTCATCTTCGCCCCCAGCGCGACGCTCAGCGCGGTCAATATCGCGCTCTTCCCGCTCCCATTCTCCCCCGTGATGTAATTGATCCTCGGTCCGAGCTCGACGACGCAGTTGGCGTGGCACATAAAGTTGTGCATGGTGACGCGCACGAACGCCCCGGCCACGCCGGGGAAGTGCGTCTCGCGGATGCCCTTCTTCTCCGTCATGCTTCGCGCGCGAACGCGAACGAACGAACGGGCGAACGGACGGACGACCACGCTCGCGAAAGGGCGCGACGCGGGTCGAACGAACGCGCGCGCGCGCGCCGGTGTGACGACGACCGGCACGGATCCGCGCGGCGAATCATCACTCGAGGAGGACGAGACAGGTGGAAATTCAAATCGGAGAGGGGGTCCGCGAGGGGTCGTGACTCGTGACACGGGGACACCGGGCGAGCGCATTCGAGTGCCGGGTTTCGAACGGGGCGCGAGCGGCGCCGCACTCGACCGCGCGCGAGGGTGACGGAGGGGTGACCGTCCGTCCGTGTGGTTCGTCGTCGGTGTCGTCGTCGGTGTGGTCGTCGTCGGTCCGTTCGTGGTCGTCGCGCGAGGAGACGACGATGTTGCGCGCGTGTCGGCGCGCGCGGTTGGATGCGTTGACTGGAAGTTTTGACGGGGGCGCGGTCGCGCCGTGCGCGCACTGCGCCGCGGGTGAACACGTGGGGGCGTCGACGCGGAGGTGCGCGCAGGTGCGCGGGTACAGGTACACGTCGCCGAATCTGTCGCTGTGTGAGCGGTTGTTTTTGAATCGGTTTTGGGACTGGTTGGTGACGACGGGGGGCGTCGTCCCGAGTTGGATGGCGCCGAATTTGATGACGGTGAGCGGGTTGGCGTGTATCGTCTTTGCGTACGTGTTGTTGTGGACGCACTCGCCGGGGTTGGCGTTCGAAGCGCCGGGATGGGTGTACGTGGCGTGCGCGGCGTTGGCGTTTGCGTACCAGACGGCGGACGGGGCGGACGGGAAACAGGCGCGCAAAACAAAGTCTGGATCGCCACTGGGAGAGGTAGTCGATCACACGTGCGACGCGCTGTCGATGTGCTATTATCCTTTGGTCGTCGTTGATATTTTCGGAGTCGGGCACGCGACGATGAGCGCGAGGGCGACGGTGGTGGCGGTGTTGATGACGGGTCGAGCAATGTTTGTCGTTGACACGGTGTCGTCGACGTTTTCGGGCGTCTTACCCGTGAGTAAGTTTTTGGATTCGCAAGAGATTCAATTGATCTGCCAAGCGTTAATGATTGTCGCGGCGACGGTCGGAAACGCGTTTCTGTACGACGTAAAGGTGCACGTACCGTATGTTGGCGAGCACACGCTCGGACGCGTCGGGGCGGTGTTTTGCATCACGGTCGGCGCCGTCGCGCGCGTCGGCACGTTCATTAAGACTATATTTTCGAGCGAAAATCACGATCCGCCGCACTGGCCAAAATATAGAAGTCCGATGATGATTGCGGCGCAGTGCGCGCTCGTCGAGGCGTATCACGGCGTGTGTCTCGTCAACGCGAAGAATTTTGCGTACGCACACGCCACGAGCGCGTTGCTGTTCGGAGAATCCGAGGCTCGAATCATGAGCATCAGAGTGTCCGATCCGGATATCCCGGCGTCGAATTGGTTAGCTTTAGTGATCATGAGTCTGACGACGATGGTCCCGGCCGGCGACGCGTTCACGAGCGGGATGCTCCTCGGTGCCGCTTTATTCATGTTCCTGCACCGAGGCGCGTGCCTGGCGGCACAGATCACGGGGTGCTTGGGGATACACCCGAACATCTTTCTCATCAGACCGCGCGACGGTTAGAGTGTAACAGTGATTGAAACGAATCAAATTAAATTAAAACGTCGTTCGCTTGAATACTTACACGCGCTCGCATTCGAGCAGACGAGAAAAGTAGAAGGACGTCGCCGTCATCTCGCGGCGCTTGACCTTGAAGCCGGCAGCCTTGAGGGCGATTTCGACGTCAGCTTCATCGTGGAGGTACGCGCGCGTAGCCTTGGACGGGCCCGGGAACAATTCACCGACGCGCTTGAGGATGAGGTACGCCATCGTCTTCGGCGCGAAGGAGATGATGAGCTTCTTGCTGCTCAAGCTCGCCAAGTGGTTGATCATACCATCGACGCGATCCTTCGGGTAGTGAATCATCACATCGATGCACGTGACCATGTCATACTTACCGGAAGCTTCTTCAAGACCCATGGCGTCGAACTTCGGCGTCGTCTCCGGCGCCTTCGCGCCGTTCGCGACCAATTCGTTGTAACGACGCTCGGCTTCGCCGACCATCGAGCTCGAGATGTCGCTCGCGCTCACGCTCGCTCCCTTGAGCGCCAACGGAATCGCTAAAGAACCCGTACCGCATCCAGCGTCGCACACCGTCACGCCCGCCAAGTCTTCGTCCTTCACCCAGTCCAAAACCTTATCAACCGTCTGTTGGTGTCCTTGACGAATGTCGAGCTGCACCTTGTTCACCTCGTCCGTCTCGCCGTAAATCTTGTTCCAACGTTCGAATCCGGTGGTATCGAAGTAGTTCTTCACGCTCGCCGCTTCATCGCCGCCCGTCTCCGACATCATGCTCTCCCGTCTCTTGCTCGGATCCGTGAGCACCAACGCCGCGCCCGCGCCCGCGATCGCGAGCGCCCCACCGATCGCCAGACCCGCACCCTCGGCCGTCTGCGCGATCTCACTCGCGTTCGCCACCAGCGTCGTCGCCAGCGTCACCGCCGACGTCACCGCCGACGTCGCCATCACCGCCTTCTTATCCGCGTTGGCGACGCGCGCGATCGCGGTCGCGCCTCGCGTCGTCTTCGCCGAGGCCGTCACCGCGCGCGCGCGGGAGACGGTCGCGGTGCGCATCGCGGTCGTGTTCACCGGCATGGTTCGTTCGCCGTCGACGTCGTCGCGCGTCCGAGTGCCGTCGACGGCGACGCGGGCACGGCGGATTACCGCGAGTATGTGAATGGCACTGTCTCACTGTTTACCCATACGAATTACACGCAACGGGATCGACCCTCCGCGGCG
>Ga0255780_10004451_pt1 | contig 12021 bp, 9 predicted proteins | sample 071ome_32_FD_179978 | JGI IMG/M metagenome (GOLD analysis project Ga0255780, IMG submission 179978) | Coastal salt marsh microbial communities from the Groves Creek Marsh, Skidaway Island, Georgia - 071405AT metaG (version 2) | ecosystem: Environmental > Aquatic > Marine > Intertidal zone > Salt...
ATTAGCCACAGGCCGCACGTGTTACATTCTCGATGAGCCCACCACGGGACTTCATTTTGACGACGTACAAAAATTACTCGTGGTTCTGAATCGGTTGGTCGACGCTGGTAATTCCGTGATCGTCATAGAGCACAACCTTGACGTCATCCGTACCTCCGACTGGATTATTGATCTTGGCCCAGGGGGCGGACCTGAGGGCGGCGCCGTGATTGCCACTGGAACGCCAGCACAACTGACCAGGATGGAAGGCACCGAAACCGGCCGATATTTGCGACCGTATTTTTGATTTCGCACCCAATAGGTGCCAGGCGCTAGAGGGCTCCGTTGGCGTGCCAAAGAAGATGCGAAAGCGACAACGGCTCGTGGCGATTCAAGCATCGATAGCGGCCATTCGACGGGCTTGAGGCGCAAAAGGCGCACTGGCTTACCGCTTGGATCCCTCTGTCAGGCGACTGCCTTTCTGGCTATTGAAGCGAAAGAATGGACCCTCTATAGTGAGCGCGCGCTGAAGCAAACGTCACACAGCGTGCGGGCGCAAACGCTGCGTCGGCTTAATGAGAAGTCGGCAGGGGCGCTCAATGTGCGCCTTAATTTGTACCCTGTTCCATCGCAACGTGGTCTGACGGTGCAGCCTGCCACAGGCATGATCCCACTGCGGCACAATGCGCAACACGAACCATTTTCAGTCTGCTCTTGAGTTGTTGAGTCAATGATCGATCCCGACGTCATCATCATGCTAGCCAGCCTGCTCGCGGCAGGCGCAGTGGCAGGCGTGACCACTGGCCTCTTCGGCGTTGGGGGTGGATTTATTATTGTGCCGACGCTGATCGCAATCCTGCCCATTTTCACTGGCGAGTACGAAGCGATGGTTCACACCGCGGTGGGAACCTCGCTCGCAAGTATCATTGTTTCTTCAGTACGCGCCGTACAGACCCATCGAAAAAATGATTTGGTCGATTTCGACGTATTGAAAGCCTGGGCGCCGTGGCTGGTCTTAGGCGTTTGTGGGGGCATTTGGCTTGCCTCGAAGATGGGCTCTCAGACGCTCATTCTCGTTTTTGCCATCGGGGTGTTGGTGTATTCGGTGTACTTTATATTCCCTCAGTACTTTGAACGTAAAACCGATCCGTGGTCGCTACCCAGAGGCCTAGGGCTGGCAGCCCTCGCCAGCGCGCTCGGTGGATTTTCCTCTCTCCTTGGGATCGGTGGGGGTACCCCCTTCGTTGTCACGATGGTGGTCTGCGGCAGGCGCGTTCACCAAGCGGTTGCGACTGCCGCCGGGGTGGGCTTCATTATCGCAATTCCGGGCACGTTGGGCTTTTTGTTCCTCGGCTTGAACGATCCAAGCGAATTGCCCTGGGGTGCCGTGGGCTATATTCACATCCCTGCCTTGATCGCCATTTCGGTGATGACGATGTTCACAAGTCCGTGGGGCGCTCGGCTGGCTCAGCGGATGAAGGAGCTTCACCTCAAGCGCGCATTTGGTCTTTACTTGATCATTGTCGCCGCGAGCATGCTGAACAAATTACTTTAGTCACGACTGCGCTGGGCGCTCTGAGATTCACTTAGGCTCTGCCTGAATGCTAAGCAAGTACACATTACTGCACTTAGTTGGCGAGCCCCAGCGGCGTCTCGGAGCGCGATCAAAGGATCGCTAGCCAAGACCCCCCAAAGGCACTACATTAGGGCCACAGTCAAAAGCAGACCAAGCACCGAATTCCCTTACCGAGCAGGAGGACAATCATGCCAACCACGTGGTCTCGAAGAAGTTTCCTAGGTCGCTCAACGTTAGGCGCCGCCGCCCTCGCGGGCGGCCAGTTAGTGTCTTTTCCCGGAGCCATTGCCAGCAATGCGATGCTCAATTATGGCCCCGCGTCAGGCATTGCCAAACTGAACGCCAACGAAAATCCCTATGGACCCAGCCCCGCGGCCATCACAGCCATGCTTGATGCTACCAAGAAGGGCGCCTACTACATCGGCGATTCACTCACTCGACTGAAAGACATGATCGCGGAACGCAATAACCTCACCCGTGACCATATCGATCTCAGTTCAGGATCCTCCGGCGTATTGACCTACCTAGCACTTGAAAAACTGCAGCAGGGCAAAGTGCTCGGTCCTGATCTCTTCTGGGATACCACCACTAAATCCGCATTGCGCCATGGCCGAGGAGAGCTCAAGCGCATCGCAAAAACGGTCGATCTCTCGGTTGATTTGGACGCGCTCTACGACGCCATAACACCCGATGTGTCCATGGTTCAGATTTGTAACCCGAACAACCCGACCGCGATCATGTCAGACCCGGCAGCCTTGCGTGAGTTTTGCATCAAGGCATCGAAGAAATGCACCGTGTTAGTTGACGAGGCCTACAACGAAATCACCGATGACCCTGAGGCCAATTCAATGGTTGATCTCATCAACGAGGGTCATGATGTCTATGTCGCCAAGACCTTCAGCAAGATCTACGGCATGGCTGGACTGCGGGTTGGCTACATGATGGCAGCGCCAGAAAAGATCGAGTCGATGATGCGTTATGGGCTGGGCAATTACTCAATGAATCAAGCCGGCGTCGCGGCGGCAGTTGCTTCCTACAACGATTTTGATTTCCTTAATTACTCGAAGTCGAGAATTATCGAAGCACGGCAAATGATTAACGAAGCGGCGCGAACCCATGGCCTTAAGCCTGCCCCCTCACAAACCAGCTTCGTGTTCATTGATCTGGGCGATCTTAATGCTGAGACTTTCCGTCAAGAGATGGCCAAACGCAGTATTCTGATCCGCGGGATCTATCAGGATTACACGCACTGGTCACGGGTCAGCACAGGTTTACTCCCAGACGTTGAAAGGTTCGTCAACGCATTGCCCGAAGTGCTCGATGTCATGGGCGCCTAATAGGGCGCACATGGGCTGCGCGCCTCATGTGCTGATGCGCGCTTGCGCGCGCCCTCTCTAACGCTAGCGCTTGACGCCGAACGACAAACAATAGGGTTTTTCATGTCCGAGGATTTTGATCCTGCGCAGGTACCCATCCGCCCTGCAGCAACCGTCATGCTCATTCGGGATACCGATGAGCTCCAAGTGCTGATGATGCGACGGCACGCCAAGACTATTTTCGCGGGAGGGATGTGGGTCTTTCCTGGCGGCGCCGTTGACGAAGCCGATTTTCATGCCGAGGTCTCGGGTCGGGTGAGGGAGGATATTCCCGGCAGGGACCAAGTCGCTGAGCGCCCGAATGAAGACCGGGCCTACTACGTGGCCGGTATCCGAGAGTGTTTTGAAGAATGCGGCGAGCTCATGACCACAGGGTCAGGGGGCAAGCGGTCTTTAACTCAAGACGCCCTGACGGAGGGCAGGAACCGTCTCAATGCTGGCACCGTGTCTTTCGATCAGCTGCTCGAGGCTTGGCAGCTGAGACCTGATGTATCTCGACTTCATCTGGTGGCTCGCTGGATCACACCGCTTGGTTCACCCCGAAGATTCGATGCTCGATTCTTCATTGCCGCTTGCGAGGATGGCAGCGACGCGGTCCATGATCAGCAGGAGCTGGTGGACTCTGCCTGGATGTCACCGCAAGCCATCCTTGACGCCTTTGACGCCGAAGAGATGAATTTAATGACGCCTACACTGCGAATGTTGAAGAATCTAACCAAGCATGAGACGACGAACAGTGTGTTTGAGTTTCTCGGGGCGCAGCAGGATTTCGAGCGCGTAAGAGTGGATGGTGAATCCCGGGAACTGCTGCTTCCGGGCGAACTGGGCTACGACGCGGCTCTTCAAGACGTTGAGACAGGTTGGGTTAGGCTCTGAGCCTTGGTCAATTCTCGACGTGACCGCGCCGGGCATCTCTGCCCAGCGCCCTTTAAAACTACATTCGCTCGATTACCACCGCAGGCGCCATTCCGCCAGCAGCACACATTGTTATCAGAGCATTGGCCTGCCCTCGGCGCTCGAGTTCATCAAGCGCCGTGCCAATCAACATCGCACCCGTTGCGCCGATGGGATGACCGAGCGCGATGGCGCCACCATTCACATTCAGCTTGTCGTGATCCACACCTAAGTCGCGCATAAACTTCACCGGCACGACCGCGAATGCCTCGTTCACTTCAAAGAGGTCTATGTCCGCGAGCGTCATACCGGCTTTCGAAAGTACTTTCTTCGCTGCATCGACGGGCGCATTCAAAATATACTCAGGCGAATGCCCCATGTTGGCCATGGCCTTGATGCGAGCACGAGGCTTCAGACCATGCGCCTTGGCATATTCTGGTGACGCGAGCACCAGGGCACCGGCACCGTCGACCACGCCAGACGAGCTCCCCGCGTGATGCACGTGTTTGATTTCAAGTCCGGGCCACTTCTTCGCCACCATCTCCCTGAACGTGAGCCCTGAGTCGTAGAACGGCAGATCCATGTACTTATCAAACACAGGTTCCAGATTCGCGAGCAGCTCAGCGGTCGTTTGCGGTCGGGGGAACTCTTCATGATCTAGCGCGACACTTCCGTCTGGATGACGGACGGTCACCAGGCTCTTATCAAATGCCCCCGCCTGGATGGCAGCGCCTGCTCGCTGCTGACTGGTTGCAGAGAATGCGTCCAGCGCTTCCCTCGAAAAGCCCTCCTCGGTGGCAATAATGTCCGCAGCGATCCCTACCTGCGTTTGCGGATGCGCATTGCGTAAATCCTCGTTGTGCGCATCCAGCGGTGTCGGGATGCCCTCAGCAGCTACATATGACATCATTTCGACCCCACCCGCGATAATCAGGTCTTCCATGCCACTCATGATTGACGCAGCGCCCATATTGACGGCAGAGATGCCGCCGCCACAGAACCGATCGAGCGTGACACCGGACGCGCGCATGGAATAGCCAGCGTCCAGTGCCGCCATGCGACCAATACATTGCGCTTGCTTTTTAATTTGGCTACTACAGCTCATGACCACGTCATCAACGTCCTCAGTGTTGAGCCCATTACGCTCAACGAGCGCCTTGAGGACCGTGGATAACAATTTTTGAGGGTGAATTTCCCATAGTGCACCCTTGCCTTGTTTGCCAATGGCACGCGGTGTTCTAGCCGCATCAATAATCCAAGCCTCACCCATATCCTTCTCCAAAATTTGAGATTTAGAACGCCTTTTCAAACGCTTTCTTTCAAAGGATCTTCAACCCACGCACTCGACGATTTCGTCGTCACCGACGCAGACTGTCTCGAAGATCCGGCAACGTTGCTCGATTCGAGCCACGCATTCACATGCCGATGCATGCGCAGAGCGTATCACGACCAAGCCCTGCTTAGATCGACATACCACCATCAATCGTGAAATCTGCGCCTGTGGCAAACCGGGCGGCATCTAACATGCGCTGACGCGTCTGCTCAGACTTTTTCGGCGGGACTGCAAACTTCACTTAGACACCCCTTTTTTGGAGTCGACGAGACGATTAATAACGAGTGACGCACACAGGTTGTTTTTTCTAGTCCATACTAGAAAACATAAAGTTCACCCGATTCCAACTGAGAATCCAGCATGCGCCAGGCAAGACAAATCGAATTGCTCAAGCGAGTGGCCGCCAGCGGCGACCAACTTCGCGGGCTGCAAATAGGTCGAAGCGCGACCAATTCAGCGTCTGCTTATACCGACCCGACTCGATTTGAGCAGGAAATCACAACCCTTTTTAAGCCGGGGCCCCTGTTCTTTGGCCTCTCAGCCGATCTGCCCGAACCCGGAAGTTACCGAGCGATGCGGATCGACGACTTACCACTGGTCGTGGTCCGTCAACACGATGGCAGCCTGAGCGCTTTTATTAACGCTTGCCGACACCGTGGCGCACCGCTGGTAGATCCCAATTCGAGTGGTCGTGACCTTAAGGCTTTTCACTGCCCTTATCATGCCTGGACCTACAGTCTCACGGGCGAACTTCGGGCCAGACCTTTTGCGGCCGGCGCATTTGATGACGTGACTCAATCCTGTCACTTAATTCAGCGCCCCGTCGCCGAGCGCTATGGCTTGATCTTTGTACGACCGGAGGGTGATTCGCCCATCGATGTCGATGAGGTTCTTGCAGGCGCCGAGGATGATCTTGCGTCCTTTGGAATCGAAAACTACGCTCTCATCGAATCGAGAACCCATGAGTGGGATTTCAACTGGAAACTCTTTTTCGACACCTTTTCAGAGAGCTATCACATCAGAACCTTGCACAGTAAAACGCTCGCGCCCACGTTTAATTCTGACTGCGTCATCTTCGATGCCTTTGGTCGCAATTTGTTGTCGGTGGGTCTAAGAGCCAATGTCCATGACGAGTTTGAAAAGCCTGAGTCTGAATGGTCACTCATCCCCTATGGCACGATTCAGTATTTTCTCGTTCCCAATGGCTTGGTTGTGCATCAACTTGACCATATTGAAACTTGGATCGTCGAGCCTCTGAGCGTCAATCGCACGCGAACCACAACCGCTGTGTATGCGCCGAGCGAGCCTCAAACCGAGAAAGCGCGTGAGTACTTCGTAAAAAACCTTGACCTCTTGCTTCATGTGACGGGCGCTGAGGACTTTGCGCTCATGGCCGACATCCAGAAGAATTTGGCCAGCGGCGCGTTACCCGAGGTCATCTATGGCGCCAATGAGCCACCGCTCGTCCATTTCCATGAACAAATCAATCAGGCATTGCGGGCGGATTAGAGGACAGAGCCAAAAACAGCGCTCGCTGCTGAGCGTCTGCCGTCTTCGAAAGCACGCTCCGATCCGATTTGCACTCGGCCCAGTTCGTAAGCCATGCGAGGCGAACATCGCGTTGAGCTTTGAAACCGAGGATCTTACTCGTCACGAGCAGCTAATCGGCCAACCGAACTGCGTTACCATGATGTCACCAACATCGGGTGGGTCACAGGGACCCAGAGCGGACCAAACCCATTTTATGGACTGGCGGTAGATGAGTGCCCAGCTCCGAAGACAACACTTGAAAGAGGCGCAGTAAGCAGCATGACCAGCATCGATCGAAAGGACGCAACTCAGCACACGATTTTTCTAAATCAAAAGGCCACGACGCCAACCGATGCCAAAGATTTTGAGCGGGTGTCTCGGGGATTTGTCGCGCACCACCCGACAGGCATCATTTCGGACCACGATGGGCGCACCGTGGTGGACGTCAATCAATACAATTTTCTAGAGACCGGTAATCCTGCACCTAATACTGTGCACCCCAGCCTTTGGCGACACGCGCAGCTGAATCACCACCACGGTCTTTTCGAGGTCACCCCCGGCATCTGGCAGGTCCGTGGCTACGATCTGTCTAACATCACCTTCATCCAAGGTGACACAGGTTGGATCATCGTTGATCCACTCACAACGCAGCAAACAGCACGCGATGCGCTTGCCCTCGCAAACGCGCATTTAGGACCGAGGCCAGTCCTCGCAGTGATCTATACGCATTCGCATACTGACCACTTCGGTGGTGTTTTGGGCGTCACCTCTCAAGAAGAGGTTGATGCCGGCCGCTGCATGGTGATTGCGCCCGAACACTTCTTGGAGGAGACCGTCGGAGAAAATGTCATTGCCGGACCGGCAATGGCACGAAGGGCTTTGTTCCAATTCGGCGTTTTGTTGCCAGCGGATCCTAAAGCGCATGTGGATTGTGGCCTAGGCAACGGCCTACCTTTAGGCGGACCGGATTTGATCGCGCCAACCCACGACATTACTCGAACCGGCGAGGAGATGACGATTGATGGCGTGCATGTGGTGTTTCAACTGACACCTGAGACTGAGGCCCCAGCGGAGATGAACTTCTACTTTCCACAATTCAGGGCGCTCTGCATGGCTGAAAACTGCAGCCACACCATGCATAACCTAATCCCTATTCGCGGCGCCTTAGTTAGGAACGCACTCAAGTGGTCTAAATACATTCACGAAGCCATGACGTTATTTGCTGATCAGACGGACATTCTGTTTACCTCCCATAACTGGCCGCAATGGGGGCAGACCGAAGTTCGAGATTTTCTGACCAACCAAAGAGATCTCTACAAGTGGATGCACGATCAGGCCATGCGTCTTGCCAACCACGGTTACGTGCCGACTGAGATCTCTGATCAGCTAGAATTGCCGGAGGAATTCCTTGCGAACGATCACACGCGGGGGTACTACGGCGATCTCGTTCATAATGCAAAAGCCGTCTATCAACGCTACCTCAGCTGGTACGACGGCAACCCCGCCAACCTCCATCGGTTGCCGCCAGAAGATGCGGGTCGCCGTTATGTTGCTTTGGCCGGGGGCGAAGACAATCTCCTCACCCAGGCAAGAAGCGCATTTGATCAGGGGGAATACCGCTGGGTCGCTGAGCTCCTCAATCACCTTATTTTTGCCAATCCCGGAAACCAAGCCGCTAGGCTTCTTCAAGCCGACACCATGGAGCAGCTCGGCTATCAGGCTGAATCATCCACTTTCAGGAATGCCTATCTCAATGCCGCACAAGAACTCCGCCAAGGACCGCCACCGATCGCCGGCAAGCCCGTTCGAGCTCGAGGCATTTTGCGCGCCATGACGGTCGAACAAATTTTTGATGCCATGTCGATCCGATTACAGTCCGAAGCACTCGGGGGGATTAAGACCGAGTTAAATGTCACAGTGAATGACCTGCGCACGCATTGGGTCATCGGCATCTCTAACCGAACGCTTTACTACCAAGCGGCACCAGCGTCGACGAGCGCGCAAGCGCACATCAGCCTCAGTCGAGAAACGCTCATCGACGTGATGTCCGGCGAGCGGTTGATTGGAGAAGCGGTGAATGACGGACTGGTCAAGGTCGATGGCCCCATTGAACCCGTCGAACAAACTTTTGGTCATCTCGACACCTTCATGAGCGGCTTCAACGTCATCGAGCCGTGATGACGCTCGACCGCCCTCATCTGGTCAGAAGCTCACATCGAAAGCGGGCCGACCGATTAGGTTCATCAAGTGTTCGGTTCAAAGTGAGGCGCCTCGATCGATTAACTGGGGACGTTCGAGTCGGGTTAACCAGTAGTCCACGTCGGCGGCTGGATCACCGAGCAAGTATCGCCAGAGCTTGATGCGGTTAATCAGCTCCAGCCGCCCCACGTCATATTCAAACCAAGGTTGCGGTCGCATCAGAATCTGTTGAACCACCGAGCCGCCGCCCGCTTCACGCCAAAAGGTTGGACCCTGGCGATCATCAATTGGTGCTAAATCGGAGGTATCCCATTGCCGCACCTGTGAGCCACCCGGCGCCAAGCGAATTTTATAGAGATACCGCATCATCTGACTCGTATTCAGCCCCCCGCCATGCCACAACCCTTTGTGAAAAATGAAGACGCTACCGGCAGGACACACCACATGCTGCTGGCCTACGATGTTCTGGTAACGGGCAATCGCGGCTTCGCTCACAGTGCGCAGGTGCGAGCCTGGAAGGAATCGAGTGCCGCCCATGGCCTCTGTCACCGCCTGAGGGAAATAGAACAATTGAATATCAAATGCGAGTTCAGGATCGATCGTTGAATCTTGATGATTGTGCTGCGCGGCGGCTGGCAACTGCATCCGAGTTCGCGTCTCAGGCGTGAGCGTGACGTGCAAGAAGTGATGATCAAATCTGGGCGCTTCACCTAAAAGGCTGCATATAGCACCTTCAATTTCAGGGACAGCCAGCAACGCGTAAAAGAGCGGCTCATCATCGAAAACCTGATCCAGCGGCAGACCCGAAGCGCCAATTGGGAGCACCCGCTGATCAACGGCCTCATGGTAGTAATCCCGCAAATTGCCATGATGACTTGGATCAACCGACTGAAAACGCGCCAACAACTGCTCGTTCAATGCTCGGGGAACAACGCCGTCAAATCTTAAATAGCCCTCGGCGACAAACTTGGCCATCTGCTGGGAATTGAGCTTGATCATGACCCGCTCCGCGCTCTAGGCGTTGACCAGCGTTCGAAGAAGAATTCGTACTTCAAGTAGTCGGTTCTGAACTCCTGACCCACTGGATGGCTGATCAGCGGACTGGCCTGAATCAGTCGCCAGCCATCGCGCAGTGCCGCAAGACCGCTCACATAGGGAGATTCGCTTTCAAGCCCCGTCTGCGGTGTTTCCATCGACGAGCCATCGTAAATACTCCAGCCAATCACCGGGCTATCCAAAGCAGAACTCGCCAAATAGAGCACCAGCACCTGCTGCCGTTCTTGATGTTCCATCCTCGCGCCGCTTCCTTACACCGCCCTTAACCTCCTTCAGACTAACACGCCCGCCTCATTCGAAAAAAGACCATATATCAGCCAGTTATGGGTAGGCGGCACGCCACAGCGGCGAAGAAATGAATTTAAAGACCTTCGTTCAATGCTGAATTAATCCTGAACAAAATTGAAAAAAAGTGTTGATAATGGAGAAAAAGTGAATAAGATGGCGCTCAAATGACCCCATTAAGGAGGCAATCATGCGTCGCATTGCCTTAATGATCATCAGCTTAATACCCTCCAGCGGCTTTGCTTCCGAGCTCGAGGGCCTGGTACAAGCACGCTTCTTCCAGTCCGAGATGGACTGGCCAGCGGCACCTGCCTTTTCTGAGATGCACGATGTGCACGAGAAGAAGCAACGATTTTTCGAATTTCTCGCGCCAAAAGTCATCCACGCCAACGCGGAAATTCTGAAAGCTCGAACCTTCCTCATCCGGCAGCGAGAGCGACTGAGCCAAGGGCAACCCCTGTCGCTCGAGAACGCGGATCGCATCCGGTCACTCGCTAGCTATTACGAGCACGCGCTGCCCTCTATGGAACAAGCACTCGATGTTCGATGGGACAGTCTCTTACAACGCGTTGACACCTTGCCCGTATCCCTGGTTCTTGCTCAAGCGGCCAACGAATCAGGTTGGGGGACCTCACGGTTCGCCATCGATGGCAACAACTTCTTCGGCGTGTGGTGTTATGTAGAAGGCTGTGGTCTCAAACCGTTAGACCGAGATCAGGGCGCTCGTCACGAGGTGAAGCGGTTCGAATCCATTTACCAGGGTGTCGCAGCCTACATCCACAACATCAACACCAATCCTGCCTACAGCGATCTTAGGGCTATCAGGATGTCGATGCGCAGCCTTAATGTTCCCGCAAGGGGTGTTCAATTAGCGGAGGGCCTACTTGCCTACTCCATTCGTGGAAAAGACTACGTTCGGGACATCCAAGCCATGATCCGGAGCAACCGCCTAGAGCAGCTCACGATGGCGGAGCAGGTCTGACGCCCGCGCAAGCATGCCGATGATCGCGTTATCGAGGTTGAGGGATCGACGGTGGCGTCTCGCTACCTTGCCTTCATAGCTCTGCCTTCGTCGGTGCGCTAATAGCCAATCGATGACCTGAAATCCAAAGACTTAACTAACAATGCGGACGCAGCAGCGGATGAATCAGACGCGTTGATAACGCTTGCACGGGTTCGAGCCAGAGGGTCTCTTTTCACCGCAGGTCTTTTCTGATCGTATTCGACATTGACGCGCTGCGCGCTAGCGATCCACTCGATGGTCTGACGGCATCAATCCATGCGCGCGTGCATAAAAATAACGCCAGATCGTTGCCACCACCAAGGCATGATCAATCTCCCCATCCAGCATCATTTGGGGCAGGACCTCTAGATCCAGCAGGACCAGCTCTGTTTCTTCCGTTGCCGTGTTTTGAATCTCACCGGCGTGCTGCACATCAAAAGCTACGAACGTGTGCAAAAAATTATTGAAAATCGCTGGATTGGGTCGCAAGGCGCCGAGCGAGATGAGCCCAGAGGCGCTAAAGCCGCTCTCCTCAAGACATTCTCGAGCTGCTGCCACCTCAGGCGCCTCACCAGGATCGACCATGCCGCCGGGGATCTCGAGCGAGATCTCATCGCTCCCGTGGCGATATTGCTTAACAAACACCACTTGGCCATCAGAAGTGATGGGCAACACATTAATCCAGTCAACCGTGTCAAACACATAAAAGGGATGCGGCGCGATGCCTCGCCTAGAACTTGCCGTCACTTCGAGCACCTTCAAGATCCTGAGATCAAGCAGAAGTTTGCTC
>Ga0255780_10004452_pt1 | contig 12019 bp, 10 predicted proteins | sample 071ome_32_FD_179978 | JGI IMG/M metagenome (GOLD analysis project Ga0255780, IMG submission 179978) | Coastal salt marsh microbial communities from the Groves Creek Marsh, Skidaway Island, Georgia - 071405AT metaG (version 2) | ecosystem: Environmental > Aquatic > Marine > Intertidal zone >...
AGACAAACTAAGGCTCATCGGCATATCCGCCCATAGCAATGCTGATAAACTAGCCGCCATCGCTCGTGAATTTGATGTAAAAAAAGTCCACCTATGTAAAAGCCCAGATACTCAGCCAGTGCTTCCGATCCAATCAGAATTCATGGTTGGTCAGGAAATGTTATGCCAATTAGCAGCTTGGAGCGAAGCAGATATCGTTCTTGTGGCAGTGGTGGGTGCTGCTGGACTTGCCCCTACTCTTGCCGCCCTTGAAGCAGGTACAGATGTTGTTCTCGCCAATAAAGAATCTCTGGTCGTGGGAGGCGAACTGGTTATGCAAACTGCCTCGCGGACTGGTGCCCGAATCTTGCCTGCTGATAGTGAACACAATGCCGTTTTTCAGTGTATTCAAGGACAGTCCCACTCGAGTGTAGAATCCATTGCCCTGACAGCTTCAGGAGGGCCCTTTCGGGATCGCCCAGTTGATCAGCTTCAATCCGTCACTCCAAAGGAAGCCCTGTGTCACCCAAACTGGGACATGGGTCCAAAAATAACTGTCGATTCTGCGACCATGGCAAACAAAGGCCTGGAGCTGATTGAAGCAAAATGGCTTTTCAATCTCCCCCCCGAGAAACTTCATGTGCTGATTCACCCGCCAAGCATTGTTCATGCACTCGTGCGCTTTAATGATGGATGTGTATTCTCTCAAATGTCTCCCCCATCCATGACCTTCGCCATTCAAAATGCTCTTCTCTTCCCTGAAAGACACCCAGGTGTGGATGAAAGCATCAATTTTAACGATTCTCTAAATCTTCAATTTTACCCACCTGATCTTTCACGATACCCATGTTTAAAACTGGCAGGTGATGCCCTCCATCAAGGCGGACTGGCTCCCTTGGTCTTTAATGCAGCCAATGAAATTGCGGTTGAAGCATTTCTTTCAAATCGAATTGGCTTTGGTCTTATTTCCAGCATTATTGAAAAAACACTCAACCTTTTTGACTACCAACCTGCTCACTCCATTGAAGATCTGCTATCACAAGACCAAATTGCTCGAAAGCTTGCTCATAAAGAGATTCTCTCTTCTGCCTAACTTAGGTCTATTTGTTTTCTAATTATGACCGTACTGTACGATATCGCTTTTCTATTCGTAGCTCTTTTTGCTCTTGGGTTTACTATTTTCATTCACGAATTGGGTCACTTTCTCGCAGCAAGAAGTCGAGGATTGATTATTACCCGTTTTTCGATTGGGTTCGGACCTAAATTGTTCGGATGGACTCGCAATGGTGTCGAATATAGATTATCAGCGATCCCTTTCGGTGGCTATGTCGCCCTTCCTCAGCTTTCAGATATGGGGCGACTGGAAGGGAATGAAGACTCAAAACAAGCGAAGAGCCAAGATCCAGAACACTCAAAATCTGCCTGGGATGATTTCGATGATGACGAGGTCGAGGAAGAATCCCAGCCAGTATTGCCCAAGATCTCTTATTTGGATAAAATGATCGTTTCGGTTATGGGTGCCGTTTTTAATATCATCCTTGCATTTGCTCTCTCTGTTATCCTTTGGTTTTTTGGATACGATGTAACGGATTCTCAATTAACCACTCAAGTTGGCTATGTTGCTGAAACGGTTGAGCGATGGAATCCTTTGGTGGAAGAAGGAGAAGAAGTCACTTCGCCGGCTAAAAAAGCCGGTCTCTTACCTGGAGATGAAATCTTGGCAGTAGATGGTGCTCCTATTGATAATTTCATGGACATACAAAACCGTATCATTACGGGGAAGCAACAAACCGCCCAAGGTAGAAGATTGCTTAATCTCACTATCCTTAGAAATGGAAAAGAAAAGAAAATTGAAGTTTATCCGGAGGTGTGGGGACCAGAAGAAATTAGGGTTATTGGAATTGGGCCGAAGGAAACCTTTTTTATTGGAGAATTATCTGCAGACATGCCTGCCGAAAGAGCTGGTCTCCAGGTTGGCGATCAACCTATCAGGATGAACGGTCAAACCCTCCACTCCTTTTCTCAGTTGGTTGATCTTTTGAATCGTACCGACCTGAATCAATCCCTCACCCTTACGGTTCGAAAAGGAGGAGAACGGGGCCCCGAGCATAGCATTCAACTTTCCCCAGTAGAAAAAGAAATACTCGTTGCAGGGGTTCCAACAGTTCGAAAACTCATTGGTTTTCGTCCAGATTTTAAGATCGTTACCACTTACCCGAATCCACTGACGCTCATCTACAGTCGAGTAAAGGATATGTATCTGACTTTAACCGGTTTAGTCAGCCCAGCTTCCGATGTTAAGCTTCGTAACATGAGTGGACCAGTCGGAATTGTAAATCATCTCAGTGTGTTTGCTAAAATTGGATTTAAAAAACTTCTTTGGTTTGTGGTTTTCATCAATGTTAACTTAGCCATTCTAAACCTCCTTCCTATTCCGGTTCTGGACGGTGGGCACATGCTTTTTGCAACCGTTGAAAAACTTAGAGGTCAGCCTCTTCCCTTGGCCTTTTTAGAGAGAGCTCAAATGTTGTTCGTCGCTCTACTCTTTTCCTTCATGCTCTATGTCACTTTCTTTGATGTTCAGCGATTGCTTCCTTTTTAAAGCCTCCTTGTTTGTATAGATGGGTACAAATTCCCCATATTGTGCCTCCCGTTTTTCTTCGGTTCGAAGACGCTCCAAAATCGTACAAATTGGACATGTAGGTATCGGGGGAACCAATCCCGTCCGCATCCAATCGATGACCACAACCGATACATTAGATGTTCAGGCAACCGTAAACCAAACTCTACAATTAGCCGAAGCAGGGTGTGAAATTGTTCGAATCACAGCCCCAAATGTCCGTGCCGCTGAAGCCCTCAAAGAGATCGCCCAAAGAGTACGGGCTGCGAAGGTGGATATCCCCCTCGTTGCAGATATCCACTTCATGCCCAACGCGGCCATGGAAGCTGCTCAATGGGTCGAAAAAGTGCGAATCAACCCCGGTAACTACGCAGACCGTAAAAAATTTCAATCGAGAGAATACTCTGACTCTGAGTATGAGGAAGAGCTGGAAAGATTGCACGATGCCTTTACGCCCCTTGTTCTTCGGTGTAAAGAGCTTGGACGGACTATGAGAATTGGGACAAATCATGGTTCTTTATCGGATCGGATTATGAACCGCTTCGGAGATTCTCCTAAAGGAATGGCTGAATCCGCTCTTGAATTTTTGCGGATCGCGGAAAGTCACGGATACCAAGACATGGTGCTCTCCATGAAATCGAGTAATCCTAAGGTTATGATTGAAGCTTATCGCTTGGTTGTTTCTATGATGTCGGAAGAAAATATGGATTACCCCCTTCATCTTGGTGTAACCGAAGCTGGAGACGGCGAAGATGCTCGGATTAAGAGTGCCATTGGTATTGGCTCTCTCCTTTTAGATGGACTAGGGGATACCCTCCGAGTTTCTCTGACTGAAGACCCAGTTGCAGAAATTCCCGTTGCACAAGATCTTGCAAAGCGTGCGGAATATTGGTGGCAAAAAAGGGATGACTCCATAGAGGAACTCCCCGAGTCGATTGATTTTTATCAATTTGCACGACGTCCCACCCCGAACATTTCCTTTCTTCGCAGTAAACTATCGATTGGTGAATCTCATGTACCGGCCGTTTTGGCATGTCCGACACACCCGGTTTCTGAAACTGGTTCAATCATTCAGGAATTCGCAAAAGTTCAAACATCTGCAAAAGACTCTCCAGTGGAAGGACTGATTATTAGGATTTCATCCTCCGATGACTTACCTTTTTTACAAATACTCAGACAGAACCTCTTCGGTGCACTTCCCCTATTGGTTATAGATGATCTACGGGAAGATCCATCATTGGACCTGCCAAAAAATCAACCGCACTCACCCTATCTTCTCTGGAATGCCCGCAACCTTTCCTCTGATTCAGCATCTTATGCCAGATTTCTTGCACATTGTGAAGCGGCAGGTCATCAACCTGGACTGGCAATCGATCCCAGTCACCTAGATACGGAAATTCTTTTCCTTCTTAAAAATTTAACCACAGCGCCAGTATTGTCTCTTCAATCCGATCCGAAAATGAATTCAGTGTTTGCTTATCGTAAACTCTGTGCCTTGTTAGATCTCCAAGATCTTAAACTACCAATTTGGATTAGGAATGTGGAAGAAAACTTACTCTTTCCTGAAGATCGCTTTTTCTCTTCTCTGTTACTGGACACCTCTATCTTGAGTGGATCTCTGCTTTGTGACGGAATAGGAGACATGATTTCGGTTGAACATACCGGAAACCTAGACCGAAACCGTGCACTCGCTTACAACACCCTTCAAGGTGCCCGAGCCCGTATTTCTAAAACTGAATTTGTGGCGTGCCCTAGTTGTGGTCGGACGCTTTTTGACCTACAAAGTACTACCCAAAGAGTAAAAGAATCCACGAACCACTTGAAGGGAGTAACCATCGCTGTTATGGGATGCATAGTAAACGGTCCCGGAGAAATGGCAGATGCAGATTTTGGCTACGTGGGCTCAGGACCTGGGAAAATCGATCTCTATGTTGGTAAAAATCGTGTGAAATCTGCGATTCCTGAAAGAGATGCGGTTGACCGCTTGGTCGATCTCATTAAAGAACATGGTAAATGGATCGATCCCTAGACAACCCTCTGCCTGATATCTCTCTGGTAGAACCTCCGCTCAGAAAACGCATTGAAATTGGCTACCAGGCGGTTCTTTCTCAAATAGATTATTTTAGAAAAAACTTTGGGCTCACCCAAAGTAGTTGGAAACATGATGGCACGCGGGTTACGGAAGTTGATGAAACAATCTCAAAGGAACTTTTTGATCATCTATCCACACAATTCCCTTTGGATGACTACTGCTCAGAAGAAGCTGCGGAAGTGGAACAACCCATACCTTTAAACTCTGAATTCGCATGGGTACTAGATCCGGTAGATGGAACCAACAATTATGCAGTTGGCGTCCCGGAGTGTGGCATATCTCTTGGCCTTCTTCAAAATGGGGTGCCTGTGTATGGTTTTATTTACGATTATGGGCGAGATAATCTTTTACAAGGTGGGCCGAAAGTGGGTTCTTTCGAGGGCGATAGACCCGTTCAAGCTACGAGAGAATTAGTAAACGAAAAGCTCACTTTTTGCATGCATTTCCCGATACCATCCGCTGAGCTCGAATCTCTTAAAGAAGTTTTACAGCAATGGCGTATTCGATGCCCAGGTTCGGCCGCAATGGGTCTGGCCAATGTCGCCACTGGCCGGCTCGATGGCTGTTTGGAATACCGAGCTAAGCCTTGGGATTGTGCTGCTGGATATCCAATTTGCGAGGGTGCTGGTGCACGGTTTTTCTTCCTTGGAGCCCCAGCCTTCCCCATGACTCAATTCAGCCCAAATATGGGGTCCTGCCCATTCAGAGTGGGTTCTGATTTATTTCATAAAGAAATCTGTAAAGCACTTGAAATAACTTCCTCTCTGGCTTAAATCAACTTGACCGAACTGCCCACCTGCGGTTTGATATGCCCTCTTAAGCGGGCATAGTTTAGGGGTAAAACCCCAGCCTTCCAAGCTGGTGTCGACGGTTCGATTCCGTCTGCCCGCACCATTTCAGCAAAACCGAGCCATTACTTAATTATTTGTTTGATGGCACAATCAATCATTTCTTGCTGAGCATTCACTCTTTGGACAAAATTCTCCTCGGAAGGTGTTTCAATGGTAAAGTGCCGCCTACCATGATTTCTCACCAAATAAATGGCTTCGGGAATTCCATCCTCTGGCAGGTTACTTAAGCGTGGTCTGATAATTCCCTGTTTGCAAATTCTGCCCTCTATTCTCTTGCGACGATCAATAGGAAGAAACTTTTTGCCTGCACGAAGAATTTCACTCGCCACCAAATCATTTCTTCCGCCCAAGTAAGGCTCATAAAGATAGATACCATTTGCATCATAATCTTCGTGGAGGGTTAAGGATAAATCAAAAGATAAACCATGCAAACGAGGTAGAATAGCCCTGGTTAGCTCGGAGTCTGCGTCATCCCAAATTCGGTTCATATCCTGACCCGATTGATTCGATCTGGTGTTGTTGACCATACCCCATGGATTGAGGCACGGGTAAAGAATTGCGGAAAGCTTCTGAAACAATTTTTTATTTTTCCCAACCCACTGAAGAAGAGCCCACGACGATGCGGGCTCATCGCCATGTATGCCAGCAGAGATGTAGAGACTGGGTAGTCCTTCTTTTCCTTGGCAATGGGTACGAATCTCAAAAAGTGGGAAATCATCTAAGACAGATATTTCTTGAAGATATAGATCACAGCCAACAAGCAAAGTTTTCCATCGATGCATAAGAGCTTGATAATTATGCACTGAATAGCTTTGTCTCATCAGCGAAAGTTAATACTACCTAGTAACATGCCAAACTTTAAAAGATGAGCAGTTGACCAAAAGGAAAATTTTAAATTAGGTAATTCTAGTGTCTCGCATTGGATATATTTCATTACTCGTTCTTTTTTTAACATCCTGTGGAGGAGGTGGGGTCACCATAACGAAAAGTAAAACAGTGGAATACTTTTCCGATGCGTTCAGCAAGTCGAAGAAGTGGTTCCGTTCCACAGATGGAGATTATATCTCAGAAGAGGGCCCTCCCCCACCATCCTCTTTTCAACCTACCGAGAGACAAGTTTTACAAAGCAGATCGAAACAGAAATCTGGCGAAGGCATGACTAAAAGTGATTACCTGAGAGGGATCAAGAGGTTAGAAAGCACCATTCCAGAATTAGAAAAAAAATATGGTAAGGATAATAAGGAGGTTGGTGAGACTTACCACACCATTGGTTCAATGTACCTGGAACAAGGATTTCCTCGGGAAGCAAAGTCTGCCTTTGAGAAATCGTTAAAAATTCTATCCAAATGGCTGGGCTCGGAACACCCTCGAATCTGGAAACTAAAAGATAGGATCAAAAAAATAAAATAACTCTTCTTATTTAACTCTCAAAAAGTTTATCAAGATCTTTGGCCATTAAAGGCGTTGGAGTTTCTAAATCTTTGAGAATTAAATCCGCCTTAGAAAAATCATGTCCTTGGGCAAATTCGCTAGGAGTAGTGATACAAATCATACCAGCTTCTTTAGCTGCAGTCATTCCATGCCATGTATCTTCAAGAACAACGCAAGCATCAGCATCCACGCCTGATCTCTCCGCCACCAATAAATAAATGTCAGGGGAAGGCTTATGCCGACGAGTGGCTTCTCCTCCACACAAACAGGTCAGAGATTTTAAAAATTTAAACCCGAGAGCAGCTTCCACCACTCGTTCAGCTGCCCATCCGACACAAGCAGTAGCGATGGCAATAGGAATATTTTCCTCCCTTAAATCATCAAAGAAACGACGAACCCCTGGCCTTAATGTGAGTTTACCCGTACGTAAGTCCCTTGTAATTAGATCCACATACAACTTAGTCTTCTGTTCATATAATCTTTTCTTGGTTTCCTTATATTCTTCTTCTGGTAAGCGAAGCCATGAGAAAACCTCTCGGATCTTATTCCCACCCATTGTTTGTAAGCGATCTACATACTCTTGCTTACTCCATTTTCTTGAAAGCCCCAGTTCACTAAAAAGAGCATTATAGGCCATGCGGTGATAATCTTCTGTCTCAATGATCGTACCATCAAGATCGGAGATAAAAAGTTGAGTTTTTTTAGTCAAATTGAACAAAGTTCTCGAAATTGATTAAGTTTATCGAGCCTACATGGATCAATACAAGAAGAGGGGTCGATTGATTTTTTGATCGAAACGAAATCTTTAGCAACATCACCAACTTTTCGATCACAAAAGCCTGCAGCTGCCAAAATTGCGGCACCCATGGCAGAATGAGGGTGCTCGGGCACGAGAAAGTTTTTTTGCAAAATATTAGCCCTAATTTGTAAACCAAGATCACTCAATGCCGCCCCACCTGTGGCAAATATTTTATCCCCCACAGATGCACCTAATTTTTCTAATAATTCATAACTCAAAAATTCAAGGAAGGCGATGCCCTCAAGACAGCCTAGCAGATAATCTTTAGCGTCTTTTTTATCTCCCAAAAAGAATGGATTAAATTGAGACGAAAGAAAGGGCAAGCGCTCACCTGTTCGAATCGATGGGTAGACAAGAGATTTTGGCACGACCTGGCAATCTTGCATAGAAGCTAGGATATTGAGCGAATCTGAATGCTCACGCAGGATTTCTCCCCCCCCATTGGATGCACCACCTGGCAACCAGTATCCGTCTGGATGTCGATGACAATAAATTCGGCCTTCAGGGTCATGTATCTTTGTCTTCGAAATTCCCTTGATCGCGAGGGTTGTACCAATTGTGGTGGACCATTCACCGGGTACGCCTGCACCTGATGCGTAGAATCCTGCATTAGAATCTGTTGACCCACTAACTATTTTTACGGAATGCCCGAGCCTCCAACGGCTCCGATGACTCTTTTGTAACTCACCAATCATTTTACCAGGTGGCACAACCGATGGAAAACGAACCTCCGGTAAATTAGAAGACCAGCTTCCTGTGTCCAAGTCTAGACCACTCTTCATCGCGTTGGTGGAATCCGTGGGTAAATCGGTATGCCCAACGAGCCAGCAATTCAGATAATCAGTTGCGTGCAAAAAAAGAGTCTCGTGGTCTAGTTTGAGATTCGATTGCATCCAAAGAGCTTTGGGCAGAGAGAAGGTTGGAGAGCAAGATCCGCCAAAAACTTGCTTACATTGCAAAGCTTCTAGTTCAGCACGCACATCATTATGCATCAAGGCATTACCCAAAGGCATGCCATCTTGATTTACCGGAAGAACCGTTCCAGAAGTACTAACAACTGCTATGGCCTTCACAGAACGATGCTCAGGTTGGGAAAATAATTCTGAAAGAACATCGTCGAGCAAGGTTATCCACTCGGCAGGGCTCTGCTCTGAATGCCCGGGAGCGGTTGATAAATTAATTGCTTTGAGTGGACGGGATAAATCAACAAGGATTTTCCCTGCATCGTTGATCAATAAACAACGAATTCCTCCTGTGCCTAAGTCTATTCCCAAAAACGCCATAAAATTTAGTCAAATGAAACAATCCTATTCATTTAAAGCAATTGCGTTTCCTGGTAATTCACGATTTGCCCAACTTTAAAATTGTTCCGTACCTCTATTGATTGAAATAATTTAATCAAAGAACGAACCCGTAAGCTCGCTTAGTCCAATCAAGTTGAAGGGCTAGGTAAATCCTGTGCAGTTGAGAAATAACTGGCTCATGAAAAATAATTTTCTGACAAAGTTAAGGAAACATATTTCAATTCAAATTGACTTTTGGTGTATTTGTGTATTTATATAGGTATACTATGAGAAATCGGTTGTCATCATCATTTGAGTTAGGCGATGTTGTGGTAGAAAGAAATACTGGGGCTGGAAGAAAAAGAGTCGGTGAGATAGTTTTTATAACCGAAGGGAAAAGACCAAAACTAAGACTCGTTGAATTGGCACCTAGAAGCTTGAGTCCAAAATTTAGTGGAAACTTCAGCAAGTTACGCTACTTCAGTACACCTCCAGAAAATTGCAGAAGACTGAACATTTTAAATATTCAGAAACGAAAGGTCTTTCAGCTTGGTGATATCATTCGACACCGCCGTTATGGAACTTTTCGCTTTGGTATCATTGTTGGCTTTCACCACCCAGATGGTCTTTACAGTGATTCCTGGGAAAAGGGATACAATGGGAAGGATATTATCGAATGCGTTGAAATAAGCGGCCGTTCCGGTTTACCACGAAAGCGAGATTCAGATGGAAAAATAACTAAGTTCGAGATTGGTCCTACTCATGTCAAATTGTGTGAAATTCTTCCCATGGATCAAAATGGTGGTGTTCGAATCAAAGATTATTTTGAATTTATTCATTCCTAGGTTCACCTCAGTTTGGATTCTTATTTTACTGTATAAGTTTTATAGATAGATCGTCTTTAGTTTTCTTGTATGCGAGTCGATCCATGTTACGATCGACACATGGTAGGTGTTTTTTGCTTCAGGAACGACTTAAGACTCCAAAATAATCATGCCTTGCAGGAAGCTCTCCATGCTTGTGACCTACTCTACTTAGTTTATGTTTTTGAAAATAGGGTATGGAAATCCAAAGATAGAAAAATCGGATTTCAGAGGGCTAAGTTTTTCCTGCAATCTCTTCTAGATTTGGAAACAAGCATAGCTTCCTACGGAGGTGGTCTATCCTACTTGTTCGGCAACCTCGAAGATTCAATCCCAAGATTCATGACTGAGGTAAAAGCGGATACTTGCTTTATGTCAGAAGAGAATGCATGGGAGGAACGACAGGCAGAAAAATCTCTTTCTGAAAAAGTTTCTCTTACAACTTTTTACGATAAAACCTTACTCCATTTAAATGACCTACCTTTTGATTTGAACAAACTCCCTCCTTCCTTTTCCAAATTTAGAAATACAGTTGAGAAAAACTGGGAAATTCGAACTTACCCTCCATCCCTTAAAGACCAAGATAAGATTTCAAACCGTTCTGGTAGGCTTCCAACCTTATTCGACTTAAACATTAAAGAGCAAAACATACCTAAAGGATATTTCTCATTCATTGGAGGCTCAACGGAAGGAAGAAAGCGGATGAAAGAATGGGTTTGGGATAAAAAGTGTATTTCGACTTACAAAAAAACCCGAAACCAATTAAAAGGGGCGGACTTTTCATCGCGTTTCTCACCATGGATCTCGAATGGATGTTTATCTGCAAAAGAGGTCTACCACGAAATCAAAAAATATGAAGCAATACATGGCTCAAATGAAAGCTCCTATTGGTTAATTTTTGAACTTCTTTGGAGAGATTACTTTCAATTTTTCGCTCGTTTACATGGAATCAAGATTTTTCATTCCTTGGGTCTTTCTCTAGAACAAGTACCCTACCCGGAACCTCCTCAAGCAGAGTTACTTTTTCTCAGGTGGAAAAACGGCCAAACTTCAAATCGTTTTATAAATGCCAATATGAATGAGTTAAATCAAACAGGTTGGATGAGTAACCGGGGGAGGCAAAATGTAGCTTCCTATTTAATATATGACCTGAAGCTAGATTGGAGAAAGGGCGCCCGATGGTTTGAGCAACAATTAATTGATTATGACCCCTGTAGTAACTACGGGAACTGGCTCTATATTTCAGGATACGGAAGCCCTGCTAAAGAAGTTCGATATTTTAACACGACTATTCAATCCATCATTTATGACCCAGTTAGTGAATATACCAACGAATGGACTTAACTCACCAGTTTCTAACTAGTTGATCCCAATAAGTCTCAAGCGTTTCGGCATCTGGAAAAGATTTGGATACAATGGCTTCTTTACTTAACGCATCATGGTAGTGAAAGATAATTCTGTTTTCCCCGTTCAATTTTTTGAACAAGAAAACTTGGTTTTTGTTCACGCAGACAGAATTTCCTTTTTCATCTACTCCTGCCATGATCACTTTTAGCTTGGTCTCTGGCTTCTCTAAAAAAGAACCCATAAACATGCCCGATATGAAAATGACCAAGGATGTGCAAATCAGCTTATAATTAAGATTCATTTTAATTTCTATTTTCTAAAATTAATTTTGGGGATAATCCTTACTCATCTAGAGTTGAAGACAAGTTCAACTTTTACAAGTATTTAGATTTTCGGATTTGTTCAAATGGTCAAACCCATGGTAATTAGCATAAATAGAAATCATCGATGAAGCACTTGCTCGAAGCAAGTATAACGACTTCTTTTAATAATAAATGGATTCCTGATGTGTATAGTTGGATCAAAAGCTTTGATGAGATGATTTATTGGTCAGGCCAAACTTTTCTTGACCAAGGATTCTCCCTAACCAACTTCACAAATCACATAAACTCAGATAGAATCCTCCCCTATGCACGCGTTTGCCCAAATCAAAAGATTCTTTGCTATGCTGAAATCGTACCAACCCCAAGGCTTGGTTGTATTAACTTATGCCGAGTCATTGTTAAACCTGACCTAAGAGGTAAAGGGCTAGGGA
>Ga0255780_10004459_pt1 | contig 12007 bp, 9 predicted proteins | sample 071ome_32_FD_179978 | JGI IMG/M metagenome (GOLD analysis project Ga0255780, IMG submission 179978) | Coastal salt marsh microbial communities from the Groves Creek Marsh, Skidaway Island, Georgia - 071405AT metaG (version 2) | ecosystem: Environmental > Aquatic > Marine > Intertidal zone > Salt...
AAGCGGAAGGGGGCGATGCACAAGTTCGTCGAGTTCTGGCGGCCCGCGCGTACTTAAAGCGACTGCGGGGAGGACGGGAGGACGGGAGGACGGGAGGACGGGGCTGCGAGGTCGGGTCGAGAGAGAGATGGAGCTCCATCCATAGACACACGACTTCAAAAACGGATTCTCACAAACCCAGCCATCAGAGACGACAACCACCATGATACGTCACCGATAACCGATAAAACCGCGCGAATCCGTTCAGTACTCGTGCAGAAGGCGCGAGGGACGACAACAATGAAGGGATCACCCACCAAACCCTCGAATGGCGACGACACCGAAAGCGAGCCGGACTTGGAGCGCCAGGCGATGGACAAGTACACGATGCACGCGGGTCGTCGGGAATGTCGCATCTGCCTGAGCCAAGACGATGAATCAGCGTGGGTCCAGGTAAGTCATTGGAGGATCGGTATCGAGGAGACCGCCCGTGAAGGCGTACAAAATCTCACACCGCGTTACCGCCTTCGCCAGCCCTGTCAGTGCTCCGGCTCGCTCAGTTGGACGCACCTCGAGTGTCTCCGGCGATGGGTGAAGGAATCTCACCACCTCCAGTGCGAAATCTGCTTGTCCGGATTTCAACCCGAGCTCGTCGAGGGCATTTCGACCGAGCCGGCGATGGGACCAGGTCGATACGACGTCGACTCTGAAGCGCAGCGACCCGACCCCAACGCGTCGTCATCGAGAAATTGGACGCCCGTGATCGTCACGGTCGGCATTCTCGCCGTCCTCATCGGTGGGTATTGGTCTCGACCGACGTGCGCTCGCTCTTCGCTCTTCGCCCTGACTTCCCGACTCTCTCACTCGCGCCACGCGCCACGCGCTTCGCTCGTTCCTCGTTCCTCGTTCCTCGTTCCTCGTTCCTCGTTCGCCAGGCGTCTTCGTCGTCGTCGGTCTGAACATCGATAAAACCTGGGCACAGGTGGGTGTTGGTCTCGACCGACGTGCACTCGCACGCCCAGACTCGCTCACTCGCTACGACGCGCTTTTCGCTCTCAGGTGCTGCTACGAGTCGTTGCGTTTTCCCTACCCGCCCTCCTCATCGCGCGGGTCGTGTGGGTGTACTACAAGAAGCCAGGCCCGGTGGGCGGATGAAGAGGACTCCATGAGTGAGGCACACCGGTATAGCACTTTTTTCTTCTCAGTAGCCACCCACGAGGTCACTGTCACTGGTACTACATCATCATCATCATCATCATCATACCCACCCCCTGCCACCCACGCGTTCATGCTCGGCACGACGACACGGGCGCGCGGCGCTCGTCTGTTCAAATTCCTCTCCGAAGGCCTGTCGTCTGCGAAATCCACGCAGACTCGGAGCGTCGGCAACCTTCCGGTCAAGAGTAACAAGCACATCGAGGACTTTGGCGCGCGGCGGGAGACGATCGAGAAAGAGTTCCGCTGGGACGGGCCGACGACTCGGAGACTCGTCATCTGGGGCCTGTTGGTCCCGGTCGGCATCTACAAGATGACCTGCTACGAGTTTGATCAGACGGACGCGTTCGGCGGCAAGCCCAAGCGGGACCTCTGGGGAAGCCCCAAAGCGTGACGAGCGAGCGACGTCTGTCTGTAGCGGTTGTAACAATACTGTTGTACCTCAAACGGCCTCGGTGACCCCGGCGCGTTGGAAGAACGCAACTGCGTCCACCCGGTGCTTGACGTGCCCGCATTCGTTCACGAGCCGCCGCCGCTCCGCCGCATCCACGCCTGGCAGCACCGCTCGCCACCACGCCGTCCTTCCGACCTTTTCCGGTCCGCCGAACCAGGCCGCCGTGAGGTTGCCCTTGGCGCTCCCCACGTCCCACGGCCACGGCTCGACTTTCCGCTTCTCGTACGCCTCAATCGTCGTCATATTCCGCATCATCAGCCCGCAGTGCATCACCAAAAACCCAATCAACGCGAGCGTAAACGCCGCCGTGAAGATGAACGAGATGAACCCGAGAATCCCCCCCACGACCCCCCAGACCTCGACCTCGACCTCTCCTCGGACGAACGCAACGCTGGGCCGAAACAACAGCGCCGCGCTCACCGCGCACCCCACGCACGTCCACGCCAGGAACAACACGAACGAACGGTAGTTCAGCAGCCCGATCGTGTTGCCCATCCAGACGCAGTAGTGGTCCATTTTGAGCACGCACGCGCCCGCCATCGAACAGTGATGGCTCCTCGGCGGTTTCCACGCGTTGCATTTCTTGCACCACCGGGGCCTGGTCTCGTACTGGTACGCCAGCGCCAGCCGCGCCGGCGCGTTGGCAGACATTTCCGCGCGAAGCGTCTCCGCGTAGGCGTGCGTCACGAGTTGTCGGAAGGACGCATCGTTCCGAGTCCGAGCGACGAGCTCTGCGTTCTCAAACGCATTGTTCGTTGTAGACTCGTCGGACCGCGCCCCGGAGTCAAACGGGTCGTAGCCGTACTGCGCGGCCAGCCCCGGGTCGTCCACCATCGTCCTCCAGTAGCACCAGCAGATCATGCAGATAACACCGGCGTATGCCATCGCCGCAAGGTAATACGCCGGCGCGAGACGCGCACGGGGCAGGATGGCCCGGCGGAGGACTGCATAGGTCGCCATGGCGACCAGCGAACCCACGAAGAGCATCATCAGCCCCTTCCCGACGTATCGCAGGAACCTAGAGAAAAAGAGGAAGAAAAGAGGAAGAAAGCGCGTGAGTCTCCTCGACAGGTGTGCTCGACCGTCGACCGTCGACCGTCGACCGTCGACAACGACGGGGACACCGGCACGTACCGACAGTACTCAAAGACGTTGAGAGACGTGATGGACAGGGTAAAGGGAGCGGAGGAGGAGGAGGAGGAGGAGGAGGGATGGGATGTCTTTTTCTTTGGGAGGAGCGACGAGGCTTCCGTGTGGAAACCACCCCGATCGGTCGGGGTGGGCCGCTGCCCCGTCGTTCCAGTCGAGGTGGCCATGAGCAGCAGCTGGATTCCTCGCGGGTCTTTCACCGAGCAGGTTCGCGTTCCGTGTCTCCGGTCCAGCCCGCTGTTCGTATCATGGTGCCCTGCCCACGGTCGTGCTCCGGTGCTCCGTAGTCCTACAGAGATCGTCGGAGGCGCGACGTCTCGGAGCAAAAGTTTTCAGTTCAAAAAGTCACGAGCCAACCCAGTCCCGCTCGTCGTCGTCGCCGCGAATTCATCATTCGCACGAGCAGCTGGATCCGTACACGGACACCTCTGGGCTTTGGGCTGGCGCATTGGCCGAGTGCGTTCACTGCATTGCGCAGTTCGTAGCCGGATGCCAACCTCCTCCCTCCTCGTCCCCTTGCCGGCACGCGCGAAAAACCGGGCGTCGCAGTACGCGTGGAACGCCAAAACCAAGACGGTCGTCAAGCTCAACGACTCGACCGCAGTCCCCTCCACGTATACCTACACGCGGGACGTGGTCAGCGACCTCCGCGCCTCGCTGCACGCCGCCTTCTTCCCAGCCACGGACCAAGTCACCCCGGACTACTGGGAGTATATCAAGTGGAGAGGATGGCACCGTCTGTTCTCGTCCATGTCGTCCATCTTTGCGACGCAGTCCCTGCTGTTGGCGGTGGGGGTGGGGGCGAAGAACACGCTCCCGGCGGCCGCGGGGATAAACTGGTGGGTATTGACCCGAGTTCGAGATCTCACCGCAGCGTTGATGTGGACGAGGTCCAGCGACAAACGAAGAAGAAGAAGAAGAAGCGACCTACTCACTACTCACTACTCACGCTCTGCGTTGCTCGTTCTCCAATTTCCAGGGTGCTGAAAGACGGTCTCGGGAGGTTGGGTCGTCTGACGGTGGCGACGAAGTTTGGCGAGAGTTTCGACGCCGATCTGAAGCGGTTTCGGTTTGCGAGTAGCTTTATCTACGCGGCGGCGTTGCTGATTGAGAACCTGACGCCGTACGTGCCGCAGTACTTTTTGCCGATGGCGGCGGTGGCAAACGTGGGAAAGAGCATGGGGTTGACGACGTATATATCGACGCAGCCGGCGTTTTACAAGTCGTTTGCCAAGGCCGAGAATATTGCGGATATCAGCGCCAAGTCGCAGGCGCAACAGATGGCGATCGACACGCTGGGGTTGGCGTTGGCCGTGTCGTTGAATCTGGCGGTGAAGCGGAACGCGAGTCTGTCGAGGATGCTGCCGTTGATTATGTTCCCGATTTTGGTGCCCGGGGATCTGTTCAGTATTTACCACGAGCTGCGGTCGGTGCACCTCAGGACGCTGAACGTGGAGCGGGCCGAGCTGCTGGCCGCGGCATACGTCGCGGCCGGCGACGACGGTCGGAACGGTCGTCGGAAAGCGAGTGGATGTCGTCACGCTGCGGCGTCGCCTCAGCCGCACCAGACAGAGGCGGTGCTGACGCCAGAGATGGTGAGCAAGATGGAGCGTTTCGTGCTGCCGAGCGTGGCGAGATCGGGCGCGTGTCCGTTGGAGATTCGTGGTTTGGACGGACGGGCATTGACAGAAGCGGACGTGGCACGGTTTCGAGCGACGCGAGGAGCGCGGTATCTGTTGACCAGATCGGTCGATGGAGGGTCTGGAAGCGGGGTGAAGGACACGTACACGGCGACGTTCCGGGCGGACTGCAAGTCGACAGATATCCTGCAGGTGATTTTGGCGATGGCGTATATGCGGCAGGGACACGTGGACGACTTGGGGGAGGCCGAGCGGCGAGCGGCCAGGCGGGTGCCCGGGTTTATCCGGGGACTCGAGGCCCGCGGTTGGCAGTGCGATCCGTTCACCCTAGCCAAGGCCGAGAGGATGTTCTACTATACGTGACACAGTTGGAACAAAACGAAAAAAACACCGTCGAGTCATGAGAAGGATGCCGCGTTGGGGTTCAGATTGTTTGCCGGCGACGGGAGAATCTTGAGGACTCGCCTTCCGTCGGCCGTCGTGACTGCCGTCGCGACGGCCGACGACGCCACCCTCGCGGGCTTGTCATGCTTCCCAGCACTTCCCTTGCCATCATCATTTCCCTTCTTCTTCTTCCCCTTGCCCTTCTTTTTCTTCTTCCCGTCTCCGTGTGCGCCCTGCTGCTGCTGCTGCCGCTGCTGCTGCTGCTGCCCGTCCCCCCGTCCCTTTTTCCCTCCTCCTCCGCCGCCTTTCTTCTTCGACCGCCGGTTCTTCCGATCAAACATCAGCTCCGTCCACTCCATCAGCGCCGTCCGCCGAACCTCCCCCGCCCCGACCTCTATCCGCTCGCCCACCGGCCCCTTGGCCCCCTCCTCCTGCTCCCGTCGCTCCCGCTCAAACCGCTCGACAAACTCCAGAAACACCGCCGACCCTTCCAACGTCCCCTCCAACTCGTTCTTCGCGTTCGGGTTGAGATTCGTGCGCCCGCTCTGATCACCCACCACCCGGTTATACGCCGCAAATCCCACCACCACCACGTCCCCAAACACCCCAGCACACCCACCAGACTCGACCCATTGCTTGAACTTCATCACACCAGCCGACGACCCGTCAACACCACGCGCAAGCGTTACATACGCCCGACCGTACCCCATATACCCCTTGTGCGACCCCGGCCGAAAGTCGACGTAGCGCAACACACACGGGCACAGCTTGAGCGCCTCGTGAAACGCATCTGCCGACAGCGTCGACGGGAGACGACGTATCACCAGCTTCTGTTCACCGCGGGTGGCGACGCCACCCGCGGTGACTCTGCCGTCCCGTCCGTTCCCCTCCCGTCCGTTTCCAACCCGTCCGTTCCCGCCCCGTCCGTTCCCACCCCGTTCCCGTCGCCTTGACGGTTGCGACGAATCGGCCCGCTGGCTTTGGCCAAAGCTCAACGAAGACGACGACGAAGACGCCGGCTGGGACGGCGTCGGTTGCCTCGCTTCCCTCCCCTGCCTCCCATGTTGCTCTGACATGGCTCAACAACGACGTGCCTCCGTGCGTGACGATCGAGGCGACGCCAACTCCACAGTTGATTTCGGGGCTTCTTTGGTTTAAACTTCTGAACGCCGTTCTTCTTCGTTCGGTCCTCCACACCACGCCTCTCCGGGCGCACCATGGCTGCAGGGAGAACGTCTAGCCCCCCGAAGCGCCGGGCAAGCGCAATCGCGCCCGGCGGATCGCCTGAAAAGGACAGGCGCACGGTGTCGTGGCCCGATGCCAACGACGACCCTGTCGGGTCGTTGACGCCCGTCAGGCTCTACCTCCTCTCGGTCGTCCTCAAGCTCCTGCTCGTATACACGTATGCGTCCACGGACCTGGACGTCCACACCAACTGGATGGCCATCACGCACACGCACCACTTCAAAGACTGGTACGGGGACCACGCCAGTCCGTCTGTCTGGACGCTGGACTATCCGCCGCTCTTCGCCTGGTTCGAGTACGGTCTGGCGAAAGTCGCGTGGTTATTTCCGGCGCTCCGGCCCTTTCTCAATGTCGGCAGCGCCGGTGCCGGCACCGGCACCGGCGACATTGGCACCGACCCCAGCTATGCGACGTGCGGCCTGCACACGGCCTGCCTCCTCTATCAGCGGCTCAGCGTCATTTCCAGCGAGTTTCTTCTCTTCGCGGCGGTCTATTTCGCGACAATACGGTCGTCTCGACGGGTCCGTAACCTGGCCACCTTCCTCGTCCTGTTCCACCCGGGACTGCTCATCGTGGACCATATGCACTTTCAATACAACGGATTTCTCCTCGGGCTCCTCTTGATTTCGATGACGCTGGCTACCTACGGGAACGATGTGCTGGCGACGGTGGCATTTTCGCTCACGCTGTGCTTCAAGCATCTGTTTCTGTACGTCGCGCCGGCGTTTGGGTGTTACTACCTGGGGGTGCTGTACGTGGTCGGGGGCTGGCGGCGGGTGCGATTGTTTGCGAGTCTGAGTGTGGCCGCGGGATGTGTGCTGGCGGTGGCGTTCGGGCCGGTGGTGTATTACGGGACGGGCGAGCAGGTCGTGGCACGGCTGTTTCCGTTGCAGCGAGGGCTGATTCATGCGTATTGGGCGCCGAACGCGTGGGCGCTGTATGCGGCGGTGGATAAGGTTTTGGGGATCGTTTTGGGGTCGCTCGGTGGGGACGTTGACGGGGCGCGCTCGCAGGCGGCGTTGACGGGCGGTCTGGTGCAGGTGGCACGGTTCCGGGTGTTGCCGCAGGTCGAGTCGGGGACGACGGCGGTCGTGACGTTGGTTGCGATGATGCCGGCGTTGGTCGGTTTGTTGCGGCGGCCGTTGGCAGGAACGCTTTGGCCCGCGGTTGTGTACTGCTCGCTGTGCTCGTTCATGTTCGGGTATCACGTGCACGAGAAGGCGATTCTGATGACGTTGGTGCCGATGGCCGTGGCGGTGGCCAAGGGCGAAGGTGTTGGGGGTACGAGTGCGGGTACTGGTACGGGTAGGGGTACGGGTACGAATGGTGATGTCAAAAACGATGGGGACGGGGACGACGGAGACGATGCTGACGACGAGCGGGGGCGGGTCCTGCAGAGACGGCGCGGGAGGTACCTGTTTCTGTCGCTGGTCGGGACGTTCTCGTTGTTTCCGTTGTTGACGGGCGTTGAGGAGTATCTGCCAAAGGTCGGGATGTTCGTAGGGTATGCCGTCGTCGCCGGGGTCGTTTTGCGGGGCTCGTTTTCGTCTGGGGGGATGACGAGGGCCGAGCGGCTGTTCTGTACGGTGGGCGTGGCGGCCGTGGAGGTGTATGCCACGTTCCTGCATCGGAAGGTCTTTGGAGAGGCGTGGCCATTCGTGCCGCTGATGTTGGTGAGCTGTTATTGCGCGCTCGGGATCGCATGGGTTTGGTTGGCGCTGGCCCTCGAGTTCATCGCGTCGAGGGCGTCGTGAGTGTCCGCAGACGAATTCGTTTCGCGTTTCGCATTTCGCATTCGTGCGTGCTGTAAGCGCTATTCGCGCGGGAACTGAGCATCGGTCGTGGAGGAACGTATCTATGACGCCGGTGTCGACAGCGACGCAAAATCGAGCCCGTGCGTCCCTTGCCCTAGAGGCTCTGCATGGGTTAAATTCGACCCAGACCTCCCGCCGAGGGTTCGGGTCCGGTCTCCCTCGACGCGCTCCCTTTCGTCGACAGCGTGCAGCCCTCGCTCCCTCGGCGTCACGTGTCGTGTGCGCGTCGTCGTCGCAGGCCAATCCGTACGACGTGTTGGAGGGCATCGAGTGCGACTTGTCGACCGTCTCTGCACCGTTCTACAACGTGACTGCCATCATCCGGCCGTGGCGGCTTCCGGCGGTGGTGGCGGCGCTGAGTGAGGCAGGTATCAGGGGGGTCACGGTGACGGACGTTCGTGGGATCGGGGCGCAGGGGGGGAATGCGGTCAATGAACGGGACGGTGGGAACGAAGTGATTTTGGGTGCGCTGATCGAGAAGGCGAAAGTGGAAATTGTGATCGCGCGGGATCAGGTGGATTTCACGGTGCGGTTGCTGAGCACGACGTGTTACACTGGCCAGACTGGGGACGGGAAGATTTGGGTCAGCCCCGTCGCAGACGTTATCAGGGTCCGGACGGGTGAAACGGGGGCGGTGGCTGAGAGGATGCAAGACGGGCTGTACGACAAGGGGTACAAGAGCGAGGTGTAGTGTTGTCGTCGGTCGGTTGGGTTTGTTTGGATTGCATCATCGTGTGATTATTTGTCGTCGCTCTTGGGCTTTTTGGACTCTGACTTTTTCTCGCCAGACGTCGACGTCGGGCGGCCGCGCTTCTCAGACTTCTTCTTCTTGTCGGCCTTGGACTTCTTCTTCTCCTTGTGGGCCTCTTTGTTTGCCTTGGACTTCTCCTTCTTCTCCTTCTTCTCCTTCTTCTCCTTCTTCTCCTTCTTCTTGTCTGCCTTTGCGTCCCCGCCACCCTCGCCGTCCCCGCCAAACAGCTGCTCGAATTCCGCGCGGGTCTTGGCGGCCGCCTTCACGCGCTTCTCAAAGTTATCCGGGTCGGTCTTGACCGCCTGGACGGCGCACGTCTGCAGCAGTCCGGGACCCCTGTGCGTCGCGGCGATCCGCTCCTCCGCTTGCGCCAGCTCGCTGGCAATCTGCTTCTTGACCGATGCGTCAGTGCAAATCAGGAAACATCGCTCTACAAACTTGTTTCCTGACCCGAAGCACGCGATGTCCGCCCAAGACCCTTGGATCTTCTCCAGGAGGGCGTCTCGCTTCTTCCCAGACGTGTCCTCGTGACCCAGGTACGATTCGAGCACGCGGCAGCCCCCGGGATCCATCGCCACCTGAACCAGCTCGGCGGTCGACATGCCCTCCAAGGCCGCGTTCCATTCCTTGGTCATCCCTTTGGGGAACTGCAGCAGGGAAATCGCCATCGCGCAGCCCAGGGTGGACAGCTTGCCCCGCACCTTTCCGAGCAGCACATGGGTATCCAGCGTCAGGATGCCGTGCAGCGGCGTCGGGTGCCGCTCGCTCTTGAAGGCATCCGTGGCCGCCTCCCAAACCGCCTTGGCCGACTCGGCCTGGAGGGCGTTGACCCGGAGCGCGGCGGCCAACAGCACCGTGATTATCCCCCCACGCCGGCCGCGCAACAGCCCAACAAACGAGTCCTTCAGGTCTTCATACATGCGCTTGAGCTGCTGCGGCTTTTTCACGTGCGAGATGGCCGCCTGGACGGTGAAGTTCGCTGCCTGATGCCGCGCCAGCTCTGGCAGCCGACCCTTGAACGCCGTCGTGCACAGTTTGGTGAACAGCGCGTCTGGTGCGGCAACCAGCGCCGCCTCCACCAAGTGGCTCCCCGACCGGTCGGTCATCAGCCTGAACATCGCGTCTGCCGTGACCGACTCGGCACCCAGCTTGGGGTTCCCGCCGAGCAGACAGACCACCAGGTCGGCCCGGTCTTTCTCGTCTATGACGTCAACGACAGAGGGCGCAGCCATTGCTTCCAGCAACGCTTTCAGGAACGGAACCGCGAAGGCGCTCGTCTGCAGCTCGTGGAGGTCCGTCGAGGTCAGCTCGTCCGACGTCAGCTTGGCCGTCAGCTTGTTCAGCAGGAGGATTCTGTCGGGATTGGCGCGTGCTCTTGTGTCTCCCGTCGGCACGGCAGATCGGCACTTGTCCGCCAGGTTGTACTTGCTCCGATTCGAGTAGTTCCGGTCGTCCCCGCCCGAGGATGGTCCGCCGCTGCCGCCCGCTGCCCCATCGCCCCGGTTGCTATGCGGCAGTCCCGCCAGGATGCGCACCAGCTGCCGAGCAACAAACGACCCATACTTGCTTGAAATCATGTCAAATAGGTGGCCCGCCGACTGCTCGACAAACTGCTTGAGGATCCCGTCTGCGGCCCTGCCATGCTCACCGCTCTGATCGCTCTGACCGGTGGCTATTGCCGCCACGCGATCCAACAGGGTCTCCAACACATGCGATCCGAACGGACTCGACGTGCACATCAGGCCGAGGTTGTCCTCCTTGAGACACTGTGCGGCAAAGCCGGCCAGCGCCTCGACATCGGCCACGTTCAGGAACGCTTCGAGGTACCGCGACACCTCCGCATCGCACACGACCTCGACCTCGCTCCCTCCCTCTCCCAGCTCCTCGAAGCACCGCGCGATGATGGTCGTCGTCGCCTCCTCGTCCTCCTCTTGCTCGAGTGCAGTTTTGAATGCAGCATGCAAACCTCGATAGTACTCGAGCGTGTCTGCGTTCAATCGAGAGTATCGCGTCTCGCCAACCCCGCCTTCTAACGCCCTCCTCTTCTTCTTCTTGCTGTTGGAGCGGGAGTTCATTTTTACATCTTTACTCGCCAACAGCACGAGATGCACTCGTTGAATGCAAACTGAATCAGACGGGTGCCTCGTTGTTGTCCCCCACCTGGTACGGCTTCACCAACACGACCTGCTGCGCCAGCGGACTCTCCACCGTCAAATACAAGTAATGATACCGCCACCCACCCGCCGCCTCCCCGTCCTCGTACATATCTGCGTGCACCGTCGCCCGCCCGCTCGGCCCCTTGGCCACGAACTGCAGCTGCACATGCTCCCGCCCCTGATCGTCGCTATATATACGATGCGGAATCCGCTGACGCGCGCTCCGATTCTGACTCTCCGTCCCGTACGCCTTCATCGGCGCACCCAACCGAATCGTCACCCGGGGATCCTCCTCAATCTTCTTCAGCGTCTTGGAGAAGCACGTGTACTCTTTCGGCGAGAAAATCAGCTCGGAAAACGCCGCGTATAACACCGCCGCAGCAAAACCCAGCGCCGCGAGGATGACCAACGAGTAACTCGTGGATTCGACCGCGCCCATCGGACGCTGCGGGATGCGATCCGTAATGGCCGAGAATTCTTCCTCCTCGATCGTCGCGAGGCTCGCAGCCGCCTTCTGCTCCTCCCGTCGCCGCTTCCGACGCTCCGCGTGTGTCTCCTTGTCGTCAGGTTGAAGGGGCGTGCGAGAACTCGAAAGCCACCGCTGGGACGGCACCGTCGGCGAGCTCCTCAGCTCGGACATGATCCGATCCAACGCGCTCCCACTCGCGCCCGCGCTCCTACTCGCGTTCCCCACCATCGCCGCCCCCATACCCATCGCCGCCGTCGCCCCCGTGTGGACCGCACGCGAAGAACAAGCCAACAGCTCGGCCGGCTGGTTGCTCGGCGCTTCCACCAGATTTCTGTACACCTGCCGGACCGTGCGGGCCAGCCGCGGCGACGATCTGAATGTATGGAACACACTCGATGCCATGTGCGCGTTTTGAACGGCCAGAAGATCAAATTCGAAGTAGAAATTTTGGTGTCGGTGGCCAGCTCGAAACTTTTCCGAAAAGCTCGTCGTCCTGCGCCACGATGTCCGTTCGGTAGCACCCCGCAAGTCACGTGGCTGACTGCTGACACACGGCGTCACAGATCATGGAGGTCGAGTCGCCTCGCGCGCTCCCGCCGCTGCTGCGGACGGGCAGAGGAGGAGGGACCGAGTCCGAGTCGCTGGGCAGCGGACACTACGCCACGGTGGGTTCGCAGTCGACCGATCCGCTCGTCTCCCCGCACCCCGCACCCCGCACCCCGCACCCCGCACCCCGCACTCACGCTTCATT
>Ga0255780_10004470_pt1 | contig 11984 bp, 10 predicted proteins | sample 071ome_32_FD_179978 | JGI IMG/M metagenome (GOLD analysis project Ga0255780, IMG submission 179978) | Coastal salt marsh microbial communities from the Groves Creek Marsh, Skidaway Island, Georgia - 071405AT metaG (version 2) | ecosystem: Environmental > Aquatic > Marine > Intertidal zone >...
ACGGCGAGCTGCTCGACCAGGCGCCCGAGGTGAGGGTCGTGTCGCGCACCGGTATCGGTTACGACAACGTCGATGTGGCGGCCGCCGCCGAGCGCGGGGTCGTCGTCTGCAACGCTCCCGAAGCGCCCTCTGTGTCGACCGCCGAACACACCGTTGCCCTGCTCATGGCGGTGACCAAGCATCTCCGGACAACAACGGCGATCGCCGATCGCGGAGAGAAGGCTCCGTCGATCGGGATCGCCCTCGAACTCGACGGACGTCGTCTCGGTCTCGTCGGACTTGGTCGCATCGCCCGACGGGTGGCGGCAGCCGCGACCGCGCTCGGCATGGAGGTCATCGCCCACGACCCGTTCATCCAAGCTGATTCGGTCGACGGTGTCCGATTGGTCAGCCTCGACGAGGTCTTCTCCGAATCCGATGTCGTGTCGCTCCATGCGCCGGGAGGCGAAGCCACGAAGCATCTCGTCGATGCGAGCCGACTCGCGGCGATGCGCCCCGGCGCCTATCTGGTGAACTGCGCCCGGGGGAGCCTGGTCGACCAGGAGGCCCTGCTCGCCGCGCTCGACTCGGGCCAGCTCGCTGGAGCGGCCCTCGACGTCACCGAGCCAGAGCCGCTGCCCGAGGGCCATCCGCTCCTCGGCCGGGAGGATGTTCTGGTCACACCCCACGTCGCCTCGTCGACCGCGGCGGGAAGACGGCGACTCTACGAACACGCGATCGACAACGCCCTGGCCGTGCTCGAGGGCCGACCGGCGACCACCGTCACCCCATAATCCGCGCGGAGAAACGGAGCGAGATGACCGACCACGGACCGACCCCAGCGAGGAGCCTGCGCCAGAGATGGGTCGCTGGCGAGGAGACCCTCGGCGCCTGGCTCACGCTCGCCAATACCCATAGCGCCGAGGCAGTGGCGACGATGGGTTTCGCCTTCGTCTGCGTCGATACCCAACACGGGTTGATCGATCATGCGGCGGCGATGGGCATGGCGCAAGCCATCGACCTCGCCGGGGGCCACCCGATCGCCCGGGTGCCGTGGAACGAGCCCGGGATCATCGGTCGGACACTCGACGCCGGTTTCCACGGTGTCGTCGTGCCCATGGTGAACGACGCCGAGGCGGCCGCCGCGGTGGTGGATGCCGTGCGCTATGCCCCGGCCGGGTCGCGCAGTTGGGGTCCGAACGGCTCGCTTCTTCGAAATCCGGACTACCGGTCTTGGGCGACGGACAACGTCGCGGTGATCCCGATGATCGAGACCGTGGAGGCGATCGACAACCTCGACGAGATCGTCTCCACCCCCGGTGTCGACGCTGTGTACGTCGGACCCGCCGATCTCGGCATCACCATGGGGCTCGGCCCGACCGGATCGGATGGGAATGAGCAGTTCGACAGCGCACTCGCGGCGGTGGTCGATGCCTGTCGACGCCACAACGTCGTGCCCGGCATCCACGCGACGGCGGCCCTCGCAGCACGACGTCGCGAGCAAGGGTTCCGGATGATCACCGTCTCGAACGATCTGCTCGCGATCAAGTCGACGATGCCAGATGACCTCTCCACCGCCTCCGGCGCGAGTTCCGAGGCGAGCGGCGAGGATCGGCTCTACTGAGCGGACCGAGCAACGAGCATTCGGTCGTGTCCGGCGGGGTCGGGTTCCACCGAGATATCAAGAAGACCGGCTGAGCGGGCGAGGTCGGCAACAGCGGCGCCTTGGTCCGAGCCGATCTCGCACACCAGCCAGCCGCCCGGTCGAAGGTGCCCCGACGCTCCCGCGATGATCTCTCGGAGATCGTCGAGCCCATCCGGTCCAGCGAAGAGCGCGTGTGCCGGTTCCCAGTCGAGGACATTCGCCTCGAGAGCCGGATCGCCCACCGCGACATACGGCGGATTCGAGACGATGACATCAGCGCGAAAGCCCTCCGGGAGCGCGGCGAACCATCGGCCCTCAGAGATGGTCACGTTTCGCGCGGCTCGTCCGATACCAGCCAGGTTTGCCCGAGCGACCTCGAGCGCCGCCGGGTCGGCATCGGTCAACCACACGGAGGTCCCGTCGAGAGGGAGTTCATCGGCGAGGGCGAGGCCGATCGCACCGGACCCCGTTCCGAGGTCGACGACGCGACGATCGCCATCGACCGCGAGCGCGAGGTCAATGGCTCGGCCGGCTACCCATTCGGTCTCGGGCCGCGGGATGAGCACACGTTGGTCGACAGCAAGATCAAGCCGCCGAAAGGACCACTCACCGAGCACGTATTGGAGCGGTTCTCCGGAGCGACGCCGAGCGACCATCGCGTCGAGGTGAGCCACCATCCGCTCGGTCACCGTCTCGTGGAGGATGTCGGTGAGAGGACGGTGGGCGAACGCGACCTCACAGATCCAGCGGGCCTCCGAGGCGTCACCGAGCACCTGCTCGGTGGAGGCGCGTAACGAGGCGACCGTCGGCTGCTCGGGTGGCACCACTCAGGCCCCACCCTCGGCGAGGAGCCGTTCGCCTTCATCGGCGATCAGCGCGTCGACGACGGGGTCGAGATCACCGGCGAGCACCTCGGGGAGGCGATGGATCGTGAGGCCGATGCGGTGGTCGGTGACCCGGCCCTCCTTGAAGTTGTAGGTGCGGATCTTCTCGCTCCGCCCTCCCCCGCCCACCTGCGAGCGACGATCAGCCGAGCGTTCACCATCCACCCGCGCGCGCTCCAGTTCGTACACCCGCGACCGCAACACCTGCAGCGCGCGAGCGCGGTTCTGAAGTTGGCTGCGCTGGTCCTGCATCGTCACCACGATTCCGGTCGGTCGATGGGTGATGCGCACCGCGGAGTCGGTGGTGTTGACGTGCTGGCCACCCGCTCCGGATGAGCGGTACACGTCGATGTCGAGATCGGCCTCGTCGATCCGCACATCGACCTCGTCGGCCTCGGGCAGCACGGCCACGGTCGCCGAGGAGGTGTGCACCCGCCCTTGGCTCTCGGTGACGGGCACCCGTTGGACCCGGTGGGGACCTCCCTCGTGCTTGAGCCGTCGCCATGCATCGTCGCCTCGGATTACCAGCGTGACCTGGTTGACCCCTCCGAGATCGCTCTCGTCGTGGTCGAGCACCTCCACCCCCCAGCCGTGGCGCTGGGCGTAGGCGCGGTACATCGCGAGCAGGTCGCCGGCGAACAGGTTGGCTTCCTCGCCGCCTTCGGCTCCGCGGATCTCCATGATCACCGCCCGCCCGGCATCGGGATCGGGAGGAATCAGCAGGGCGCGCATCTCGAGGGCGAGGGCGCCGAGTCGTTCACGTGCGATATCGATCTCGTCGGTGAGTTGGCCGCGCTCGCCATCGTCAGCCGACTCGATGAGGGATTCGGCCGCTGCGACATCGCCGACGAGTCGGTCGTGCTCGGCGAGAGCGGCCACCACCGGCTCGAGCGCGCGATAGCGACGCGCGACCTCGGTTAGACGCGCGGGGTCGGCGGCGGTGGCGGGATCAGCGAGCCGCGCCTCGAGTTCCCGATACTCGTCAGCGAGCAGGCCGAGCCGCGCGATCACCGCGGCGGAAGGACCCGGGGAACTCACCGAAACTCCAGGATCTCGACCGAGGCGACAGCGGCCTCCGCCAGGCGATCGAGCACCGGGAGACGATTGCGGCTCGGCACGACCACGGTGAGCGCCGGATCCGACATCTCCCCGGTGGCGATCATCGCGTCAAGGGTGTCGAGAGCGTCGGGCATCGCGCCGAGATCGACACCGGTGGTGCACGCGAAGAGGCGCCCACCGCCCATGAGCATCGCCGGTCCCGCATCGACAGCCCCGATGGGGGCCACCGCCGACCCAGTGAGGACGAGGGTGCCGACCCCGGCTGCTGCCGGATCGGCGCGGAGCGCGGAAGCCAGATACCCCTCGGGCGACATCGTGTTGAACGGATGAGGCCGCGCTCCATCGAGTCGGTGCTCGGCGACCGCAGCCACCACGCGGGCGAGCGAGGCCTCGGGGGTCTCACCGATGTGCAATTCGCGGAAGGCCTCGCGATCGTTGGCGCCGACCCCGACCTCGAGGCGCGCTCCGTCGCCGTCATCGACCACTCTCGCGATCTCGAGGCCGCGAAAGTGTGCGGTCACCACACCGTGGGCCACCACCGGATCGGCGCCAGCGGCGGCGATCATCTCGGTGAACGCCAGATGCTCCTCGGGCACCGTCGGAGTCGACCGGTGCGCCGCGGGTTCGACGGCGACCGGAGTCCGCTCATCGAGGTGGTGAACCGAGATCGGGAGGTGCCACTGCCGAGCGCGTCGAGCGACGACGGGGGCAGCGTCACGGTCGCCAACGAGGATCTCGAGCCGTTCGGTTCCCTCACGCAGGGCGAGGGCGATCACCGCTCCAAGCGAACGATGGGGCCGGTCGTCGAGTCGCGCCCAGAGGGTGTCGTCTCGCACGAGCCAGGCGCCACCAGGCACATCGGAGACGGCGAGATCGGTGTGATCTCCAGTGAGGTCGGAGACGACTGCCCGCAGCGACAGACGGAGGAGTTGCTGGCGACGGTCGGGGGCGGTGGTGTTCACCGCTCCGGGGTCACTTCTTGTCGCGGCGGCCGTAGCGCTTGTTGAAGCGCTCGACGCGACCACCCGAATCGACGAGCTTCTGCTTGCCGGTGAAGAACGGGTGGCACTCGTTGCAGAGTTCGAGCGAAATCTCGCCACGGAGGGTCGAACGGGTCTCGAAGGTGTTGCCGCAGGTGCAGCGGACCGAGATCGTGTCGTAGTTGGGGTGCGTGTCAGCCTTCATGTCAACTCCTGCCGTACGGACGGCGAAATGGTATCGGGGCGCGCGGGTGGATGCTCCGGGTCACATACCCGGCTGTTTGGCCACCTCGGCGAGGAACTCGTCGTTGGAACGGAAGGTCTTCAACCGGTCGACCAGCAACTCGAGGCCCGGTGCCGCGTTGCCGTCGGCGGCGAGACCGGAGAGCACTCGCCGCAGCTTCCACACCATCTGGAGCTGCTTGCGGTCGAAGAGCAACTCCTCGTGGCGGGTGCTCGAGGCGTCCACGTCGATCGCCGGGTAGATGCGACGCTCGGCCATGCGACGGTCGAGGCGAAGCTCCATGTTGCCGGTGCCCTTGAACTCCTCGAACACCGCTTCGTCCATGCGCGAGTTCGTCTCGACCAAAGCGGTGGCGAGGATGGTGAGCGAGCCACCCTCCTCGATGTTGCGCGCGGCACCGAAGAATCGCTTGGGCGGGTAGAGCGCTCCGGCGTCGATACCACCGGAGAGGATCCGGCCACTCGCCGGGGCGGCGAGGTTGTAGGCGCGGCTCAGGCGGGTGATGCCGTCGAGGATGACCACAACATCCTCGCCGTACTCGACCATTCGCTTCGCCTTCTCGATGGCCATCTCAGCCACTTGGGTGTGCTGGTCGCTCGGTTTGTCGAAGGTCGACGCGATCACCTCGCCGCGGACATGCCGCTGCATGTCGGTGACCTCTTCGGGCCGCTCGTCGATCAGCAGGACGATGAGCCGGACCTCGGGGTTGTTCCGCTCGATCGAGGTCGCGATCGTCTTCATAATCGTCGTCTTGCCGGCCTTGGGGGGTGAGACGATGAGACCGCGCTGTCCCTTACCGATGGGGCAGATCAGGTCGATGATCCGAGAGGTCATGTCGGTCGGATCGTCAGGATTCTCCATCCGCAGTTTCTCGTCGGGGAAGAGGGCGGTCATGTCCTCGAACTTCAGCCGCTTCTTCGCTTCCTCGGGCTTGCGGTCGTTGATGGTGTGGATCTCGAGGAGCGCCGGGTTCTTCTCGTTGCGTCCGGCGGGCCGCATCAGCCCGGTGACGCGGTCGCCCTTTCGGAGGCCGAACTGCCGGGAGAGGCGCACCGGCACGTAGGCGTCCTGTTTGGAGGCGAGGTAGTTGTTGACCCGGATGAACCCGTAGCCCTCGTCGCGCATGTCGACGTAGCCGTCGACCTTCACCGGCTCGTTACTGGTGGGCTGCGCGTCATCGTCGTCGTCGAAAAGCTCACGGTCCTCACCCTGGGGGCCTTCGAACCCTCGCTGACCGGTGCCGCCCTTGCGTCGGCGGCGACGACGCTTGTTCCGGCTCTCGCTGTCGTCGCGCTGGCTGTCACGGTTCTGCTGGCCATCTCGATTCTGACCGTCGCGGTTCTGCTGGCCGCGCGACTGATCGCGGCCCTGTCCCGACGAGCGCTGACCGCGGTGGTCGCCCGACGGTCGATCCCCGTCGACCTCGCGGGCGCGGAGCCCGGCCGCGGCGGGGTCGCCGTCATCAGCGAGCTCGACCTCCCAGGCAGCTGGAGGCTCAAGGTCGTCGGGGGCGGCCTCTGGGGCGGGCGCGGGGGCCGGAGCGGGCGCCGGAGCCGGAGCAGCGGCCGGGGCGTTCGACGAACCCGAGGTCGTGTCGAGGATCTGATCGATGATCTCCGACTTCTTGAGCCGAGCGGAGGCCTTCAGACCGAGCGCTTTGGCGATCGCCAAGAGCTGTTCTTTGTCTTTGGTCTCGAGAGCGGATTGTTCGAGTGCCTGTGCGGTCACGGGTCACCTTCCTTGTTCCTTGTTCGGAACGTCTGGATACTCGCCAACCGGCGGTGGACAGCCGGCGGGTCGCGATCGCGGACCACCGACGTGAAGAACTCACCGGAGAGGAGTTGCCCGATCCGGGGACGCGGCGACTGCCGGGACCTAACGGAACTTGGGGCGGGTCTGCCGGGAGACATCCCGACGCCTGAACCGTATCACCGGTGCGCGGAGGAGACAATCACCCGTCAGATCGGGCAGCGCTCGGCGACCAGCGCCTCAACGGCCGCGAGATCGTTCGCGACCGGGGTGATCCGTTCCGGCCGGTCGAAAAGGTCAGCGAGCTCGTCGGGCAGTTCGGGATGCACGCCCGTCGCCTGTCGAACAGCGTCGGGGAACTTGGCCGGATGCGCCGTCGCGAGCGTCACGACGGGTCGATTCCCGGCGAGTCGGCGTGCGACAACGGTGCCCGTGGCGGTGTGCGGGTCGATGAGCGTCCCCGTCTCGCGATGCACCCGAGCAATCTCGGCGAGGGTCTCGGCGTCGTCGACGCTGCTCGAATCGAAGACCGGGCGGATCCATCGATCGAAGGCCTCTGGGGAGGTGTCGAGATGTCCGTCCGAGCGGAACTGAGCGAGGTCGGCTGCGGTGCGCTCCCCGTCGCGGTCGTTCATCTCGAAGAGGAGCCGCTCGAAGTTCGATGAGACCTGAATGTCCATGCTCGGGCTGAGCGTCGGCACGACCCCTGCGGTCGTCATGTCGCGCGAGCGGATGAAGCGGGTGAGGATGTCGTTGGAGTTGGTGGCCACCAACAGCCGATCGATCTCGGCGCCGGTGTGCCGGGCGATCCAACCGGCGAGCACATTGCCGAAGTTGCCAGTCGGGACGCAGATGTCGATCGGGCGACCCATACGGCTCGCCGCGCTGGCGTGGTAGGCGGTCTGGGCGATGATCCTCGCCCAGTTGATCGAGTTCACCGCCGAGAGTCGCTGTGATTCCCGGAAGCGACGGTCCGCGAACATCGCCTTGACGAGGTCCTGGCAATCGTCGAAGGTGCCATCGACGGCCAGGGTGTGCACATTCGGCGCGTCGACCGTGGTCATCTGCCGCCGCTGCACCTCGCTGGTACGGCCCTCGGGGTAGAGGATGACGATCTGCACCCGTTCGCAGCCGCGAACGCCCTCGATAGCGGCCGAGCCGGTGTCTCCGCTCGTGGCCCCGACGATGGTGATGCGCTCGTCGCGACGCTCGAGCAGCCGATCGAACATGCGGCCCACCAGCTGGAGGGCCATGTCCTTGAAGGCGAGCGTCGGGCCGTGGAAGAGCTCGAGGAGCCATTGGTCGTCGCCGATCTCGACAAGCGGGGCGATCTCGGGATGCCGAAAGCCGGCGTAGGAGTCGCGGCACAGCTGCACGAGTTCGGCCTCGGTGAGGTCCGGGGCGACATAGGGCGCGAGCACTGAGGCGGCGACATCGGCGTACTCGTCGGACGGGCCGGTGTCGATCGCTGGCCACTCGACCGGCACATAGAGACCCCCATCGTCGGCCAGGCCGGCGAGGAGCACATCCCCGAAGCCGAGCTCGGGGGCAGCGCCCCGGGTCGAGACGTACCTCACTACTCCCCGATCACGCGGAGCAGACCACCGACGCGGCCAACGACATCGAGGTCGCGGAGCTCGGAGACGGTCGCTTGCACATCGGCCTCCCGGGCCGAGTGGGTGATGAACACGAGGCGGGCTTCAGGCCCATGACCCTCTTGCTCGGCGGCCCGGATGCTGACGCCGTGGCGGGCGAACACGCCGGTGACCTGGTGAAGCACGCCGGGACGGTCAGCCACATCGAGGGCGAGCAGGTACTCCGAACTCGTCTCGTCGATGGGGAGGGCCTTCGCCCGCTCGAACGAGCCGAGGGAGCCGTGGGTGCCGTTCACCAGGTTGACCGCCGCGTCGACGAGATCACCGAGGACCGCGCTCGCCGTCGGGGCGCCACCGGCTCCGCGGCCAAAGAACATCAGCGAGCCGACGGCGTCACCTTCGACGAACACCGCGTTGTAGGAGTCGCGCACCGAGGCGAGCGGGTGATCGAGCGGAACCATCGTCGGGTGAACCCGGACGGCGATGGCGCCGGTCGAGCGGTCCTGCTCGGCGATGCCGAGCAGCTTGACGGCGTAGCCGAGCCGAGCCGCGATCGCGATATCGCTCGCGGTGATGCCGCTGATTCCCTCGTGGTAGACGTCGCCAGCGACGACCTTGGCGCCGAAGGCGACCGTGGCGATGATGGCCGCCTTCGCCCCCGCGTCGTAGCCCTCGACATCGGCCGTTGGGTCGCGCTCGGCGTAGCCGAGCCGCTGGGCCTCGCTAAGCGCGTCGGCGTAGTCAGCACCCTCGTTCGACATCTTCGAGAGGATGAAGTTGGTGGTCCCGTTCAGAATGCCCATCACTCTCGAGACGGGCTCTCCTCGGAGGCTCTCGCGGAGCGGACGGATGAGCGGGATACCTCCGGCGACCGCCGCCTCGAACAGGAGGTCCACGCCGTTGTCATCGGCGAGGCCGAACAGCTCGACGCCGACGTTGGCGAGGAGTTCCTTGTTGCCGGTGATCACCGGTTTGCCGGAGCGGAGCGCGGTGGCGATGAGTTCACGGGCCGGCTCGATGCCGCCGATCACCTCGATCACGACGTCGATCTCGGGATCGGTCACCACCGCCATGGCGTCGTGGGTGAGCACCCCGTCGCCGAAGTCGATTCCCCGGTCGCGAGCGGTGTTGCGCACGGCAACTCGGGTGATGGAGAGCCGCACTCCGGTGCGGCGGGCGATCTCGTCGGCGCGCTCGGCGACAAGCGGCACGAGCGCCCCGCCGACATTGCCGCAGCCGAGCAGGCCGACCCGGATCTCGCGCTGGTGTTCACTCACCGGGCCGAGGCTATCCACGGCCTCGGGTTCGGGCATCCGCGCCTCGTTCCAGCGGCGCCGTCGGTGGTGAGATGGAGCGATGTCCGATCACTCCACACCGACGCTCTCCACCCTTCGAATCGAGCACGACGCCGGGGAGCCGGTGGCGCGGCTCCTCCTCAATCGACCGGATCGCCTGAACGCCCTCTCGACGGTGCTCCTCGCCGAGTTGATCGAGGCCTGCGCCTGGGTGAGTTCCCGTGAGGACGTGAAGGTCCTCGTGGTCACGGGCGACGGGCCGAATTTCTCCGCTGGTTTCGACCTTGACGACTTCCGTGGACTCGACTCGTCATCGACCGATCGTCGGGCGACCGCCGACCTCGGTCGTCGAGCCGCTGAGGCGCTCACCAATGTGGACGCGCTGACGATCGCCGCGGTTCGCGGCCACTGCGTTGGTGGAGGCCTCGTGCTGGTGGCTGCCTGCGACCTTCGGGTTGCGGCGGCGGGGACGCGGTTCGCGATTCCCGAGGTCGACCTCGGTATCCCCCTCGCCTGGGGTGGGATACCGCGGTTGGTGCGCGAGATCGGGCCGGCGAGAACGAAAGAGCTCGTGTTGTCGTGTCGCCCCTTCGGAGCCGAGGAGGCCGCCGCGATCGGGATGGTCAACCGGGTGATCGACGATGCGGCGTTCGACACGGAGGTCGCAACCTGGGCCGTCGAGTTGGCCGCCAAGCCGATGTTCGCCATTCGGGCGACGAAATCTCAGGTGAACGCCGTGATGGAGGAGATCGCCGGCACGGGTCGCAACGCGAATGACGCTGACACGCTCCTCGCGGCGCTGGCCGATCCCGAGTCCCGGCAGGCCAGCCGCGACTATCTGGCCTCGCGTGGGCGGCGCTGACCTTCAGCCGACGTCGGTGGCGAGGAGATCGTCGAAGGTCTCCCGACGCACCACGAGCCGCGCTGACCCACCCGAGGTGAACACGACAGCCGGCCGGCGGATGCGGTTGTAGTTGGATCCCATCGACTGGCCGTAGGCGCCGGTCACCGGCGTGACCAGCACATCGCCGACCGCCAGATCAGCGGGCACATCAGCCTCGTTGAGCAGCACGTCACCACTCTCGCAGTGCTTGCCAACAACGCGCACCCGGCGGGTCCGCTCGGCGAACGGCGCCCGGGCGAGCAGCGCCTCGTAGCCCGAGCCGTACAGCACCGGCCTCGGATTGTCGCTCATGCCGCCGTCGACGGCCACATAGGTGCGCACCCCCGGGATGTCCTTGATGGTGCCAACGGTGTAGGCGGTCACCGCGGCATCGGCGACGATCGATCGTCCAGGCTCGACGTAGACATCGGCCCGCACCCCAAGCGCCCGGCAGGCGTCGAGCAGCACCGACGCCCACGTCGAGATCGAGGGAGCCTCCTCGTCGGAGGTGTATGCGACTCCAAGCCCTCCACCGAGCACCAGTTGCGGCAGGTCGACCTCGGCGGCGAAGGCGGCCATCACCTCAGCAGCACGGGCGAAACTGTCGGCGCGGAACACGTTGGAGCCGATATGGCAGTGGGTACCGACCAGGTTGACCGCTTCGGAGGCCGCTGCCCGGGCGACGGCGCGGGCGGCGTCGCCGTTGCCGAGGTTGAAACCGAACTTCGAGTCGTCTTGACCGGTCGAGATGAACTCGTGGGTGTGCGCGTGCACCCCTGGGGTGACGCGGATGAGCACATCGGGCACCGGACCGAGACCGGCTTGGTGAAGGTGCTCGAGTCGATCGAGCTCGTCGAAGGAGTCGACGATGATGCGCCCGATCCCCGCCTCGATCGCGAAACGGAGTTCCTCCTCGCTCTTGTTGTTGCCATGAAGCACGCAGGCCGAGGCGGGCACCCCAGCCGCGAGAGCGACGTGCAGCTCGCCGCCGGTCGACACGTCGAGTAGCAAGCCCTCCTCGTAGGCGAGGCGGGCCATGGCCCGGCAGAGGAACGCCTTGGTGGCGTAGATGACGCGTCCCGCGCCGAAAGCGGCGACGGCCTCGCGGCAACGACCGCGCAGATGATCCTCGTCGTAGACGAAGAGCGGCGTTCCGAACTCCTCCACGAGCGCCCCGAGATGGCAACCGCCGATGGTGAGCCAACCATCGTCGGCGAGAGCCGCCGATTCGGGTAGGAGCCGACGGGCGACGGCGCTCACATCCGCTCCGGGGCCTCGATGCCGAGGAGGTCGAGGCCGGTCGACAGCGTTCGGGCAGTCAGATCGCACAGGGCGAGCCGCGATCCACGGACGGGCTCGTCGACCTTCAACACGGGGCAGTGCTCGTAGAAGCCTGTGAACGCTTGGGCGAGGTCGAACAGGTGGGTGCAGAGCCGGTGGGGTGACTGTGAGGAGGTGGCCTCGGCGATCACCGACGGGGTCGCGAGGATACGCAGCGCGAGTTCCCGCTCGGCCGGTTCGGCCAACGCGATTGCCGACGGGTCGACCGAGCTCGGATCCACGCCCGCTCGACGGAAGATCGACCGGATGCGCGCGTGTGCGTATTGAAGGTACGGGGCGGTGTTGCCGTCGAAGGAGAGCATCCGGTCCCAGTCGAAGACGTAGTCGCGC
>Ga0255780_10004472_pt1 | contig 11984 bp, 9 predicted proteins | sample 071ome_32_FD_179978 | JGI IMG/M metagenome (GOLD analysis project Ga0255780, IMG submission 179978) | Coastal salt marsh microbial communities from the Groves Creek Marsh, Skidaway Island, Georgia - 071405AT metaG (version 2) | ecosystem: Environmental > Aquatic > Marine > Intertidal zone > Salt...
TGGTCGTGTCATGCTTCCCGGGTTCGACCCAACATCGTACTGATCATGGCCGATGATCTGGGGTGGAGTGATGTTGGGTTCAATGGGAACAGTGTGGTTCAAACACCTCAATTGGATGCCATGGCGTCCAATGGTCTGGTGTTTGACCGGTTTTATGCCTCTGCGCCCGTATGCAGTCCCACCCGTGGATCCTGCCTGACAGGCAGGCACCCTTACCGCTATGGCATCCCCACCGCCAATGCCGGCCATATGCTTCCGGAAGAAGTGACTTTGGCTGAAATCCTGAAAGAGCAGGGGTATGCCACCGGTCATTTCGGGAAATGGCATTTGGGAACACTGACCAAAGAAGGCAAAGATTCCAATCGTGGTGGCAACAGGAATCAGCAACATTTTGCTCCTCCGACCGAACATGGTTTTGATACCTACTTCAGCACCGAAGCCAAAGTTCCCACCTGGGATTCGCAATGGGCGCCTCCAAAACATGGCGGCAAATGGTGGGATCCGGTGACACGATCACAACGGAAAGTTTACGGAACTTCCTATTGGACTCCGGAGGGGCGTGTGGAAGAAGAATTGGGCGGGGATGATTCCAAAGTGATCATGGATCGCGCGGTTGAGTTCATTGAGGGAACGGTCAAAGCCGAGCAACCATTCTTTACTGTTGTTTGGTTTCACGCTCCCCATTTACCGGTGGTGTCCGGAAAGCGTTGGACCGATCTCTACTCAACACTGGGTGGATATCACCGAAACTACTATGGATGCATTTCAGCGCTGGACCACCAGGTCGGGCGTCTTCGCGAGAAGCTGGATGAACTGGGTGTTAAGGAGAATACCATGCTCTGGTTTTGCGCGGACAACGGGCCCGAGGGGCAGTCCTTCAGCGCGCCGGGTTCCGCGTGGCCATTGAGTGGTCGAAAGCGAAGTTTGCGTGAGGGCGGGATTCGTGTTCCAGGAATCCTTGAGTGGCCCGCCATGGTCCGCGGAGGTCAACGCACAGATTTGCCCGCTGTAACGAGTGATTATCTGCCGACCATCGTTGAAATGCTCGGTGCATCGTTGCCTGATCGACCTATGGATGGCATGAGTTTGGTTCCGGTGATCGCTGGGAAGTCGAATGAAGGATTGAAAGCCATTGAAACCCGGACACTCGGATTCCAGTCAGCCAAACAATTTGCATGGATGCAGGGCTCTTTGAAATACTACAGTCCGGACAAGGGGGAAACGGATTTTCTCTTTGACCTCAAGGCCGACATTTCCGAATCCAACAACCTGGCGCAGCAACGCCCGGAGGCACTTCGGAGTATGAAGCAAGCCTTCCTCGATTGGAGGCAATCCTGTGTTGACAGTGCGAAGGGTGAGGATTATTGAACGATGGCACCATAGATCTCATCAGGTATTCAACCATCAAAGAACATCAACAAAGCAATAGTTGCACATGTCTCAACCTTCTCTTTATCAAAAACTCAAAGATTCTCCATTAGCAGTTCGTGGTGCGCCTTTCATTCTGTTTCTCGTCCTGACGTCGGGACAGGGGCAGTTCGGAGATGCTTCCGCTTACTGGCTTTATCTGATCAAAACCATTGTCGGTATTGGCTTGATTGCCTGGATGTGGCCCTTGGTCCGGGAGATGCGTTGGAATGTTAGTTGGGAAGCGGTCGTGGTCGGAATCGGAGTGTGTGTGCTTTGGGTGGGGCTGGACCCTTTCTTTCCTCATCTGAGTGATTTTGGCGATCAGAATGACAAGGTTGAGTTTGTTTGGAATCCCCATGCTTTCTTTGGTGAGGGGACGGCCATGGCCTGGTTGTTCATCGTAGTGCGGATTTTCGGTATGTCGGTCGTGGTGCCACCGCTTGAGGAAGTCTTTTATCGGTCCACTGTTTATCGTTTTATCATTCGACCTGACTTTGACCAGGCGCCCTTGGGGCAGTTTCACCTGAAAGCATTCATTGCTACCTCGCTTTTATTTGGGCTTGCGCATAATGAATGGCTTTCGGGGATCCTTTGCGGGGTGTTGTATCAGTGGTTGGTGATTCGGAAAAAACGCCTCGGTGATGCCATCACAGCCCATGCCATCACCAATTTTCTTTTGGGAACGTATGTGGTGACGCGAGGGGCGTGGCAGTTTTTTTAGTCTGGCCGCACAGTTGATTTTTTGTTTTGTCTGAGTCAGTTTGATGCAGAGGTTAAAACGTGGATTACAAGGACTACTATAAAATTTTAGGGATCAGTAAAGGAGCCGGGAAAGATGAGATACGATCATCTTTCCGCAAATTGGCGCGGCAGTATCATCCGGATGTGGCGGGCAATGACCCCAAGGCGGAGGAAAAGTTCAAGGAGATCAACGAGGCGTATGAAGTGCTGAGTGATCCGGATAAACGTCAAAAATATGACACGCTGGGCGCCAACTGGAAACAAGGCGGTGGATTTCGTCCACCTCCCGGGTGGCAGGGCCGAGGCGCTCAAGGGGGACAGGCTGATTTTGATTTCAACTTTGGCGGGACCGGTTTTAGTGACTTCTTCGAGCAGTTCTTCGGTGGCGGAAGAGGTCAAAGTCCTTTCGGTGGCAGACCCGGAGCAGCCAGACAGGCTCGTGGAGCGGATGTGCAGGCCGATATTCTGGTGACATTGGAGGAAGTCGCCAACGGGTCCGTCCGTTCCATTTCGGTTCAGAACAGGAATGGAGCAGGGGATGTGCAAACGTTCAAAGTCAAAGTACCAAAAGGCGTGTCCGATGGTCAAAAGCTGAGGCTGGCCGGTAAAGGGGAAATGGGGCACGGGGGCAGTCAGGCCGGTGATCTTTATTTGCGGGTCCGTTTCGCGAAACATCCGGATTTTCGGGTGGAACAGGGGAATCTTCATTTTGAAGCGACGATGGCGCCTTGGGATGCGGTTCTGGGAACCGAGGTTCGTATTCCCTTGATCGGTGGGGCTGTCCAGATACGCATCCCGGCAGGCAGTCAAAACGGCCAGAAACTGAGACTCAAATCAAAAGGTCTGCCCATCGGATCGGATCGGGTGGGAGATTTGTTTGTGCAATTGAAGGTGGAATTGCCAGGCTCGTTGAACGAACGGGAAAAGGAACTTTGGCAGCAACTGCGGAATGAATCCTCTTTCCGACCTGGTGGCAGTTAGTCTTCGAGGGAAACATCAAACTAATTCATCACGTTTGCTCATTACTGAGGAGGAATGTGTCCCCCACTTGCCACCCGCTGGCTTGGGCCGCGTTTCCGTTGGGGATGGCCCATTCGAGGTAGCCCGTAGATCCGGCGATCAACGACCGTTTTCCTGTCGGGGCCTTGCCGTAGGTTGGATAAAGGCCAACGCGTTCATCCTGGGCAGGTGTTTCATTCCGTAGGGTGAAGCAATCCGAGATGTCTTTGATTTCGTGTGCAGGCAGATTGGTGATCATGTTCCCGAATCGATCGATGTGAAGGATCTCTCCTTTTATTAAGTGAGGACAGATCTCGGGGGAAGGCCAATTCACCTGGAAGAACGTTTGGATGGGAAGGGTCCACTTCGAGAGATCCTCACCTCTGGCCAACATCGCTGCGGCTGGCGCAAAAAGGTCACGCCCATGAAATGTGTCACTTATGTTACGGTTCAACCGTTCAGGTAGAATCTCATAAACCACCTCGACCTGGTCTTCGGAAAATGCCCAGGAAAACAACCCGTTATCCGGTCCGACGCAGTATCCCTTGGAGGTTTTCAAAACAATGGCTTTGCGCGAGGTGCCCACGCCGGGATCAACGACCGCGAGATGAATGGTTCCATCTGGAAACCATGGGTAGGATTGCTTGCAGACAAACGCTCCTTCACGAATCGAGCCGGGGGTGATGCTGTGTGTGATATCGATGATTTGGGCGCTTGGGTGAATACCGGCAATGACACCTTTCATGACACCGACAAACCAGTCCTGTGTTCCGAAATCGGTGGTCAGCGTGATAACGGGCGGTTTTGATTTCAACTCGGTCATTGACATCATGCAAGCGTCTGATATTTTCCCCGCTCATTTTTGTGTCACAGTGGGACACGGGGCGAATGACTTCAGCAATCTATTTTTTCAGATTCACTGCATAAAGAAAATTATGGCTAAAAAAGCATCAGGAACCAAAAAGACAAAATACGTTTATACGTTTGGCAATAAAAAGGCCAATGGCAACGGCAAGATGAAGGAACTCCTCGGGGGTAAGGGAGCTAATCTCGCTGAAATGACCCGCATCGGATTGCCGGTGCCTCCAGGGTTCACCATCTCAACCGAAGTTTGCACCTACTTCTACGATCACGGTCGTAAATATCCGAAGGAACTCCAGGGCCAGATCGAGGCCGGTGTTCGCAACATGGAAAAAATCCTCAAGCGCAAACTGGGTGATGAGAATCGTCCCCTGTTGGTTGCTGTTCGTTCCGGTGCCCGGGATTCCATGCCCGGTATGATGGATACCATCCTGAACCTTGGTTTGAATGACAAAACCGTCAAGGCTCTGGCCAAGGCAAGTGGCAACGAACGTTTCGCATACGACTGCTACCGCCGTTTCATCCAGATGTATGGTGACGTCGTGATGGGTGTTCAAAGCCGTCCTGGTGAAGACCACGAACCTTTCGAATCCGTCATCGAAGCCTACAAAAATGAACTTTGGCCAGGCGAAGATCATGTGGAAGACACCCGTTTGGATGCCGACCAGATGAAGGAATTGGTCAATCGTTTCAAGAAGCTGGTCAAAGAACGCACCGGAAAAGCATTCCCTAATGATCCCTGGAAGCAACTCCAAGGTGCTGTGGGTGCCGTGTTCGGTTCCTGGATGAATGATCGCGCCAAGGTTTATCGTCGCAAATACGGCATCCCTCACGAATGGGGCACTGCTGTCAACGTTCAAGCCATGGTGTTCGGTAACACCGGTGAGGACTCCGGTTCAGGTGTTGCCTTTACCCGTGATCCGGCCAACGGCGACAAGGTCTTCTACGGAGAATTCCTCATCAATGCGCAGGGCGAAGACGTCGTGGCGGGTGTTCGCACCCCCGAGCCCGTGGCAGAACTCAAGAAAGTCATGCCCAAGGCCTATGCGGAACTTGAAAAGATCCGCAAGACCCTTGAGACCCACTTCAAGGACATGCAGGACTTCGAGTTCACCATCGAAGAAGGCACTGTTTACATGCTCCAGACCCGTAACGGTAAACGCACCGGGATTGCAGCTGTTCGGATTGCCTGTGACATGGTGAAAGAAAAACTGATCGACTGGCAAACCGCCATTCAGCGCGTGCCTGCCGAACAGTTGGATCAGGTTTTGGCTCCTATTTTTGACAGTGTTGCCATCAAGAAAGCCAAGAAGATTGCCAATGGTCTTCCCGCCGGACCCGGTGCTGCGACCGGTCAGATCTACTTCAACGCAGAACGTTGTGTTGAGGCAGCCGACAAGGGAGAGAAAGTCCTGTTGGTGCGCGTCGAAACTTCTCCTGAAGATTTGCGCGGTATGATCGCTGCGGAAGGTATTCTCACCGCTCGTGGTGGTGTGAGTTCTCATGCTGCGCTGGTGGCTCGCCAAATGGGTAAAGTTTGTGTCTGTGGTGCTGCTGATCTCAAGATCGACTACCACGCCAAGACCATGACGGTCGGCAAGAAGGTGTTCAAGGAAGGTGACTTCGTTTCCATCGACGGGACATCCGGAGATATCTACGCGGACAAAGTGAACACCGCTCCTTCTGAAGTAATCCAGGTTCTGGTGAAGAAATCACTTAAAGCCAACAAGAGCCGCACATACCAGAACTTCTCCCAATTGATGGGCTGGTGTAAGAAGGTAACCCGCATGGATGTTCGCACGAATGCAGACACCCCGGATCAAACCGCGACCGCTGTTGCCTTCGGCGCAAGTGGCATTGGTTTGACCCGCACCGAACACATGTTCTTTGAAGGGGACCGCATTGATGCTGTCCGTCAAATGATCCTTGCAGACAAGATTGAAGACCGCCAGAAAGCCCTCGACAAGCTCCTGCCATTCCAGCGTGCTGATTTCGAAGGTATCTTCAAGGCTCTCAAAGGATTGCCCGCAACCATCCGTTTGCTGGATCCGCCTTTGCATGAATTCCTGCCTCATGATCACGCCGCTCAGTCTCAGCTTGCTGATAAACTGGGTGTCAGTGCCGACTTGATCACCAAGCGTGTTCACGACCTGCACGAATTCAATCCGATGCTGGGTCATCGTGGTTGCCGTCTGGGTGTTGTTTACCCCGAGATCAGCGCCATGCAGGCTCGTGCGATCTTCGAAGCCGCCGCCAATGTTCAGAAGAAGAACAAGATCAAGTGCCACCCTGAAATCATGGTGCCTCTGGTTGGTTTCGATCGTGAGCTCGAATTGCAGATCGAAGTGATCCACTCCGTTGCCAAGGAAGTGGCGAAGGAGAAGAAAGTGAAGTTCAATTACATGGTTGGAACCATGATCGAAGTGCCTCGTGGCGCTCTGACCGCGGATCAAATCGCAAATCATGCTCAGTTCTTCAGCTTCGGTACCAATGACTTGACCCAAACCACCCTGGGTATGAGCCGTGATGACAGCGGAAGCTTCCTGCCTGCTTATCAGGAAATGGAGATCGTGAAAGCCAACCCATTCGCCAGCATCGATCAAAACGGTGTGGGACAGTTGATGGAAATTGGCGTTGCGAAAGGACGCAGCACACGTCCCGACATCAAGTTGGGCATCTGTGGTGAGCACGGTGGTGATCCTTCCAGCGTTGAGTTCTGTCACAAGGTTGGTTTGAACTACGTCAGCTGTTCGCCTTATCGTGTCCCCGTGGCACGTCTGGCCGCCGCTCAGGCAGCTCTGCAGGACGGTCCGGTTGCCGCTCCTAAAAAAGCCGCCAAGAAAACGGCCAAAAAGGCATCTAAGAAAGTTGCCAAGAAGAAGACCCGGAAATAAGCGGTCTGCTTGATTCAGAAAGATTCACACACCGCCGAAGTGTTCGTCGCTTCGGCGGTGTTTGTTTGCGACGCATGGATTTCAAAACAAACCAGCCAATAGGGAATCATTCAATTTGCTGGACATTGAACATCCGGACCTCAATCGTTGCTGAAGGCATTCGTTGGTATGAATTTTTTAAGTAAAAAGAACCTTTTCAAGACCCTGCTCACAGCGTGCGTGATGGCTGTATGCGGTGGATGTTCGGTCAAAAAAATGGCCATTCGCCAGGTGGGAAATGCGTTTGCGGGTACAGGGACGACTTTCTCTTCCGAGAACGATCCGGAACTCATCAGGGACGCGCTTCCATTTTCACTTAAACTGATGGAAAGTCTGCTGGCGGAAATCCCCGATCACCGACCTCTGCTTTTGGCCACCAGTAGCGCGTATGCACAGTATGCCTACGCTTTTCTGCAGATGGATGCCGATCGTCTGGAGGATGAAGATTTTGAAGCCGCCCAGGCTTTACGGGCACGTGCCGCTAATTTGTTTTTACGCTCCAGGGATTATGGTCTGAAGGCACTGGATTTCAGTCATGAGGGTTTTTCCGAACAATTGGCTGAGAACCCTACCCAAACGGTTTTGCAGTTGGATGCTTCGGAGGTGCCGCAGATCTATTGGACGGCTGCTGCATGGGCTGGAGCTGTTAATTTGTCCAAGGAAGATCCTCATTTGATCGCGGAAATTCCCCAGTTGGAAGCCTTGATGGATCGGGCTTTGGAGCTGGATGAGAATTGGGATCATGGGGCCATTCACAGTTTCATGATTACTTATTCCATGGCGCGACAGACCAGTGCAGCAGATCCGGTTGAAGCAGCTAAATATCATTTTGAAAAAGCAGTTGAGTATTCAAATGGTGAACAGGTGGCTCCGTATGTTGCTTTGGCTGAGTCAGTTGCTGTGCAAGAGCAGGATTCGGAACTGTTCGAATCATTGCTCCATCAAGCTTTGATGATTGATCCGGATGAATATTTACAGTACCGATTGGTCAATATACTGATGCAACGAAGAGCACGTTGGCTGTTGGAACGTCAGGAAGACCTGATATTGCCCCCATTGGAGGATATCGAGTGATAGGATATAGGATCACCCCATCAGCTGATAACGGGCTGGTGAAGGCAAATGTATGAATAGAGTTAAAATGAGCATGCTAATGACAAAATCTTTCCTTTCATTGAAATCATTTGGTTACTTGTTGATCGCCGCCGGACTTCTCATCGGTCAGGCCGTCCATGTCGAAGGAGCACAACGTCTTCGCTTGGGAACCCTGGTTCCGAAGGGTTCTTCTTACTATAACCACCTCAAGGCCATGGAAGCCGAGTGGAAGAAAGCTCCGGGTGGCGGTGTGTCTCTTAGCATTTACCCGGATGGTCGTCTGGGCGGTGAAGCCGAAATGGTGCGTCGGATGCGATCGGGTCAGTTGCAGGTGGGATTGATGACCACCGTGGGATTGTCCGAGATCGAACCCAAAGTGAGCGGTCTCCAGGATGTGCCCCTTATGTTCCGATCTTTGGATGAAGTGGAGCATGTCTCCGAGGCACTGGGAGATGAGTTGGCAACTTTGATGGAAGCCAAGGGATTTGTCGTCTTGGGTTGGACACATGCCGGATGGGTGCATTTCTTCGCCAAAGAACCCATTCATACCATCAATGATGTTCGCAAGACCAAGATCTTTTCCTGGGCGGGGAATCCCGAAGTGGTCAAAGTGATGCAAAACAATGGATTTCATCCAGTGCCCCTGGAAACAAAAGACATTGTGCCTGGATTGCAGACAGGCATGATTTCATCCGTAGTCTTACCACCGATGGCGGCCAACTTCAGTCAGGTCGATACCCGGGCCCCCTACATGTTGAAAATCGATTGGGGCGCTCTTGTGGGGGGACTTGTCATCAACAAAAGCACCTGGGATAAATTGAGCAAACCTCAACAAGCACATCTCAAAGCAGCCGCCGAAAAAGCAACCAAAGCCATCCAGGAAGACGGATTGCGTGAGGCGGAACAATCCATTGCAGCGATGAAAAAGCGTGGCTTAACCGTCATTGAACCGACTCCCGAGGAATTGGAAGAATGGCGGGTTGAAACAGCCAAGGCGTATCCTGAGATTCGTGGATTGATGTTGGACGAGGGCTTTTTTGACAAGGTTCAGTCAGTGTTGAAGGCATATCGGAAAGAATAAGGGATCGATGTTGCGGAATGGATCACAGATTAGGAATTCTCGCAACTGAATCAGATGTTATTCGCATGATTTTGTAAGGCATCAAGCTTTCGCATTCAACATGGCCGGCTCCATTCCCTCAAACAATCAGTCCGACAAGACGACCGATCGCCCGCTTCCGATATGGTTGCGCGGTCTTCATGGTCTTGAAAATGGACTGCTGGTGATCTGCCTTTTTGCACTCATTTTTCTGCCGCTTGCCGAAAGGATCTTACGTGGTTTTTTCAACACGGGTATCCAGGGTGAAGCTGAATTCGTGCTGCATTTTTCACTGGTCATCGGCATGATTGGAGGAGCCATTGCAGCCCGTGAACAACGATTGCTGGCGATTTCCACCATTGCCCAGTTTCTGAAAGGTCCCTGGAAGATCTCGGTAAACATCTTTGCCAACAGCTGGGCAACGGTCATTACAGGCGTCCTGGCTTACGCTGGATGGCAGTTTCTCCAGGACGAGAAGGGAGCGGGTAACGAAATTGCCTATGGTGTGGCGCGCTGGTGGATTCAGACGGTGCTGCCGTTTGGCTTTGGCTTGATTACTGTCAGGCTCATCTGGGGGGCAGGTAAGCAGTGGTGGGTGAAATTGCTCACGTTTGTCATCTCCTTGAGCATGGGGTGGGTGCTTTGGAGCGGCTGGATCCCCTTGGAAAAGATGTTGTGGCCTTCCGTGGGGATACTGGTGGCCGCGACATTGCTTGGAGCACCTTTATACACAGCACTGGGCGGTGCCACACTGATCTATCTTTGGTTGGAAGACTTTCCAATTTCAGGGGTCGCAACCAGTCATTACTCCATGTCGACCGAAGCCCTGATACCCACCATTCCTCTGTTCACGCTGGCGGGGTATTTCATGGCCGAAAGTCAGGCTTCCAAACGTCTTGTCAGGGTGTTTCAGGCTTTTGTAGGACAATTTCGCGCCGGACCAGCCATTGTTACCGTGATGGTTTGTGCTTTTTTTACCGCGTTCACCGGAGGTTCTGGAGTGACCATTCTGGCGTTGGGACCTTTGTTGATGCCGGTTTTGACCTCTGCCAAGTATGGGGAAAAACCATCACTTGGGCTGATTACCGGAGCAGGAGCCCTGGGGATTCTGTTTCCGCCATCGCTTCCCATCATTCTGTATTTCATTGTCGCGAATGCCAATGTGCCCACCGGACTGCGACTGGAGCATATGTTTCTGGGCGGCTTGATTCCCGGCTTGTTGATGGTTGTCCTGATGACTCTCTACAGCCGTCGACTGGTGTCCAAAGAGGCTGTGGCCGGACGTCGCTTCGAATGGAAGGAAGCTCGCAATGCCATGTGGGAAGCAAAATGGGAATTGATGATCCCGGTCGTGGCGTTAACCGCCCTGTTTAGTGGTGTTTTCAGTACTCCGGTAGCTGCTGCGGCTTTGACTGCCTTGTATGCTTTGTTTGTGGAAATGGTCGTGCATCGGGAAATCCATCCATGGAAGGATCTGCCGAGGGTCATGACCGAGTGTGGACTTTTGGTCGGTGGGGTGCTGTTGATTCTGGGGGTGGCCATGAGTTTTACCAAGGATTTCCTGGTGTTTGCCATGGTTCCCGACATGGCCATCGAATGGGCCACTGCCAATATTGAATCCAAGCTTTTGTTTCTGCTGGCTCTGAATGTGTTTCTGCTGGCGGTTGGATGCCTGATGGATATTTATTCGGCCATTGTGGTGGTGGTTCCGCTTTTGCTGCCGCTTGGTGTGGAGTTCGGGATTGATCCCATTCACCTGGGCATCATTTTTCTGGCCAATCTGGAATTGGGATACCTGACGCCTCCAGTCGGATTGAATCTCTTCTTGTCAGCTTATCGTTTTGATCGCCCGGTTATGGAAGTGGCCAAAGCCGCTCTTCCAATGTTACTGGTGCTTGCCATCAGTGTGCTGCTGATCACCTATATTCCCGCGCTGACCACATTTCTTCCAAATTTGATTTTGGGTGAATCCGGGGCTTCAGCGTTCTGATTTTAGTGCCTGAGCAGTTGGAAACGGGGGGGCACTATCGGTGGTAAACCGAAAAGGTAGAGTTTTGCTACTGCGGGGGCGTCGAAGTGTAGGCTGGTTTTGGGGTTGTGTGGATGCGCTATCGGACGCGCAGCAGCGCGGGGCGCAGTTCATTTTTTAGACAATGGAGGGGAGATTCCGCATGCGGGACTCGCCCCCAAACTTTCCCCTTGAAAACGTCTCTGAGCAAAAGGAATGGAACGCGGGGAGACTATTGTTCATCGGATGACTGTGGTGTTTCCATTGCAACTTGAAAAGGGTTCCAAAGCTCTGGGGTTTGAAGTGGGAGCAAAGCGAAGCTTGTCCCTCCGGTTGTGGGTTTCTATTTTTTGAACTGCGCGCAGCAGCGCCTCCTTACCAAAAATATTGTCGGTTATATGATGGCGTCGAGCAACTCTCCCAATTGGCGGTGATTTTCAATATTGTGTCGCAGTTTGCATTTTCGGTTGATTCGATAATGGTTCTGTCGCCCCAGCTTGATGCGTTGCAGGACTCCGGCTTCTTCGAGTTCCTGGACGATTCGCTGGACAGCTCGCTCGGTGATGCCGACTTCATAAGCCACTTCCCGCAATACCATGTCGGGATTTTTAGTCAGGCAAATCAATACGTGCGAATGATTGGTCAAAAATGTCCAGGAACCATTGCCGTTCGATGGTTTTGTTTTTTTTCGTTGCACAACAGTTGACATAACTGGAATGAACTCTAATTAACGAAATCAAATTCGTCAAAACGAAAACAGGAAAAAAAATACATGAACCACGATAAAGCTTCAGAGCAAACAACGGGGGAAGGTCATACGCAGAATGGCGCGGATGCC
>Ga0255780_10004475_pt1 | contig 11976 bp, 8 predicted proteins | sample 071ome_32_FD_179978 | JGI IMG/M metagenome (GOLD analysis project Ga0255780, IMG submission 179978) | Coastal salt marsh microbial communities from the Groves Creek Marsh, Skidaway Island, Georgia - 071405AT metaG (version 2) | ecosystem: Environmental > Aquatic > Marine > Intertidal zone > Salt...
AACCGCTCTACGATGCGCTCACGGTACTCCAACACCGGGGCCAGGATGCCGCGGGGATTGTCACCAGCGATGGCGGGCGCCTATCCATGCGAAAGGCCAACGGCCTGGTGCGGGACGTCTTCCAGCAGGTGCACATGGAGCGCCTGCAAGGGCATCACGGCATTGGCCACGTGCGCTACCCCACCGCAGGCTCCTCCAGCGTGGCGGAAGCCCAGCCCATGTACGTGAATTCGCCCTACGGCATCGCCCTGGCCCATAACGGCAATCTCACCAACGCCGAGGCCTTGAAGGAGGCCATGTTCCGCGCTGACCTGCGGCACATCAATACGGAGTCGGACTCGGAAATTCTGCTTAACGTTTTCGCCCATGAGCTTGCGGGGCGGGCGCGTACGGCGGCGGAGGGCCTGGAGGATATCTTCGAGGCTGTACGGGCGGTGCATGAGCGGTGCCGAGGGGCCTACGCAGTGGTGCTCCTGATTATGGGGCGCGGTCTCCTCGCATTTCGCGATCCCTACGGCATTCGCCCTCTGGTTTTTGGGCATCGGGATACGGCGGCGGGGCGGGAAACCATGGTGGCGTCGGAGAGCGTGGCCCTGGACGTCCTCGACTTCGCGTTGGTGCGGGATATCGCCCCCGGGGAAGCGCTCTTCGTGGACCTCGAGGGCACGGTGCATACGCAGCAGTGCGCCCCCAATCCTCAGTGCCGTCCCTGCATTTTTGAGCACGTTTATCTCGCGCGCCCGGACTCCATCATGGACGACGTCTCCGTCTACAAGGCCAGGCTTCGCATGGGGGAGCGGCTGGCCCAGCGAATCCTCGAAGCCTTTCCCAACGGCCAGCACGACATTGACGTGGTGATTCCCATCCCAGAAACGAGCCGCACCGCAGCCCTTCCCCTGGCTTACGAGCTGGATGTGAAGTACCGGGAAGGGTTCACCAAAAACCGCTACATCGGCCGTACCTTCATCATGCCCGGGCAGCAGCAGCGGCGGAAATCAGTGCGACAAAAGCTCAACGCCATCGACCTCGAGTTCCAGGGGAAAACGGTGCTCCTGGTAGATGATTCCATCGTCCGCGGCACCACCTCTCAGCAGATTGTGGAAATGGCTCGGGAGGCCGGGGCAAAGAAGGTCTACCTGGCCTCCGCGGCGCCGCCGGTGCGATACCCCAATGTCTATGGCATCGACATGCCAGCCCCGGAGGAATTCGTCGCCCACGGCCGTACGGAGGAGGAGATCTGTCGTCAGATCGGCGCCGATCGCCTGTTCTACCAACGCTTGGATGACCTCATCGCTTGTGCGAAGGAGGGCAACCCGGAGATCGAGGCCTTCGAATGCTCGGTCTTTGATGGGCACTACGTTACGGGGGACGTCGACGCCAGCTATCTATCCGCCATCTCCGTTCATCGCTCCGACGCGGCCAAGGCCGAGCGGGGGGATGGGCCCATGCGTCGCCTCGATCTGCCCGAGCACGGTTAGCGATGGCGGTGAAGACCCCCTGCGTGGGCCTCTGCTCCACGACCTATGGTGATTTGGTTTGCCGCGGCTGCAAGCGCTTTTCCCATGAGATCGTAAATTGGAATCGCTATGGCGATGAAGAGAAGAGGGCGGTCTGGGCGCGTCTAGTAGCCCTCCGGGACCAGGTGGTGCTGTCCCTTCTGTCCGTGGAGGATGAGGCGCTGCTCGAGGCGCAGCGACAGAAGCACCGTATCCCGGATGATACCGGGGGCACACCGGCCTCCCGCGCCTACGGTCTGCTACGCCGGGGGGCGCGGCACATCCGTAGCCTCGGTGCCTATGGTCTGGCTCCGGCGGCGGAGGCGGAGGCTTGGAGCGCGGCGGAGCTTCGCGATGAAATCGATCGACGCTTTTTGGCCCTGTCGGAGGCCCACTATGAGCGTTACCTGCTAGGGGAGGGACGGATTTATGGCTGACGCCGACCAACTGGCCCCGGTGCATGCCTTCCTCGGCACCCGGACCCCTAGGGCCTGGTGCGAGGCGGCGGCGAAGGATTTGTCGACGCTGCTAAATGACCACGCCAATTGTGAGAAGAAGGCGGCCTCGACGGCGTTGGCGCTCATGTTTCGCTATGACCGGGACGGGGTCCTGGCCGACGCCATGAGTCGCATCGCCCGGGAAGAGCTCCGCCATTTCGAGCAGGTGGCGGCGCTCATGCGGCGGCTAGAGATTCCCCATCGCCCGGTGAGCGCCAGTCGCTATGCCCAGGGGCTCCGCGCCCTAGTCCGAAGCGCGGAGCCGGACCGGCTGCTTGACCTCCTGGTGTGCGGCGCCTTCGTGGAGGCGCGCTCCTGTGAGCGCTTCTCTGCGCTTCAACCCCACTTGCCAGAGCCCCTAGCCAAGTTCTACGGACGCCTTCTCGCCTCCGAGGCCCGGCATTTTGAAGCCTATCTGCGCTTGGCGGAGGATCGGTTCAGGAAGGATGCGGTAGCGGTGCGCTGTGAGCATTTTCGAAGGGAAGAAGCACGGCTGATCGAAGCCGAGGATCCCGAGCTGCGCTTCCACAGCGGTCTGCCGGCCTTTGCCTAGGGTGTAAGGAATCTCCGCTTAGGCGGCCGGCCCATCGGCGAGTTCGGCGGCCAGCAGGGTATTTTCTAGGAGAGAGGCAACGGTCATGAGGCCTACGCCCCCGGGCACGGGGGTGATATGGGCGGCTCGAGCCCGCGCGGCCTCGAACTCCACGTCCCCTACCACCTTGCCGCTGCCCAGGCGGTTGATGCCCACGTCGATGACGATGGCCCCGGGCTTGATCCATGCCCCCTGCACGAGTCCCGGTCGTCCCGCCGCCGCAATAACGAGGTCGGCGCGCTGAACGTGCCCCGCGAGATCCTGCGTAAACTTATGGGTGCTGGTGACGGTGCAGCCCGCGAGCAGCAGTTCGAGAGCCATGGGCCGGCCGACGTGGTTCGAGGCACCGACGATGACCGCGTGCTGGCCCCGGAGGGGCCGCCCCGTGTGGCTCAAAAGGGTCATGATGCCCTTCGGCGTGCAGGGGCGAAGGGCTGGGCGGCGCTGGGCCAGCCGTCCCAAATTATGGGGATGAAAGCCGTCCACATCTTTTTCCGGGGCGATGCGCTCGATAATGGCGTCGTCGTCGAAGTGGGGGGGCAGGGGGCTCTGAACCAGGATCCCATGGACCGCGGGGTCGGCGTTTAACGCGTCCAATTGCGCGAGTACAACCTCCGGAGCCGTGGCGGCCTCGTAGCGATGCACCTGGGAGACAATGCCCACGGCGTCGCAGGCCCGGTGCTTGTTGCGCACGTAGATCTCCGAGGCGGGGTCGTCTCCCACGAGCACCACCGCGAGCCCCGGGGCAGCCCGCCCCTTGCGACGACGTGCTTCCACCCCAGCCTTCACCGTTCCCTTAACGATCTCCGCAATGGCTCGGCCATCGAGGATCTGCCCCATGGGGTCTTCGCCCGCCGCAGTGTTCAAGTTGCTTTCGCCTTAGCCAAGGGTCGAGAAGGAATTCTCGCACGGCGCCGGGGGAGCGCCTAGGGCAGGGTGCCCCGGGGCCTGGAATGGGGGGGCCTGCGTTGACGCCTAAGGAGGGGGGGCGTACCATCGCGCCTCCTGAAAAGGGGCGTCTCCAACGACGCAGCCAGCGGTTGGATGCGGCGCCGGGTTGGGGAAAGCGTCGAACCCAAAGCGCCCGTAGCTCAACTGGATAGAGCATCGGCCTTCTAAGCCGAGGGTTGCAGGTTCGAGCCCTGCCGGGCGTGCCAACGCTGGGGCAGCAGGAAGGAAAGGGCGTAGCACCATCGCGTTATGGTGGGCGTAGCTCAGCTGGTAGAGCTCCGGATTGTGATTCCGGCGGTCGTGGGTTCGAGCCCCATCGTCCACCCCATTTCCCTCCTTTTCTGATTCCCTCCGCGAAGGCGCCCTAGAAGTCATGAGCGGTACGCTCCCCGCGGGCGTCCATCGGTTTAAACCAGCCATAACGAGACCAGTATGCAGGTAACGATCGAGACCACCGAGGCGCTCGAGCGCAAGATGACGGTGCAGCTTCCCGTGGAGGACTTCCAGCAGGAGGTTCAAAAGCGTCTTCAAGACACGGCTCGGCGCGCGCGCCTACCTGGCTTCCGCCCCGGGCGGGTTCCCCTCAAGGAAATCCAGCGCCGCTTCGGCCCTGGGGTTCGGCAGGAAGTGGCCGGCGAGCTGATGCAGCGTACGGTCTTCCAGGCCATGGCGGAGCAGTCCCTGCGCCCCGCGGGGCAGCCGAGTCTTGAGTGGGTCTCGGAGAACGACGATAGCCAGTTCGCCTACGCGGCCACCTTCGAGGTGTTCCCGGACGTCACCCTCGGGGATCTTTCCCAGGCGGCGGTGGAGACCCCGGAAGCCGAAGTAACGGAAGCGGACATCGACACCATGATCGAGCGCCTCCGGGAGCAGCGTAAGGCCTTCGTGGTCGAGGATGGGCGTGCGGCGGAGAACGGCGACGAGATCACCGTCGACTTCACGGGCTATCTCGGTGACGAGGCCTTCGAGGGCGGCGCCGCAGAAGACGCCAAAATCGTGCTTGGCAGCGGCCGCATGATTCCCGGCTTCGAAGAGGGGCTTGAGGGCCTCAAGGCCGGGGATGAGAAGCGCCTGGAAGTGACCTTCCCGGAAGACTACGGTAACGAAGCCCTGAAGGGTCAGGAGGCGGTCTTCGAGATTAAGGCGAAGGCCGTAGCCAAGGCCGAAATGCCCGAGCTGGATGAGGCCTTCTTCACGCAGTTTGGCGTGGAAGACGGCGAGCTCAGCTCCTTCCGAGCAGAAGTGCGGTCGAACATGGAGCGGGAGCTCCGTAACGCCGTGCGCACGCGCGTAAAGAATCAAGTTATGGACGCGCTGGCCGATAAGCATGAAGTCGACCTGCCGAAGGCGATGGTGCATGAAGAGATCCATCGCATGCAGCACGACATGGCGCGCCAGTTCGGGGGCCAGGGCATGGACCCGCACCAGCTCCCCGCAGAGCTCTTCCGCAGCCAGGCGGAGCGTCGTGTGAAGCTCGGCCTGCTCATGTCCCACGTGGTGGATGCGCAGGCCATGACCGCCGATGACGCGCGGGTCGAAGCCATGCTCGACGACATCGCGGCGCCCTACGATGAGCCGGAGCAGGTGAAGAGCTGGTACCATGGCAACGACGAACAGATGAGCCAGCTGCGCAACGCGGCTATCGAAGAGCAAGTCATTGATTGGCTTCTCGAGCAGATGACCGTGAGCACCGTCGCCATGTCCTACGAGGACGCCCTGGCGGCGGCGCAGCAGCAGGGTAGGGGCTCGGATGACGACGCTGCCGAGGACGACAGCGCCGAAGGCTAAGATCCACCGAGAAGAAGCGAGGCTTTGATGAGCGATCACCACGAGATCCAAAACCTGGGCCTAGTGCCCATGGTGGTAGAGCAGACGGCTCGGGGAGAGCGCGGCTACGACATTTATTCGCGCCTCCTGAAGGATCGCATCATCTTTGCCGTGGGTCCGGTAGACGACCACATGGCGAACCTCATCGTTGCCCAGATGCTATTTCTGGAGTCGGAAAATCCGGACAAGGACGTGCATCTGTATATCAACTCCCCCGGGGGTTCGGTGACGGCGGGGCTCGCGATCTACGACACCATGCAGTTTATCCGCTGCGACGTGCTCACCATGTGCGTGGGCCACGCGGCGAGCATGGGGGCGTTGCTGTTGGCTGCTGGGGCGCCCGGGAAGCGTTTTGCGCTTCCCAACGCGCGGATCATGATCCACCAGCCCTCCGGGGGCTCCCAGGGGGTGGCATCGGATATTGAGATCCAAGCCCGGGAAATCCTTCGCATGCGGACCCAGCTCAATGAGATTCTGGCTACCCACACGGGCCAGAGCATGGAGCAGATCGCCAAGGATACGGATCGGGACCGCTGGATGACCCCCGATGAAGCCGCTACCTACGGACTCATTGATACGGTGCAGCGGCCTCGGAAGCCCGGCGCGGCGGAAAGCGACGCGGCCTAGGCGCCGGTCCCTGGGCTTGCAATATGGGCCTGCAGAACGCATGGTATTTGAAGAATTGATGACGGCCGAGGGTCTGGCATGAGCGACGAGCAAAACGGAAAGGGCGACGACGGCGGCAAGCTGCTGTACTGCTCGTTTTGCGGGAAAAGCCAGCATGAGGTCCGGAAGCTGATTGCCGGTCCGTCCGTGTTTATTTGCGATGAGTGCGTCGAGCTCTGCAACGACATCATCCGCGAGGAAGTGCAGGAGAGCGAGGAGAAATCCGAGCAGGCGCGCTTACCGAAGCCGGACGAAATTAAGGCCATCCTCGACGAATACGTCATTGGTCAGGATAGCGCCAAGCGCGTACTGTCCGTGGCGGTCTACAACCACTACAAGCGCCTGAATTACAAGGGCAAGAAGGACGACGTCGAGCTGTCGAAGTCGAACATCCTTCTGATCGGTCCCACGGGCAGCGGTAAAACGCTGCTTGCGGAAACCCTGGCTCGCCTTCTCGATGTGCCTTTCACCATCGCCGACGCCACCACGCTCACGGAAGCCGGGTACGTGGGGGAGGATGTCGAGAACATCATTCAGAAGCTCCTCCAAAAGTGCGACTACGACGTCGAGAAGGCCCAGGTGGGCATTGTTTACATCGACGAGATCGACAAGATCTCTCGCAAGTCGGATAACCCCTCCATTACCCGGGACGTCTCCGGGGAAGGGGTACAGCAGGCGCTGCTTAAGCTCATTGAGGGCACGGTGGCGTCCGTGCCGCCCCAGGGTGGTCGTAAGCATCCGCAGCAGGAATTCCTGCAGGTGGACACGAAGAACATCCTCTTCATTTGCGGCGGGGCCTTCGCAGGGCTCGACAAGGTCATCCAGGAGCGCTCCGATAAGAGCGGGATTGGCTTTAACGCCGTGGTGAAGGGTGAGTCCGACGCCAAGTCGATCGGTCAGCTGCTCAGCCAGATCGAGCCCGAGGATTTGATTAAGTACGGTCTCATTCCCGAGTTCGTCGGCCGCCTGCCCCTGATCGCCACCCTGGGCGAGCTCGACTCCGATGCCCTGGTGCGCATCCTCACGGAGCCGAAAAATAGCCTGACGAAGCAGTACGGTAAGCTTTTTGAGATGGACGGCGTGGAAGTGGACTTCCGGGATGATGCCCTGCGGGCCGTCGCGAAGCGCGCCATGGACCGCAAAACCGGCGCCCGGGGCCTGCGCTCCATCCTTGAGAATGTACTTCTCGATATCATGTATCGCCTCCCTTCGGAGGCGGGCGTCAGCAAAATTGTTATCGACGAATCGGTGATTCAGGGCGAGTCGGAGCCCATGATGATCTACGAGAACGTCGAGCAGGCACGGGCGGTACCGGAGGATCACTAAGCCTCCTTGAAGTTTCCTGTAGGGTGAGGGGTGGCGTGCCACAAGCCCCCACGGCGAAGTGGTAGAGCCCCTCTCCCGTAGAACGCCTAACCCCCCGGAAAAGGACCTCCCATGGCCAGTGATGTGGCAAGCGAGCTCACCGATCTTCCCATTCTTCCCCTCCGCGACATGGTGGTTTTTCCGCAGGGGGTCCACCCGCTCTTCGTAGGGACTGCGCGATCCATCAAGGCCCTAGAAGCGGCCATGGATGACGATAAAAAGGTCCTGCTCGTTGCCAAGCGAGACGCCGAGGTCGAGGATCCGGGCTTCGACGACCTATTTGCCATTGGCACCATTTCCACCATCCTTCAGCTCCTTAAGTTGCCTGACGGTACGGTTAAGGTGCTCATTGAAGGGGGGCAGCGGGGCGCCATCCGAACCCTCGATACCGATGGGCCCTTTCTTACGGCCTCGGTGGAGCCCCTGGCCGAGCCGAAGCGCAGCGGGCGGGAAGCCGAGGGCTTGGTGCGCTCCATCATGGGGCCCTTTGAAAGCTACGTGCAGGCCTCGAAGAAGGTCCCACAGGAAGTTCTCACCTCGGTTTCCGCCATCGAAGATCCCGCGCGCCTGGTGGATACGATTGCGAGCCAGCTCAGCCTTAAGCTTGAGGACAAACAGGCCATTCTCGAGGCCGTGGAGCTGGAATCCCGCCTGGAGCGCCTCCTGGGCCTCCTCGAGGGGGAAATGGACGTCTTCGAGCTCGAAAAGCGCATTCGCGGGCGCGTTAAGAAGCAGATGGAGAAGAGCCAGCGCGAGTACTATCTGAATGAGCAGATGAAGGCCATTCAGAAGGAGCTCGGCGAACTCGAAGAGGGCGCCCCGAGCGAGGTGGACGCGCTCGCGGAGCGTATTGAAAGCTCAGGCATGACCGAGGAAGCCAAGGGTAAGGCGAAGAGCGAACTGGCTAAGCTGAAGAGCATGTCTCCCATGTCGGCCGAAGCCACGGTGGTCCGGGCCTACCTCGACTGGATCCTTTCCGTGCCCTGGACGGCGAAGAGCAAGCTGCGCCGGGACCTCGAAGCGGCGGAGAAGGTGCTCGATGCCGACCATTACGGCTTAGAGGAAGTTAAAACCCGCATCCTCGAGTTTCTCGCGGTGCAGCAACGGGTGAAGAAGCTCAAGGGCCCGGTGCTGTGCTTGGTGGGGCCGCCGGGGGTTGGGAAGACCTCCCTCGGAGAATCCATCGCCAAGGCGACGAACCGTAAGTTCGTGCGCATGGCGCTCGGGGGCGTTCGCGACGAGGCAGAGATCCGTGGTCACCGTCGTACCTATATCGGCTCCTTGCCCGGCAAGGTGCTGCAAAAGATGGCGAAGACCGAAGTGCGAAACCCGCTCTTCTTGCTCGATGAGATCGACAAGATGGGTATGGATATGCGCGGCGATCCGGCCTCGGCCCTCCTTGAGGTGCTTGATCCCGAGCAAAATCACACTTTCAACGATCATTACCTTGAGGTCGACTACGACCTTTCGGAAGTGCTTTTTATTTGCACCTCAAACAGCATGAACATTCCGGCGCCTCTCCTCGATCGCATGGAAGTGATCCGCATTCCGGGGTATACGGAAGACGAAAAGCTGGCCATTGCGAAGCGCTATCTCCTGCCTAAGCAGCGAAAAAATGCGGGCCTGAAGGCCCACGAGCTCGAGGTCGATGACGACACGCTCCGGCTCATGATTCGCTATTACACCCGGGAGGCAGGGGTGCGGGAGCTTGAGCGGCAGCTGGCGAAGCTCTGCCGCAAGGTTGTTCGGGAGCGCCTTGGAAAGGACAGCAAGGCGCCCGGTGTTGCCGTGAATGAAGCCCTCCTCGAGGATTACAACGGGGTGCGGAAGTACGACTACGGCCGCGCCGAAGAAGCCGACCAAGTTGGTACCGTAACGGGCCTCGCCTGGACCCAGGTGGGTGGCGAGCTCCTGAATATTGAAGCCGCCATCATGCCGGGCAAGGGCCGGCAGGTGCGCACCGGATCCCTCGGGGATGTCATGCAGGAGTCTATCCAGGCGGCCCTTACGGTGGTTCGGAGCCGCTCCGCGATGCTCGGCCTCACGAAGGATTTCCACGAGAAGAACGATATTCACATTCACGTCCCCGAGGGTGCCACGCCAAAGGATGGTCCGAGCGCGGGCATTGGGATGTGTACGGCGCTAATCTCTGCCTTGACGGGCATTCCCGTCCGTGCGGATGTCGCCATGACGGGCGAAATCACCCTGCGCGGCCAGGTGTTGCCTATTGGGGGCCTCAAGGAGAAGCTGCTGGCTGCCCATCGCGGTGGCATTAAGGTTGTCTTGATACCAGAGCGTAATGCCCGGGATCTCAAGGAGATACCCGACAATATTAAGGGTGACCTCGATATCCGGCCCGTGAAGTGGATCGATGAGGTCCTAGAAATTGCCTTGACGCGTATGCCCGAGCCTCGCTTGGAAACGGAGGAGGAGGGCAGCGCTGAAGCTGTGGCCGACGGGTCCGAGGGCGATAAGGCCGTGCGCATTTCTACCCATTAGCGTAGGGTAGGGACTTCGCCCTCCGCGAAATTGACACCATTTTAAAAGCGTTGGTATAAAGCGCGGTCGGCGGAAAAAATAGAATAAAATCCGTCTAAAGCTAACTAACCTCAAAGGGGCTGTTGTGAATAAAGCTGAATTGGTTGAAAAGGTCGCTGAAGCGGCTGACATCTCTAAGTCTGCTGCGGCGCGGGCCGTCGATGGTATGCTCGATGCCATTACGGAGAGCCTTAAGGCCTCGGAGCAGGTTTCCCTTGTGGGCTTTGGCACCTTCGCTGTTAAAGAGCGGGCTGCTCGCGAAGGCCGTAACCCCCAAACCGGCGCAACGATCCAAATTGCCGCGGCTCGGGTACCGGGCTTTAAAGCCGGCAAGGCGCTGAAAGACGCACTGAAGTAAGGCTTCTCGGGCCTCGGCTCGAAAACCCAGGAAAAGGCGCAGGACTGCGCCTTTTCTTGTTTTAGGTGGTGGTTAATTAGGAAGGGAGCGAAGCAAGGCATGTTGCAGACCATGCGGGAGCACGCCCGGGGGGTATTTGGGTGGTTGATTATCGGGTCGATTATCGCCGTGCTTGCGGTGTTTGGCTTCGGTGCCCTGAATTTCTTCGTGGTGAGCGAGCCAGCGGTGGCCACCGTAGGCGAGGGGCGAGTAACCCAATCGGAATACGCAGCCGAGCTTGAGCGTCAGCGCCAACAGCTGGCTGCAAGCTTCGGGGATAGCTTTGACCCTGCTCTCGTGGAGCAGCTAGGCATCCCTGAGCGCGTGTTGGAGTCCCTTATTAACCGGGAGCTGCTCAGCGCAGCGGCGGAAGATGCTGGATTGGCGGCGCCGGGAGGTGAACTCGATAAGATCATTACCAGCATGCCGCAGTTTCAGGGCGACCTGGGCTTCGACGAGGACCGTTTCCGCTTCGCGCTTCAGAGCATTGGCATGACCCCCGCGAGCTTTAGAAGCGCCATGGGCGCCGATCTCTCGGTTGACCAACTTACCAGTGGGGTCGCGGATTCAAGCTTTATCACCGAGACGGAGCTCCGCGCGCTCGCCACCGTATTACTTCAGAATCGTGATATCGCCTGGCTGCGCCTCGCGCCCAGTGAGTTCGAGGCTGAGGTCACGGTGAGCGACGAAGCCCTCGAGGCCTTCTTCGAGGCCCGGCAGAGCGCGTATCGCGCCCCGACCCGGGTGCGGGTAGAAGCCCTCCGCCTTGATCGCTTCGACTTTGAAGAGGCGCAGGCGATCAGCGAGGAAGCGGTGCTTGCCGCCTACGAGCGCGAGAAGGCCGCTTTTGAGGGGCAGGAGCAGCGGGAAGCCGCCCATATCCTCCTCGCGGAGACGGATGATCGGGACCTGGCGGCGGCGCGGACCTTGGCCGAATCGCTTCTGGCACGCCTTGAGGCCGGGGAGGATTTCGCTGCTCTGGCTGAGGCCTATTCCGATGACCCCGGCTCCGCGAGCGATGGGGGTCGGCTCGGCACGGCTGCCCGGGGCACCTTCGTGGGGCCCTTTGAGGAGGCACTTTTTTCCATGGCGCCCGGCGAGCTTCGGGGACCGGTGGAGACGGAGTTCGGAGTGCACATCCTGCGGCTTGATAACGTTTTTACCACGGAGTTGCCGAGCTTCGATGAACTCGCCTTCTCCCTTCGGGAGCGGCTCCGGGCCGAGGCGGCGGAGGCCGCCTTTGCCGAGGCCAAGGCCAAGCTCGAGGTGCTGGCCTACGAGGCTCCGGACCTCACGGAGCCCGCGGAGGCTCTGGGGCTCACCCTCGAGCGCCCCGAGGCCTTTTCTCGGGACGGGGGCGAAGGCATTTATGCCACCGCTGCGGTGCGAGACGCGGCTTTTTCCGCTGAGGTACGGGAAGAGGGGTACAACAGCGAGGTGCTTGAGCCTCGGGACGGCCTTGCGGTGGTCCTTCGGGTGATCGAGGAGATTCCCGCTCGGGATCAGACGCTGGATGAGGTACGGGAGGCTGTCACCCGGGAATTCATTGCGGAAGCTTCGGCGCGCTTGGCCGAGGGCGCCGCCCAGGCGGTGCTCGACGAACTTACCGCAGGGACCTCAATCTTTGAGGTTCCCCAAGCCGAGGGT
>Ga0255780_10004494_pt1 | contig 11949 bp, 18 predicted proteins | sample 071ome_32_FD_179978 | JGI IMG/M metagenome (GOLD analysis project Ga0255780, IMG submission 179978) | Coastal salt marsh microbial communities from the Groves Creek Marsh, Skidaway Island, Georgia - 071405AT metaG (version 2) | ecosystem: Environmental > Aquatic > Marine > Intertidal zone >...
ACCTGGCTCTAACCCCCGAATGGTGCCCTTTATAAGAGTCGGACCACCGGCTGGGTCTTGAATGAGGAGTATCAGTCCTTCCACAGTGTCTGAATGCTCTAGTGTTGATTGAGCAATCACAGTCTTATCTGAGCCTTCCTGTAATTGAGTAAGACTTTCACACTGACAAAGATGTGCTCGGGTTCTTGGACAAGATTGTTTACTTTCTGTTAAGCCTAAATTATGTAAAACGTTAGTTTTTGAGCCTTTTACTTTTTTGCTAAGTGATGGTGGTCTTCCGTCTTTGTCTACATCGAACCCAAACTTAGCAGCCTGCGTCTTAATTTCGTCGGTGTCTACATCAGATGTTGTATTAACACCTTTCACGATTCTACCGTCCTCATTAATATCTCGCCACTTCATTTCTTTTTACGCCCTCTAAATTGGACAGTGCCTGTCATATAAGGCTTTGAAAACCATAACTTAAACCAATCAGGGTCTCCAGGTTTAAGTCCCATTTTCTTTTCTTTCTTTTTGAGTTCTGCTGCGGTTAGACTGGGATTTTCGTCTATTTTGTATTCAGAGTAGCCTTGGAATTCGTTTATGCCGGCAAGTTTTTTTAGCTCGTCGATGTTAGCATACATATTAACCTGCCCTAAAGTTACTTAAAATCTCTTCTATATCATCATCTGAAACTGTAAATCTTTTACCTGCGCGAGTTTTGATAGTTTTGCCAGCAATAATTTTTAATACTTTGCTGAGTTTTTCTACGTCTTTTTCTTCCATAGCATACTTATAGATTTGATCTCTTAAATACTGGACTAGGCTTAATTTATCTAATACTAGGTCGCCTTCGTCTATATCTTTACCTTTAGCACGTTGATCGTCAACCCAGTCTTCATATTCTCGAGCACTTTGTACTTTGTCTGAATCTGGAGCATAGCCCATTGCTATAAGTTCTTCTGAGTTTTTGTTAGGTTTTTCAGGACGTATGCCTTCTGTCTTCTTTTTCTTTTTCTTTTCGTCTGAGCTGTGCCCAAAAGTTTTGTGTACCAGTTTGTCTAATTTTCTATGAAACTCATCTTCTTCTTCGCCACTAGCGTCTTCAGCTGGTTCTAATTCTTTTATGCCCATTCCGGTACGCACTGCCTGATACAAATTTTTCGCTAGTTGCTTATCAGGCACACCTTTTGTAAATGTTTCTAAATTACCTTCGGCTGCTGCTGCTCTCATTTTTGAAGCACTCATTCCTTCAGCACCTTCTGCGTCAGGATCTCTTTCACCTGCTGAAATTACTTTTATGCTATCAAAATTATATTCTTTTCCGTTGTAATCGTTAAAAAGTTTATCAAACTGTTCTACTCTGTCCGACCCTGCTACATAGATAATATCAGTGTAACCCATCTTCTCTAACTTTTGTAACATTTGTATAGGTGTTCGTACTTCATTATCACCTATTGTTATACCTTTAAAAAAGTTAACGGCAAATTGTTTTTTTATGTTGTGAGGCAATGGATCAGTTTTAGGTTTTTGTGTATGACTTAAAAATAAAAAATGATCTCCTTTTTGTTTTCTTATAGCATCTACTAATTTTTCGTGACCAATAGTAGGAGGATTCATTCTACCAAATGCTACAACTGCTGTTTTGCCAGGTGCTTCAAACAACTGTCTTAGTTTCATTTGTAATCACCTTTTCTTATTGCTGGCATTTCTTCCGAATAAATTTTCTTTGCAAGATTTTTTTTATCTTCGAGAGTAAAAAAATCCATCGGATTTCTAGAAATATCAAACTTTTTACAATAAGACTTTGCCGCTTCATCAATAAGAGGAAATATTAATTTAGAAGCAGTTTTTTTAATGTCAGATGATTCATAGCAATCACCTAATGAACACATAGCTGGATAATAATTTTTTCTATAAAATGTAGGGTCATTCCTCATAAAAATATGAAGATCGTCTACAATGTCGAATTTTAATTCGTTCGGCTCTAGCTTATTGTCTAATTCAAAAAGTTTCATATTACCATTTCCTGCAAGACCAATATCTCGCTTTTGTTCTTGGCCCTGGATTATCACAGTTATGTCTAGCACGGAACGAGCGTCTACGTGCTGGATTAGATTTTTTAATCTTCATGTTAGGGTCACCAAAGTTTACTTTTTTAATATTCTTAGTCTTTGGATCACGGACATATACTTTAAACTTTTTAACATCGCCACGCATTGGCTTGCCTAGTTTTACTTTACGACCTTGATACTCGGCTTCGTCTAGCGCATTGTCTTCGCCATATGTTTCGCATACTGATTTACCACAGCCGCAATTTTCGTCTTCGTTAAACCACATAACACCGTATTCTTCAAAAAAATCATCACCGTCATATGTTTCTTCTTCAGAAACTTCAATGTCATCCCCTGCGGAAATTTCAATATCAAAATCGTCATAACCTTGCTCAAACATAAAGTTTGCTAGGCGTTCTGCATAACCTTCTGCTTCTTCTTCGCTCAGTAACCTTTGTAACGGAATTTGAAAAACAGTAGCACCTTGTTCGGTCTCAAAAATTTCGTTGCCTGGAAAAATACTTTCGTCTAGAATTGTAACACCTTCTTGTTTTTCCATCACTATTCTTATAAAATGTTCCATCGCTATACCTTAATGATTTAATAATATACTTTGCACTGAGCCGTCTGTCCAGGACGAAATATAAGCTCTTACCCAAACATAATTTCCTGTAAAATTATAGATAAAACTTCCGTCACCATTTGCATCAGTTTCACTTGTGCTTTCGTGTTCAGTTGAAGAAATAGTGAACCAATCAGAATCGCTAGGATCTACAACTAATGTAGCCTGCATTACTACCTTACCAATAAAACCTGTAACAGAATATTGTACAGTGTGAAAACCGTCTGTACGGCCGTAGTAACCGTCTCCTTTATACTTAGATCCGGTTAAAGTTTCAGTAGTGCTATCTCCTGGATGCACCTGTGATGATAAAATTGTTTCGCTATTACTTGGCATATACTTATTTATGCCTAGTTTTGTTTAACCACCAATCTGTCGACTCTGCGTAAATTGATCCCGCATAAACTTATTAGTTGTAAAATCTTTTCATCTCTGACGTAAAAGTATAGTCCTTCTACATTTAATCCTGTACGTATTGCTTTTTTTAAAACAGGACCAATTTTTACTTTATCTTGATTATTAATTAACCAATTACAGTTGTTTTTTGCATTTTGTCCTAGTGTACACCTATATTGATGCCCATTATTGTTGGAAACTAACAATACATGATCGTCAAGAATATCTACATACGCATCATTAGGGCGCCACATTTCACCTTCGACTTTTAAGGTACTAGCAATATCTTCCAACCATGCGTCATTGTTAGAATAAATGCTTATTGTAGGCTTTTCAATTCTTAATTTGTAATCTACTTCAGTATTATTAAAAATTTGATATAATTTTTTTGCATTTTCAAAAGCCTCCAAAGACACTGTTTGATCCCGATAGGTTCCAGGAAACAATAACAATGGTCTTTTAGCATCAGCATCAGCTTGTAATTTATCAAGTTTTTTCCTTGCGTGGCGGAAGTCTTTTCCTCTAAAAATAGTCGCACAGGAATTGTTGATGTTTAATTTAAATGCGTATTGATCAAAAAATAAATGTGTTGTTTCAAACAGCAGCAATTGGTTCTTCCTCTGTAGCGGCAGAAGTATTTAGCTGTAACTCTTTGTCGTTTACATCGACAGTAATATTGCCACCATTTTTCAAATTTCCAAATAGTAACTCTCTTGAAAGAGGACGTTTAATTTCTTTATCAATCACACGTTGCAAAGGTCTAGCACCCATCTTCTTATCAAATCCTTTCTTAACAAGATAATCAATGGCTTCATCTGTAACTTTGATATCAACGTTTTTATCTTTAACCATATTTTTAAGGTCAACTAAGAATTTACCTACAATTTTAATCATTACATTCTTAGACAATTTGCCAAAGGTAATAACACCATCTAAACGATTTCTAAATTCTGGAGCAAAATACTTTTTAAGCTCAGTGTCTTCGTATTCTTTTTCCATTTCGTCATTAAAGCCGATTGCATTTTTTTCAGCATCTTTAGCACCAAGGTTGGTAGTAAGAATAAGAACAGCATTTCTAGCATCTGCGGATTTACCATTAGAACCTGTTACAAATCCGTTGTCCATTACTTGTAGTAAAATAGAACTTACATCTGGATGAGCTTTTTCTATTTCATCTAAAAGCAATACACAATTTGGATTTTCTTGTAGTTTAGTAATTAACAAACCTGCATTTTCTTCAAAACCAACATAGCCTGGAGGAGATCCTATCAACTTAGATACAGAATGTTTTTCTTGGTATTCGCTCATATCAAAACGCACTAACTCAACTCCCAACTCTTTTGCTAAAGACTTAGCAGTTTCAGTTTTACCAACGCCAGTTGGACCCATAAACACAAATGATCCAATAGGTTTGTCGTCGGGCTTAAGGCCTGCTTGAGCTACTAGAATTTTATCTACAATATCTTCAATAGCTTTATCTTGGCCGTACACTGTTTTCTTTAAATTGTCTTCTAAGTGTGCAAGATTTTCTGTTTCTTTTTCTGCAATTTGTTCTGTAGGCAAGTTAATTGCTTTTGCAAGTTCAAATTGTATTTCTTCTGTTGAAACAACTTTTGCACCTTCAAAGCCTTTCTTAAGATTAAAACGCGAGCAGGCAGCATCAATTAGATCAATTGCTTTGTCAGGAAGTTTTTTATCTGACTGATATTTTACACTTAACTTAACTGCTGTTTCTATTGCTTCTTGTGTAATTTCTGTTTGATGATAATCCTCATAGTATTTTTTAATGCCGTTCAAAATATCATGTGTAACAGATTGAGAAGGTTCGTCTACACTTACACGTTGGAATCTACGCATTAATGCTCTGTCCTTTTCAAAACTTTTTCGATATTCTTCCCAAGTAGTTGAAGCAATTACTTTTAGATTACCTTTAGTTAAAGCAGGCTTTAACATATTAGCAAGATCGTTTGAATTTCCTGATCCGCCAGCACCTGCTCCTTGCATCATATGTGCTTCGTCGATAAACATAATAGTTTTGCCCTTCTTCTTTAAGGCAGACAAAACAAGTTTAAATCTTTCTTCAAAGTCGCCACGATATTTTGAGCCTGCAATCATACCGCCGATGTCTAACATAAACACTTCATATTCTTGTAAGAAGTCGGGAACATTTCCTTGCATAATATTGAAAGCCATTCCTTCTGCAATGGCTGTTTTACCAACACCAGGATCGCCTACAAGTAAAACATTATTTTTTGTTCTACGGCCTAGTGCTAAGGCAATCATATCTAATTCGTCTGACCTGCCGATTACAGGATCAATTCTGTTTGCTTTAACTTCTTCATTAAGGTTAGTAGTAAACTGTCTAAGAGCTTTTTGTGCCTGACCAGACATTTCTTCATCTTCAAAGTTTTCCTCTAACTCTGTGCTCACATATTCAGCTAGAGTATCTTTTTGTACATTTGCTTGGTTTAAAAAATATGTTGCTAAACTTTTCTTCTCAGATAGAATACTTAATAGAACATCTACAATTTCAATGTAACTTCTTCCAGCAAATAAAACCTGTGTAAAAGCTCTATTAAAAACACGTTCTACAGCCTGAGTTTTTTTAGGTTTATGCTTGGTACTTTCGACTTTTAAGTTGTCACATTTGTTTTTAAGGTGATGTTCAAGATTGCTTTTCAAATAGTCTACATCTGCGCCGTAGCCTTTTAATAAATTTACGAAGTTTTCTTCGCACAGCATAGCAAAAAGTAAATGTTCTACAGTTACATATTCGTGTTGAAGCTTTCTAGCGTCTTTGATAGACTTTTCAAAAACAAGTTGTAAATCTTCGTTCGGTTCAACCATTATTTGATTTCCTCAGTTTTCTTTGTAATTTTTTCTGTCTAGATTTTGCAATGTCTAACTTTAACCTACTTACTCTTTGGCTAAAATCTATACCTTCTAAATGATCGTATTCGTGCAAAAAACACCTAGCATCTATTCCTGTAAACTCTATTATACATTCTTTTGCATCTAAGTCAAGGAATTGTGCAACCACTTTCTTTGGACGAGTAATCTGTAAAAACAGTAGAGGACTAGATAAACACCCTTCCTTTTCAGCAACAGTCTCTTCACTGATTTCTCTAATAATAGGATTTATAATTGCAAAAGGTTTTGTTATTTCTTTGTGTTCTAACGGACGCATGACAAAAATCCTAGCGTCTAATCCAACCTGATTTGCAGCAAGTCCGATACCGTTATTTTCCATCATAATTTTTGCCATCTCTCCACTAATTTGTTTAGCATCGAGCTTGTCAAAATCAAATTCTGTTTCTATTCTTTTATCTAACCATTCATTTGGTGCTTGTAGTAATTCCATTTTTAATTTTTTCTAATTCTTCTAAAATTTGTTTATCTTCAATATTTGGAACACTTGTATTAAAACGTACATAAGCATTCCCCCTGCGCCCTGTTCTAACGTTAGGCATTCCGTATCCGTTTATTCCAAAGTTTGTACCGACTTGAGTACCCTTTGGAACTTTTATTTGTAACTTCTTATTATCTATAGTATTAATTATTATAACACTTCCTAACAAAAAATCAAAGACATTTATAGTCTTTTGGCAAAATAAATCATCGCCGTCTCTAGTCCAAACCGGATGTTTTTCTATTTGCACTTTTACTAATAAATCACCTCGCGGAAATCGTTTGTCATAATCATCTCCAAAACTAGAAAATTTAATAGTGTCACCGTGTCGAGCTCCTCGCGGAATATCAATATTAATTTTTTCGTCTCTACCGCTGTTTAATTTATATGTTGCTATTAAACTTTTACCTACTAAAGATTCTTCTAATGTTATTCTTGCACCTATTGTTATATCTCTATTCTTAGCTCTACGTTGTTGAAACATATTGCCAAAAATATCTTCAAAGCCGAATCCTGCATTACCAAAAGGATCTCCGTTGCTAAAAGGGTTACCGCCCATCTGTTGAGGATCTGCTGTTCCGTATTGATCATACATTTGTCGCTTGTTGTCATCACTAAGCACTTCGTATGCTTCGGTAATTTTTTTGAACTGCTCTGCATCGCCGCCCTTGTCGGGATGGTGTTTGCCTGCTAATTTGCGATATGCTTTTTTAACATCTTGTTTTGACGCAGATTTAGAAACGCCCAATGTGTTATAGTAATCCATATAATTACTTATCGGGCGTGTTTAAGAGTTTTGTGTTTACTGGTTATTTGTCTGTAGGATCTTTTTTGCTTGATCCAGTATACAAACCAAACCATGCTGCACCTGCACCTACTACAACTGAAATTAGTCCTGACTGTTCCATACTTGGAGCAGGTAAACTCATATACCAAATTACAGTTTTATAAAGTAGAACAATATACACAGTTAAAAACAATCTTGGAAAAATGCGCCATGCATCAACTGCACGGGCCATATGAATCCAATTTTTATAAGGATTGACTCCTAAATCTTTAGCACTCGCATCAATTTCAAGTTCTAAATTAACTTTCTTTTTATGATCTGTATTTTGTATTGTTACTTCTGTATCACTCATTTTTTGCCCTCTCAATAAGTTTAAATTCTATCGCCGTCCTTGTATTCGACATTTTTTCTAGTTCCGCCTATAATTTTAGGCTTTAATTTTACCTTTATAGGATTGGCTTTTTGTTTCTTTACATCTACTTTAGTTAAATCCATTCTAATTAGTTTTGGCATTTCTTTTACCTTCTAGTTTTTTAATGCGACCATCGAGCTCAGGCCACACATCAAATTCATGTAGTTCTTTACACGGATGACTATTTTTTTCAAGTTCTATCATGCGAGATTCAATTTCGTCTATCTTTGAAGTTATTTTAGGATATTTTACACGCCAAGCATCTGGATCGTTTTGAAACCAAGTCCATCCCCAACGTATTGCTAGATATTCTAAAAAACCATCAAATTTGTTTACAGCCCAAATCGCAATACGTGTATCTCTGAACCAAAACAAAAATGCCGCACCAAACATACTGCCTGCTAATGCAGTGTATATCCATAAGCGATCCGTCGCCATGCGTTCAATTATTTCCCACATAAAATAACCCTTCTATTGTATATACAATATTTAGTCGTTTTTTGGTTTAAAAAGATTGAGTATACGAGGTCCAGTTGATTCTGGTTGAGGTTGAGGTTGAGGTTGCTGCGGCTGATCATTATCTGCTGCGGCAGCATCTAGTTGATTTTGCTGTCTTTCTTCGTTTTCTTCAAGCCAGCCATCTTTTCCTTTAGGAGCAGTTGCTTCTCTATAGTAATAGATAATTTCTTTTTGTTGGGCAATATATCTTTTAATTTCTTGTAGGTTAGCAGCCATTGCTTCGTATCCATCTGGAGTTAAAGCCATAATAACAAAATCGCTGTCTAGTTCTTTTTCTATTTCTATAATTTTTTGTTCTAGATTGCCACAAACTTCTATTGGATCACCATGTTTGTCTAACAGTTGTTCTAGCTCTATTCTGTTACCTTCAGCATCTCTAGAAGTTCTTGTAGCAGTCGAACCATCTTCTTTTACATATTCTTCAGTTTGGAATTTTTCTGTAGTGTACCAACCTTGTTTGTGTTTACCTGTAGCAGGTTTACATGGTGTGTTTGTAATAACTTTCCATTCTACATCTGTTAAATTAATAGCGTTTGGCAAAGGTGGTGCGTAAACTTCTACTTCCACAGTTTCTGTAATAACTTTTACAGGCGGTAATTGTGGATATTGTGGCACTGGAGTAGCACAGCCTGTTAGTACAATTACACCTGCCAATGCTGCTATTAATTTATTCTTCATTATCTACTCTCTGGACATTTTCTAAATCTGCTACTTCTCTACTTAGTTCTTCTATTCCGTCGAATTCTCTCTTAGTGGCTGCGTTAGCTCTTGGTTCGATCATTCCTGGTCTAGAACGTGCAAGTTTTGTAAAGTTATGATTTTTAAAGATTTCCATTGCTTCTCTTGCTCTAGCATCTGCTTCGTTAAATTGATTTGTAAGAGTTCTAGTTAACTCCATTTGCTTTTGCATACCTTCTTCTAAACTGCGAATAGTTGCTTCGTTCTGTTGAGCAGCAGTTTGAAGAGCAACATTTTGTGCTTGGTATGCTTCGAGTTGCATAGTCTGTCTTTGTATTTGATCTTCTAAACGGTCTACAATCCATGTGTGTGCAGCCCAGCCAGCGCCAGCTAAGATTAAAACTATAGGTAGAGCTTTAAGCATTCCAAACATTATACGTTTTCCAATCTAACCATTAGTCGTTCTGCACGATTAGTTACTTGCTTGTGCCAGCGACTGTCTCTGCCTTCTACTGCGGCTCTTTTCCAATCACAGTCTTCTAGTGCTTTGCGGAAATTTTTAAAACCGCCTAAACGTGTACGGCCCATGTTGAACATCATGTTTACAAGTACTTCCTGTACTTCTCCTGGCCATTCATTAAACTGATCTCCGTATAGAGCAACACACTCACCAATTGCGGTGTCAAGGTCACGTTCAAAGACTTCTGCCACTCGCTGTTCAGATACGGAAGTTCCAACTGGTTCGCCATGTTCTGGATCCCCTTCTGTGACCAAATGTCCAACTCCGAATGTTGGGTATCCCAAATGATCGAGGTAGATTTCATTTACTACTCCTTCGTCAATCTTCAATTGTTCGAATACTGCTTGTCTGTTCATTGTACTTCCTTTCTTAAAAAAATTAAACATTTTTTCGGGTGACAACTAGTGCTTTGTTTTTGTTTTCAAGCATAAACTTGTTGCCAAATTTTGTTATGTTGTAGTCACCTATATACTTTGATAAAAATATTATTTCAGCAAAGTCATTAACATTAATGCTTTCTTCAAGTTTTTCTAGCATTTCTGTTTTATCTCCGAAATCAACCACGTCAAATTTTAAAGGTTCTGCCCATTTTTTATTTATAGTAAGCTCGTCTTCTATTAAGTCTATATTTTCAACATAACTTTTGTTAAAAAAGTTTTTAAAATTGTCTAGGTTAGATTCATTGACTTTTATACCATAATCATCTGGACTTGCTGGTATCATGCTTTCTAGTGTTGCTTCGTCAGCATCTAGTGATTTAAAACCTTTGTAATATCTAAATTTTAAATTATCTAATCCAGATAATTTTTTCACTCCGTCTGCAATTTCGTATATTTCTTTTGCTATTCCTTTTTTTCTTTCTAGTTCTACAAATACTTTATAAGTTCCGTCACTCTGCTCGCCGGGTGTTACATCAGCATCAAGTACAAAATCAAATCCTTTTTCTATAAAGTTCATTAAGTCTTCAGCAGGGGCTTTGTCCTTTGTTGAAAAACTTAGTGTAACTATGTCCTTGTCTTCGCCCATCTTAGAAGCGTAAGAATCAATTTCGAATATTTTGTATACTAGATCTTTTAAATCCCCAGTTCTTAACCCCATTACAATTCTCCTGTAGGTTCTTGGGCTGTTTGTTCTGCTGGTTGTACTTCTTGTTGTGCTGGTTGTATCGGAACTGCTGGTTCTTGTATTAAGCCAATCTGCTCTGCATAGCCGCCATAGATATCTGTAATTAATTTTTTAGGCATCTTAACTTCGACAATCCAAATAGGTTCTCGATCTAACTTGCCCTTCTTTGTACCAGGACGAATGTCTCCAGGCTCTCGTATCTTACGTGGTTTAATAATATGATCTTTTGCATAGGTAACTTTGCAATCATAGTCAAGTAGCCTTTTACCTCCTGTTGGATCAGGCATTTGATTTCTGGGCCACATGAACGAACACGTTACCCAATGTCGATCAATATCAGGACCTTGTACTAGTTCACCTTCTTCCCAATTTTCATAGACATAAATGTCCAATTCGTCGAGAACTCTTTCAAAATCTTTTAAGATTTGAAAAGCAGTATTACTTTCGTAAATACCTTCTACGTTTTTAACAAGGTCGTATACATCATACATATGGTTATTCCTACAAACTATATAGTTATTTATCCATCCTCTATGGTTATAATAGTATTTTTTAATGAGACAAACGGGTATAAGTATTTTTGTAGAAGATGTAATTCTACATAACCTTTTATATCCAAAACAAGGAGGACTTAATGGGTGCAAAAAGAAAGTCTCGTCAGAGACATAATAATTACAGCAATGTAATATCAATAGACACATTTCAAAAAAAACATCAAGTAACAATCCTACCTAGAAACAAAAATCAAGAAAACTACGTGTTAAAACTGCTCGATCCAGCGAAAGACATAGTCTTCGGTATTGGTCCAGCGGGAACAGGCAAGACCCTTTTGGCTGTGCAAGTAGCTGTTAAATTGTTTAAGGAAGGCGATATAGACAAAATAATTGTTACACGACCAGCAGTAAGTGTAGATGAAGATCTTGGATTTTTGCCAGGAACGCTAGAACAAAAAATGGCGCCTTGGACAAGACCAATATTCGACGTTTTGCGTGAATACTTCGATGCACGACAAATAGAAGGCATGATAGAAGAAGGCATAATAGAGATAGCACCTCTAGCATACATGAGAGGCCGAACATTCAAGAATGCTTTTATACTAGCAGACGAGATGCAAAACGCAACTCCGAATCAAATGAAAATGTTACTAACACGTTTAGGTGAAGGCTCACAAATGGTTGTAACAGGCGATCTTGCGCAAGCAGATAGGCTTAAAGACAATGGTTTAATAAATTTTATTGAACTGTTAAACAAAAACAAATCAGATTATTTGGACGTAGTCCAATTTGAAAATAAAGATATAGAGAGACATAAAGCAGTAAAGGCTGTCTTAGAAGTCTACGGAGAAGAGTAGACAACGGGGGCAGTAATGCCCCCTATATAATTGGGACAGGTTGATCTTTAAGGTCAAGAGTATCAGCTATATCTAACCACAGATCAGTTTGTTTTTT
>Ga0255780_10004497_pt1 | contig 11944 bp, 7 predicted proteins | sample 071ome_32_FD_179978 | JGI IMG/M metagenome (GOLD analysis project Ga0255780, IMG submission 179978) | Coastal salt marsh microbial communities from the Groves Creek Marsh, Skidaway Island, Georgia - 071405AT metaG (version 2) | ecosystem: Environmental > Aquatic > Marine > Intertidal zone > Salt...
CCATCATGACATCACAGCAGGAGGCTGCCAGGATGGTCGCCCGGCTGCTCAACAACGTAGCCAAGTACGTATGCATCCCCTCGTACCAGCCGTCGCCGTCGCCGTCGTCGTTCACCGTCCGACCATCGATTCGATTTTCGTCCTCTCTTGGCATCCTAACCTCTCACCCCCTCGACCCCCCCTTCTCCAGGTACTCTGTCGCGCTCGGCATCACGGGTTCTGTCCTGCAGTCCTCTCTGTACACGGTGGACGGCGGTGAGCGAGCGATCATGTACGACCGTATCTCTGGCGTGCTGGACACGCCAATCTCCGAGGGCACCCACTTCCGCTTGCCGTGGTTTCAGACGCCCAACATTATGGACATCCGTATGCGTCCGCGTACAATCTCTTCCGTGACGGGGACGAAGGACCTGCAGATGGTCAACATCTCCCTGCGTGTGCTGTCCAAGCCGGACGTGAATGTCCTCTCGCGGATCTACCGTAACCTGGGCACTGACTTTGACGAGCGGGTCCTGCCCTCGATCGGGAACGAAGTGTTGAAGGCGGTCGTCGCGCAGTATCAGGCCGAGCAGCTGCTCACGCAGCGCGCGAGTGTCTCGGCCGCTGTCCGCTCAGAGCTGACCAAGCGGGCGGCAGAGTTCAACATTCTGATCGACGACGTGGCCATCACGCACCTGTCGTTCGGTACCGAGTTCACGAAAGCGGTGGAGGCCAAGCAGGTGGCGCAGCAGGAGGCGGAGCGGATGCGGTTCGTGGTGATGAAGTCGGATCAGGAGCGCAAGGCGGCCGTGGTCCGGGCGGAGGGGGAGAGCGAGGCGGCGAGGTTGATCAGCGATGCGACGAGGAGCGCGGGAAGCGGGCTGATCGAGTTGAGGAGGATCGAGGCGGCGAAAGATATCGCGGGACAAATGTCGAAGAGTCGGAACGTGGTGTATCTGCCCGGGGGTGCGGGCGGGGGCGGGAACGTCTTGTTGGGGCTGAATAATACATAGTTACGTTATTATCGAAGCGGTAAAGATTGCAAACGATACGATGCGAAATGATTAGTAGAGGGTGGCGAGGGCGGCGAGGGCGGCAGGGGCCAGGAGGCTGCTGGCCACGGTGCCGCTGGTGGTCGGGGAGGAAGTCGGCGTGGTGGTCTCCGGACTCTGCGTGGGAGACGCCGCGGGGCTCTCGTACAGCGGGGCCTTGCAGTAGGCCGGCAGCGGGGGGGTCCCCGGCGGCGGAGGGAAAGCGTTGATAAAGCTGTTCCTGGCCAGCTCCTTGCCGCAGCCCGCCTCGACATACTCAAAGTCCTTCATGTAGATGAGAGCCGAAGTGGGACTGCTGGCGATGCAGAAGCTCGTTGGATAGAATCCACTGCGTGGGTATTGCGCCGGGGTCGTCGCCTTGGTGCATTCTGTCACGACGTCCGCGTCTGACTTGACCGCCTTCTGCACGAGGTCTTCGAGCGTCGACCTGGGCACCATCGGCTCGAGGAAGGTGATGGCGCCATCGTAGCCTCCGACGATGAACGACGTGTTGTTCCACAGCGAGGGGTCAGGCGCGCCGCCCAACGCCGCCGCGATGACCGGCTCGTCCAGTTTGATGTAATGGTTGCCCATGAATGGCGCGACCGCGTTGAGGTTCGCATAGCCATCCGGGAAGCACCCCTCCGGCACCGGGGTGTTGGCCTTGTAGAAGCTGTCGGGGCTCAGGCCTTCAGTGCAAGGCTCGGTCGCCGACGGGACGATACCCTCCGTGTCGTTCTGGGACTGGCGAACGAACGAAGCACGTAGTGCGAGTGCGAGTGAGAGTGCGAGTGAGAGAGGGTCAGGAGGGGGCGGACGTCGAGGTCAGCGCCCGTACCTGCATGAAAAAGTGAAAGTCGAAATGCGCCTTGTCATAGACATCCAGCGGCGGATGGCCCTGGAGAGCGAACGAGCGAGCGTAGCGTGAGTGAGAGAGTCGGCGGGCGAGCGCACGTCGGTCGAGATGATCGAGGTCGAGATGGACGTCGAGACGCACAATCGGGTTCCAGTTGACCCCAATGTACTGGAAGGGATTGAAGGTCGTGTTCGTGCCGGGGAAGTCGAGCGGCACGTAATCATTCGGCGGAATGCATCCCGCCGCCAGCGGATTGTCCTTGCACTCGCCTTGGGCGTCCGTGATGTTGAACCGCGTCTCGTACTCGTTCGGCAGGTTCGCGAACCACTCCAGAAGGGTCGAACCGTCGGCGACCTCGATGGCCATGCCGACTTTGGAGGGACCAGAGGTGCACGCCTCGGAAGCCGGGTTGAGCTCGATAAACGCTCCCACCGTGGCGTTTCGGCGCGTTTGCCACGGCTCGCCAATAGCGAGGAGCATGCCAGCGCCAGGGCCCTCGTCTTGCATCACGGCTACCTGTGGGTTTTTTTCAGAGCGAGTGGTTGATGACGTGGATGAGTCAGTGTCGTCGTGTCGGATACGCGAGGTCATACGTACCGAGTACAGGTCCTTGTTGCATTCCTGGCCGAGAGAGGCCGTCACCGCCGAAGCGGCCAAGAGCATCCGAGCGGGATTCTTCATTTCCGTGACGAAAGTTTCGAGAGAATTTCGCGCCAGCTGGTGGAGACTAGAGAGAGAGGAGGAGATTCGGTTCGGTTAGGTTTTGTGCTATGGGTTCATTAAGGAAAGTAAACAAGGGCGTGCCGGTCCCGCGGGATCGGTCGCCGAGTCGTCGCGGGCACGGGCGACGTCCGCCGCGGCTGGTGAGGTACACCATGAGGTGGCTGGAAGAAACTGGCAGTTTCTTCTCTCGGTGCGTCCATTCCATCGACAATGCTCGCTGCAAACACATACACACAAAAGCCATCACTGCTTCGGCCGGCGCACAGGACGCAGCGCGCCCAAATCGCGCCGGCAAGGGCGGTCAATGCGACGACCAGGGCGACTGCCAGCTCTGCGGAGAAGAGCAGCGCTGCAGCCGTCGTGATCCTGCCGGGCCTGGGCAACAACCAGTCGGACTATGACGAGTTGAAGCAGATCCTCGAGTCGGACTACGGCCATCGCGTCTCGGTGTTGCCCGTGACGCGCCTCGACTGGCTTCGCAACGCGGCCGGCCTGACGGACAGCAACTACTGGAAAGGCACACTCTCCCCGCGGCCGACTGTCGACTGGTACCTCAACAAAATCTCTGCCGCCATCGAAGAAATCAGTCGAGCCGAAGACGCGCCGCCCCCCTCGGTCACGCTGCTGGCGCACTCGGCGGGCGGCTGGCTCGGGCGCCTCTTCCTGCGAGATTTCGACTATAGGGCGCACAACGTGACGCGGTTCGTGAGCCTCGGGTCGCCGCATCTGCCTCCGCCGGATGGGGTCATCGACCAGACTCGCGGCATCCTGACCTACATGGAGGCCAACGTCCCCGGTGCATTTCAGCCCGATGTCGAGTACGTGACGATCGCCGGGACGTACGCGACCGGCGCGGAGCTGCTGGGGAGCCAGGGGACTATCTCGGATAGGATCGTTGGGCTCGGATACAAGCAGGTGTGCGGAGACGCGGCGGTGGCGGGCGACGGGGTTGTGCCGCTGCCGTCGGCGCACTTGGAGGGGGCCAAGCAGGTCACGCTGGAGGGGGTCTACCACTCGCCGCTCGGGGCTGACGATGACGAATTGGCGGTGGTCGGTGGGTACGCGGATAGCGACGATTGGAGTGATGACGAGAGCGGGGTGGTGGGGTGGAACGGGCGGGGGAACGCGAGGCGGAGGCGGTGGTACGGGTCGCCCGAGCACGTGGGGTCGTGGGTTGGGTATTTGTGAATGCGGGTTGAAGTAAGAAATGGTGTAAAAAGAATCGGTCGTAGGTCGGTCGTAGTGGTAGTAGGTCTGCGGCCCAACACCACTCGCCACACGCCCCACAAGAGACCCCCAAAGCGAAACTTCTCCCTTTCCTTTTTTTGACTTTGGCCATCCGACGACACCCGCCATTCGGGCTTGTACACATGACGGTATCGACGCCAGTACGTGCACGACGACGTCGACCGGGAGCGACCCGTCGATCCGTTCGATTCCGTCAACTCACTCTGAATTCAATGCTCCGTCCCTTCTTCTCGCCCACAGCCCCCGCGACACGCAGACATGACAGAATACGACGTTATACTCATAGGAGACACGTTGGAATCGCTGTTCGTCCAGCAACGCCTCCCTGCCGCCGCGCGCAACGTCCTGATCGTTCGAAGCGAGGATCGGTCAACGGCCGACTCGAGCACCGCCGGGGCGGTTACGATGCTCTCTGCCTCGACCTGTCTCGGGACCTACAACGCCGCCCTCTCTCCGTCGCGTTCACACGTGATGCGGTCGCCGCACACGGTGCACCCGTCTCCCAAGCCGTTGGCGCTCAAGTACTTTGCTGAGAGGACACACAGGGCGTCCGAGGTGCGCGATGGTCCCACGGTGGGCTTGTTCGTGGATTTCTGCGACAGCTTGCTGCGAGCGAGAACGAGGAACGAGAGGAACGAGAAGGAGGAGGGAAAAGGCGGAGCGGCCAGGGTGGAGGTGATCTCGGGGTGCGTGGAGGAGGTCGTGGAGGAGGCGGGCGAGAGTGGGGTCTGCGTTCGCGTGCGCGCGGGCGTGCGCGCGGTCGACGCGTCGGACGACGCGTCGGACGAAACACCGGGTCAAGCGTCGGCGAGCTGCTCGCCGAGCAGCTCGACGGTGTACGCGGCCAAGGCTGTGGTGGTGAGTAGTTCGAGCGTCGGGTGTGGGGTGACGCCGGTGGTGCCGGCGTGGTCGCGGGCGCTGGAATTGGGAAATCTCGCGAGTTCGTCCCGCCGGCGACATACCAGGGACGCGCACGTGGTCGTCGTTGGCGGTGGGACGGGGGCCGTGACGCGGGCGTTGGACGTGCTGCGGTCGTCTCCGACGACGCGGGTGACGGTGTTGATGCGGCGGGAGATCGTGCGGCAGGCGCATGACGTCGATCAGGGGTGGTGGGGGACGAAGTACTTGCATTCGTATGCGGGGATGACGGCGGCGAGGCGCATGGAAGCGTGTCGGGGGGCGAGGGCGCGGGGCAGCGCGCCGGGTGGCCTCGTGGACGCGCTGATGGAGTTTGAGAGAGAGACAGCGGGGCGGTTGCGCGTCTTGCAAGGCGTGGATGTGGCGAGCGCGAGCGCGGGTGAACAGTCGACGTCTGAAAACGCACCCGGCTACGTGCTCAAGGTGGTTCGGCATCCGGGGCTGACAAAGGTCGAGGCGGCAAAGAGCGACCTCGGTCCGGACGAGGTCGTCGAGGTGGTGTGTGACGCGGTGGAGGTGGCGTGTGGGTCGGCGTTTGACGTGGCGACGCACCCGGTGCTCGGGGCCGTGGTGGCGAGGCACGGGGTGGAGGTGCTCGGCGGGTATCCCGTCGTGCAGGAGGACTGCCGCGTGTGCGAGGGGTCGAGGGTGTTTGTCGCCGGACGGGGGGCGATGCTGGCAGTCGGACCGTGCGGTGGCAACATGGTCGGCATGCGGATGAGCGCCGAGCGGATTTGCAAGGCCCTCGAGGGCGTGCTCGTCGAGCGCGCCGACGTCGATGTCGATGTCGACGTCGATGCGTACAAGCATGAATCCAAGGATAAAGACTCGGACGCGTTTGATCCGGTCAAGCGGGTCGCCGAGTGGACCCTGGTCGACGGCGAGGCGGTGGACCCGGCCGCCGGCGACTGCCCAGATTTCCCGCTGGAATCGTCCAACAGCCTGTCCCTGCTCCCGTCCCGCGGGCCGTCGAGGCCCAAGCTCGATCCGTTTGACGCCGCCAATCTTCCAGTGTCGGTCTCCAACACGACCATGCTCCTGTCGTACGCGTTTTCGGACGACGGCTTCCGGCTCGCCATCATCATGACCTTCCCCGAGCCCATATCCAGGGACTGCGTGCGCATCAAGGTCACGAGGACATCGCTCGAGGCGTGGTTCGTCGGGCGTGCTGGCACCGCCTACCACCTCGACGTCCCCAGGCTGTACGGCAACGTCCTTCCCGAGCGGACGGCGGTCATCGCCAGGGAGGACAAGCACCGCGTGACCGTCAAGCTGCACAAGGAGAAGGACGGCGAATGGAAATTCTTAAAGGGGTAAGGTGAATGGATAGGACGCTTCACGTCTTCTTCTGCTGGGCGTAGCCGATCCGGAGGTTGCGCCCGAAAAAGTTGGTGCCGTTGATGGCCACCGCCTTGTCCAAGCTCTCGGCGTCCTGGAAGTGCACGTGCGCGTACCCCTTGGACTTTCCCGTGTCTTTATCGGTATGCAGCCGCACCTTGGTCACCCCGTACGGCTCGAAAAGGGCCTTGATCGAGTCGATCGACGCCTCAAAGGCGATGTTCCCGACGTACGCCACGTCGTAGCCAGCGACCTTCTCGGCATGGTGCGCGTTGCTGTTGTTGGAGAAGGTGGAGAAGGTATCGGCGGTCTTCACATCGCTGGGATCGTTCCGGCCGACGAAGGCGGTCGGAGCAGTCGCTGGCGCGTCGCTGGCCGCGCTCTGACCGCCGGCCGCCCCATTCGCCACAGCCGGCCCGCTGTACCGCTTCTTGTCCGCCTTGCACTTTTGCACCTTGAGAATCTGCCCGTCGCATTCCGTCCCGTCGAATCCCAGCGCCGCCTCGTACGCCTCGTCCGTCGCAAATGTGATAAACGCGATGCCCTTGAACCGCCCCGTATCTGGAAACGTCATGATATCCAACGACTCGATCGGCCCACAGTACTCCCAGTACTCCCGCACCATCCCCTCTGTATATCCAAACGGCATACCGCCCACGAACACTCGCCGCGGCATGAAGGCGAGCCCAGCCGGCGGCGGCTGGTGGTGCGGCCGCTGTTGAGGCGGCGAAGCCACAGGCGGTGTGGCCACGGGAGGTGGAGCCACGGCCGGCTCCTCGTCGCTCTCAGAGTCGCTGCTGCCCTCTGACGACGACGAATCACTGCCGCTCCCAGAATCACTGCCGCTCCCAGAATCACTCCCAGAATCGCGGTCGCGCCCACCCGCTGCGCCCCCACCGGCCGGCACACCCACCACGTTACCGAACCCAAACGCAAACCCACCCCCGTCACCCTCCTCGCCCTCTCCACCGCCCCCGACAAACCCAAGCCGTGCTCGCATCTCCTGCGCCTCGTCCGCGTTCCCCGGCCCAGACACCCGCTCCTCCTTCGTCAACCTCTTCATCGTCGGCAGCAGTTTCTTGCTCTTCTCCTTCTTCTTCTTCTCTGCCTTCTTCTCTGCCGGTGCCTTCCGCGACACGCTCGCCTCCTTCTTCGCCTCCTCCACCGCCCGATCCACCCGCTCCAACCTCGCTGCCGCCTTCTTCTCTTCGGACCACCGCGCCTTCCGCTTCTTCGCCGCCGGTGCCGGCGTCACGCCGGCATCCCCCGCCGCGCCCGCGCCCGCGGCCGTGTCTGCAGCCGCCGGGTCTGCAGCCGCCGGGGCAGACACCCCGTCCTCAACTCTGTCTTTCCCTGCTTTCCGCTTCTTCTTCCCATCATCTTCGCCCATCGTCGACCCTCCGTCCTTCGCCTTGCCCTTCTTCTCTTTCTTCTCTTTCTTGTCCTTCTTCTCTTTCTTCATCGCGTCCGTGTATTGGTCCCCAGCCGACCCGACGCCCGCCCCGTACCGACCGTACGTCAGCACCTCGTCCAACTGAACCGTCTTCCCCGCAAAGAACGACTGCAGAGGGAGACGAGCGTAGAGGGGCATGAGCGGGATGGCGAGCTCAGTGACCAGACGAGCGAGCGAGGATTTTTTTAGCATCCAGTCGTCGGCGTTGTTCGCATGCCGAACTGCATGCCGAATTCTCGCGTCGCCGTGCGTCCTTTGGACCCAGACGTTTGTACCAGGAGCTCGAACGTATGCGTATGCATGACATGGCGGTCGCCGCACGTACCTTCTTGCCCACTCGAGACATCCTAGGCTATTTGAAAGGGCTATTTGAATAGCCTAGAGAAGATCCCATCCACCCACCCATCCACCCATCCATCTATCCATCCATCCATCCATCCATCCATCCATCCACCCGCCCACCCACGTCCGACGGGGTGATCCGCCCAGCGGCATCCGAGACTGCAGCAGGATAGGAGAACACGCTCGTCGACGGCGCGTCCCCGTCTCACGTCCCGGAGGTTCGCACGGCCGGCGCCCGGGGTGGGAATCGCACGTGGCACGCCATACGCATGCAACGGCGACTGGCCGATCGACAGCGCGATACCCGACGCGCGTGCCGACCGTCTGGTCCAGCTCGCGAGATCGTCGTCCACCGGCCGAACTGAATGACCGACGACCGATCAGTGCCGCCGCTCTCAGTTTTTCTCGCACGATACGTACGCTCAGGCATCGCGCTCAGCGAAATCGATCTCCGCCATGTCGTCGCAACCAGATCCGCCGCAGAACACGGGGCGGAGGGACCGCCTCGTGGAGATTCAGACCGCCTCCCAGCGTCTTTGGGCCGAATCGGATGTGTTTGCCGTCGACGCCCCCGACGATGGGACGCTCGGATCTCCGGCCGAGAAGTTCTATGGGAACTTTCCCTATCCGTACATGAACGGCCTGTTGCACCTGGGGCATGCCTTCTCGCTGAGCAAGCTGGAATTCGCCGCTGCCTTCCACCGGCTTTGCGGCAAGCAGGTGCTGTTTCCGCAGGCGTTTCACTGCACGGGGATGCCGATCAAGGCATGTGCGGATAAGCTGAAGCGAGAGATTGACACGTACGGGTGTCCGCCGGTGTTTCCCGTCGAGGACGTGGCGGCGGAGGAGGCGCCGGCCGAGGGCGCCGACGCGGGTCCGGTGGACCCGACCAAGTTTGTGGCGAAAAAGTCCAAGGCTGCGGCGAAGAAGGGGACCGCGGCGACGCAGTGGGAGATCTTGAAGATGTCAGGCATTCCCGAGTCGGACATTCCCCAGTTTGCGGATCCGCTGCATTGGCTGGACTTCTTTCCGCCGCTGGCAAAGCGGGATATCGAGTTCATGGGGTGCGGCGTGGACTGGCGCCGGAGCTTTATCACGACGGATGTGAATCCGTTCTATGATTCGTTCGTGAGGTGGCAGTTCGAGACGCTGTTGAGGAACGGCAAGGTGGTGAAGGACAAGCGGTACGCCGTGTACAGTCCGTTGGACGGGCAGCCGTGTGCCGACCACGACCGCGCGACTGGGGAGGGCGTCGGGCCGCAGGAGTACACGCTGATCAAGATGAAGGTGCTGGAGATGAACGACGCGCTGAAGAATGGCGGGCTCGCAGACGGGGACGCCGTCTTCCTCCTGGCGGCCACGCTGCGGCCCGAGACGATGTGCGGGCAGACAAACTGCTGGGCGCTGCCCGACGGAGACTACGGGGTTTACAAGGGTATGAACAACGAGTACTACGTGATGACGCAGCGCTCGGCGTACAACCTGTCGTTCCAAGACCGGCTCCCCGAGACGGGCAAGCCCGAGCTGGTGATGCGGATCAAGGGCGCCGACCTGCTCGGCCTGCCGCTGTCGTCGCCGTCGTCCTCCTACGATCGCATCTACGTGCTTCCGTTGATGACGATTCTCACCAACAAGGGAACGGGCATCGTGACGTCGGTGCCGTCGGACGCTCCGGACGACTACGCGGCGCTCGAGGACCTCAAGAACAAGCCCAAGCTGCGGGAGAAGTTCGGCATCAAGGACGAGTGGGTGCTGCCGTACGAGGTCGTGGAGATTATCGACATTCCCGAGCTGGGGACGGCCGCGGCCGTCAAGGTCTGCAAGGAGATGAAGATCGCGTCGCAGAACGACACCAAGAAGCTCGCCGAGGCCAAGCAGCTGGTGTACCTCAAGGGTTTCACGGACGGCGTGATGAACGTGGGTCCGTACAAGGGGAAGAAGGTGAGCGAGGTCAAGAACATCATCAAGAACGAGATGATCGAGGCGGGCGATGCCATCCTGTATAGCGAGCCGGAGAAGCCGGTCATGTCCAGGTCGGGCGACGAGTGCGTGGTGGCGCTGACCGACCAGTGGTATTTGACTTACGGCGAGCAGGAGTGGAAGGAGGCGACGCAGCAGTGCCTGGCCGGCATGGAGACTTGGGACGCGCACGCCAAGCACGCGTTTGAGGCCACGCTCGACTGGCTCAACCAGTGGGCCTGCTCGAGGTCGTTCGGACTCGGGACCAGGCTGCCGTGGGATCCGGTCTACTTGATCGAGTCGCTGTCCGACTCGACCATTTACATGGCCTACTACACGGTGGCGCACATCCTCCAGGGCGGCGACATGTACTGCAAGGAGGAGGGCGCCGCGCCGGGCGGGATCAAGCCGGAGGACATGACGACCGAGGTGTGGGACGCCATCTTCCTGGGCAAAGAGGTGCCGGCCGACTGCAAGGTCCCGGCCGAGCTCATGAGCAAGATGATCAGGGAGTTCAACTACTGGTATCCGTTCGACCTGCGGGTCTCGGGCAAGGACTTGATCCAGAACCACCTGACTTTCTGCCTCTACACGCACACCAGCATTTGGTCGGACAAGCCCGAGATGTGGCCGAGGGGAATGCGCTCCAACGGCCACCTCTTGCTCAACGCCGAGAAGATGTCCAAGTCCACCGGGAACTTCAAGACCCTCAACCAGGCCATCAAGGAGTACTCGGCCGACGCCATGCGGTTCGCCCTCGCCGATGCGGGAGACACCATGGACGATGCCAACTTCGAGCACGAGACGGCCAACATGGCCATCCTGCGCCTGACCAAGGAGCTCGCCTTCATCGAGGAACTCATGGAGTCGCTCGAGTCGCTGAGGGACGAAGCGCCCACCAGCTTTATGGACCGCATCTTTGACAACGAGCTGAACATCGCCGCCTTCAAGGCCAAGGAGGCGTACGACGGCTACCTCTTCAGGGAGGCCGTGCAGGTCGGCGTCTTTCAGCTGCAGCTCGCCAGGGACTCGTACCGGTACGCCACCACCGACGTGGGCATGAACAAGCGCCTGATGCTCAAGTACATCGACTGGTCCACCAGGATCATCGCGCCTATCTGCCCGCACACGGCTGAGCACGTCTGGAGGAACATCCTCAAGAACGACAGCTTCGTCATCAAGGCCGGCTGGCCCGACGCCCCGCCCGCGGACTTTGTGCTGCAGGAGACGGGCAAGTACGTCGAGCGGCAGATTGCGCTGCTCCGGAAGGAAATTGCCGCCGCGGAGAAGCCCAAGAAGGTCAAGAAGGGCGACCCGCTGCCCCCCGCTCCCCCGCCCGTGGTCGGATGCGAGCTCGTCGTCCCGAAGGAGTTTGGCGGGTGGCAGGCCAAGGCCCTCGGCGTCCTGTCCGCCATGTACGACGAGCACGAGGCCGCCGGAAGGCCCAACGGAAAGGCGTACCCCGACGGGTTGATGGGGAACGTCATGAAAGTCGTCAGGGAGGACGAGACGTTCACTTCGCTCGGTCCCAAGGCCATCAAGTCCATCATCATGCCCTTCTTCAAGAGCAAGGCCGACCTCGCCGACGTCGGCGGCAAGGTCGTCCTCGACACGACGCTGCCCTTCGACGAGCAGGCCGTGCTGAAGGAGAATACCAACTACCTGCTGCGCGCCCTGGGACTCGAGTCCCTGGTCGTGACGAGCGTCACGTACGAGGAGCAGATGCAAGACGAGCGGGAGCTCGTCACGGCGCCGACGACCTTCCCGGGTGCCCCGGCGGCGGTGTTCCAGCATAAGCAGTAGTGAGTAGTGAGTGTAGCCTTGCCAAGATAACCGTGGTATTGGGTGTGATCAGTCATGAGGTGATTCACCGTCGACTTGGGCAATTGGCCGTCTCGGCGGATGGAACGGCGTGCCCGTTTGCGCGTCCCTATGGCTACATTCGGGTATATTGGTTCCAAAGCGACGCCGTACGGGGGTGTTCGTCGCGACGAAGCTTTCGATCGAAAGGCAGCTTCTTGGGCAGATTCCGGCTTCCACTTCGGCTTCCTCACGCACGGCCCGCACATTTAAAGCCTAGAGCGCTCGCTGTCCTCA
>Ga0255780_10004500_pt1 | contig 11937 bp, 16 predicted proteins | sample 071ome_32_FD_179978 | JGI IMG/M metagenome (GOLD analysis project Ga0255780, IMG submission 179978) | Coastal salt marsh microbial communities from the Groves Creek Marsh, Skidaway Island, Georgia - 071405AT metaG (version 2) | ecosystem: Environmental > Aquatic > Marine > Intertidal zone >...
ACGCATCGTGGGGTGTCGGATCACCAGTTGCCTCACCCCTCCGGCGGCTGGCGTCGCCCGACTCGCCGTGCCCCACTTGCCCCATTGAGCCACTGAAGCTGATCCTGGAGAATCGGTGAGCTTGCGATTCGTTGAACCGTGCCCACAAAACTGCGCGACGCTCTCGCCATCGCTCTGTTCGTTGTTCTGGCGGGGTACGTCACCTTCAGCGGCATTCGCCTCGGGCTGCTGCTTTGGCAGCGATTCGGCTGAGCACTTCCCTTTCTCGTTTCACCTCCTCACCACCCATGGCAGCCGATCCCCTCACCACCGCCGTCAGCGAGCGCATCTGCCGGCACATGAACGACGACCACAGCGATGCCGTGCTGCGATTTGCCCAGCATTACGGCGGCATCAGCACAGCGCAGTCGGCTGCGATGACGGCCGTTCGTCCGGATGCGATGGAGCTAGCCGTGGATGGCACCACCATTCAAATCGACTTTGACCATGCCCTCACCGACAGCGAGGATGCTCACCGCACCTTGGTGGCGATGCTGAGGGCCATGCCGGCGGCGGAATGATGGCCTGGAAGGTGTAAGGGGAATGCTCCTTGCAACAGCAGCAGTCCCCCAGTCATGTTCAAACCCATGCTGCGCGGGCTCAAAGAGCTCCTGGTGCAGCCCTGTTGCCAGGTCTGCCATCAACCGGTGGATCAGCGCCATGCCCAACAGGATGTTTGCCCCCGCTGTTGGGAGCGCATCAGCTTGCCAAGCCAACCCTTGCAGGGGCTCCTCCCCCTGCCTTGGATCGCAGCCGGACACTATGAAGGCCGACTGCGATCCCTGCTGCTCCAACTGCGCAGAACCCGCAATCTGGCCATGGTGCGCGTCTTAAGTCACCAGCTGCGGGATCTCCTCCCCGCTCACGCCGTTCTCGTGCCGATACCGAGCTGGAAACAAAGCAGTCGCGCCAATCCCTTACCAACGCTGCTGACCCAGGCACTGCAACGGCCATCGATGCCATTGCTGACACGCACATCCCCATGCTTCCCGCAGCACCACCTGCATCGACAACAGCGCTGGCAAAACAGTCGAGGCACGATGGGCTGCTCTGCCTACGCAGAGACAGCTGTGAACTGGGGCAGGCACCAAGCTTGGATTGTGGATGACATCCTCACCACAGGGGCGACAGCCTGGGAAGCTGCTGAAACGCTGCGCCATGCACACGTTCCAGTGGCCGGTGCAGTTTGCCTGGCCCGAACGCCAAAACGTCGGTCACAGCAGGGATCAAAGCGAAGCACGCCATGATCTATAGTTTCGCGGTCGCTAAGGCGACGGGCCGGGATAGCTCAGTTGGTAGAGCAGGCGACTGAAAATCGCCGTGTCCCCAGTTCAAATCTGGGTCCTGGCATGTCATTTTTCTCTCCTATGCCTGCCTTCGGAGAGCTCAACGGCAATCGTCAGTTCAACAATGCTGACAGCTTTGCAATGGCCTTTGATGAGGCCTGGAAAAACAGTGTCAAAGCTGACAGTGATCAGGATGTGACGACCCGAGTCACTTCGGTGATGCTTGGCCTGCAGGAGCATCCATTCATGGAAAGCTCTCCCGAGATGGCCCAGCAGGTGGCCGCTTTCCGCCTGAGACTTCTCGACCTCTGATTCGATGTCAACCCCCCTGAATCGCCTGGTGCAACTGCTTTGCGGAAGCTTCACCAACGACGAACAGGCCTTTGAGAACCCTCCGTTGTATGCCCACATCAATGTGACGGTGCGCCCCCTTCCGCACCTTGCCGAAGGCATGCTCTTACTGGAGCAGGCTTACGCCCTCGCTCCGGCCGAGCCGTACCGGATCCGGGTGCTCCACGCCTGCGCTGAAGGGGAGAACCTCCACATTCGCAATCACGCCCTGCACGATGCGGAACGATTCTGGGGAGCCACACTGCAACCAGAGAAGCTGCTGACGATCCATACGTCGGACCTGCAGCTCCTGGAGGGCTGCACTTATGTCGTGACGCCCCAAGGCAGTGGCTTCAGCGGCGAAGTGGAACCAGGCTGCCGCTGCATGGTCGAGCGCAAGGGACGCACGAGCTACCTCGTCAGCCGTTTCGAAATTGACCCAAACGGCATGAGCACCATTGATCGAGGGCACGACCCCGACAACCATGAACAGATCTGGGGATCGCTGGCAGGTCCCTTCCTGTTCAGACGGGTCGAGAACTACGCGTCAGAGATCCCCCCCCACTGGGGGATGGGAACGAGCCAGCCCAGCACTTAACTTGAAGTTGGGTGAAGTGATGTGATGGCATTTGTCCATCAGGACAAATGCTTATTGCCCCCCCATAGGGTCCTCGGCAGTCACTATCACCGCCCATGGCGCTTCCCCTGCTGACAACGCCGATCCGCACCCAGAACGCTCTCGTCACAGCGATCGGCAGCGTGGCCGACGAAAACGAGCGGCGTTGCAGTGAAGGCCTACAACCCAAGGGGGATGCCCTTGATCTGGTGATCGAGAAGGCCTATCGACAGGTGTTCTTCCACCCGCTCAAATGCGACCGCATGCCGATGCTGGAGATGCAGCTGCGTGATGGCGGCATCACAGTGCGCGATTTCATGCGTGGACTGCTGACATCAGCACGCTTCCGCGATGGCTACCTGAACACCAACACCAACTATCGACTGGTGGACCACCTGGTGAGCAAAGCGCTTGGACGCGAGCCCCACGGCGACGCCGAACGCATTGCCCTATCGATCCTGGTGGCACAAAAGGGGCTGCGCGCTGCTGTCGACTCCCTACTGGATAGCGACGAATATCTCAATGCCTTCGGTGATGACACAGTTCCTTATCAACTCAACCGAGTGCTGGCCGGTCGTGATCGAGGCGACATGCCGACCCATCAACGCCTGCCCCGCTATGCCGCCGACTGGCGAGACAGCAGCGCAAGACGCTTCCCAGCCAATCCAGGAGGAGCAAGCGGTGTTGCCTCCGCAGCGTGGGGGTCCGGTCAACCTCCTGCTTGGGCGCTCAAGCTCTGGCTTGGCTTAGGCGTGGTTGGCGGCTTCGAACTTCTGCGGGTCGTGATCACCATCGCAGGGTCGATGCTCGGCACATCCTCAAACTGATTCAGTGGCGAAAAGCCCCTGCTCCTCTTCAGGGAAGAGCTGGGGCTCATCCTCAGGAAACCCCTGGATGTCGTCTTCCGGGAAGGGATTCATCACTTTCAGGGCCGCAGTTCCGTCTTCAAGCAACCGCTCCAACCGACTCAAACGCTCCTCGGTGCCCGAAAGCAGCTCAGCTGCACCGTCCCAATCGGCAGGGGCAACCTCCGAGCGGCTGCTCAGTTGAGCCTCCAACTGATCCAACCGGTTCTCAACCTTGAGGATCCGCTCGGTGAGCGATTCACTGACGGCCGTCAGCAGGCTCAACTGCTGACACAGCCGGCTTTGAAAGAGCTGCTGACCTTCAAGGAAATCCATGGCCAACCGTTGGATGCATGGCCGGATCGTATCGACGATCTGGCCATGAACCAGTCCCTGGCCAACCTCAGATCTCGACTGGGCTTGTAACGATTCTGAAAGGCTTCGATCCGGGCGGAAGTCTCTCCATAGGATCCAGTCCGATCATGTCTTGAGCCTGAGGTAGCCCCTTACCTCTCCTCGTCAAGCTTCGTCTCCCCGTTCCCATGACTCTCGCCAACGCGTCCTACCTGGGCATCGAGCGCTACACACAACCCACTCAGGAAAACTGGACCAACGGTTCCGAAAATGATCGCGCTGCACTGATTCGCGCCGCCTACCAGCAGGTCTTCGGCTACCAGTACATCCTCACCAGCGACCGTTTGGAGGGACCCGAATCCCTGTTCCGCCGTGGATATCTGAGTGTGCGCGAATTCGTGCGCCAGCTGGCCAAGAGCGGGCTGTACCGCAAGCGTTTCTTTGAGAACGCGAACCCCTACCGGTTCATCGAGCTCAACCACAAGCATCTCCTGGGACGTGCTCCCCAGAACAAAGCCGAGATGCTCCACCACTTCACAATCCTGCAGGAACAAGGTTTCGATGCCGAAATCGATTCCTACATCGACAGTGCCGAATACCAGGAACGCTTTGGCGAAGACGTAGTGCCCTATCTACACGGCTGGAATTACAGCGCCGGTCAGCAAGGCCTCCAGTTCTCCTACATGCTCCAACTGAGCCGCGGTGTTGCTGCTTCCGTCAAAGGCGACATCTGCAAGAACCAATCCCGACTCAACCCGTCGGTGCATGCTGAGACCCCTGTTCCAGTGGTAAGCCCGAACGCAAAAGGCAATGTGTTCCGCAAGGTCGGCACCGACGGAGTTACCCGCCAGGGGGTCGGCGCAGCTGAGGAAGGCCGGACCTTCCGGATCGAAATCACAGGCCTGAACAACTATCGCCTGCACAAGCGCAGCAACCGCGTGCGTTTCGTGCCCTTCAGCAAGCTGCTGGATGTCCAGCGCCAGATCCAGCGCGAAGGCGGCCGGATCGCCAGCATCACCACCGTGAACTGAGATCACGGTCCGCAGTTCCCTTCACCTCTGATTCCAATGAAAGTCTCTGCCGGCAGTCGCTCATCAACCTTTGCCTCCAACCGTCAGGTCACCTTCAAGGTCACCGGCATTGCCAACAACGACTACATCCGTACGGCCGACACTGTGATGCAGGTGCCCTACACCCGCATGAACGAAACCATGCGCATGATCCAGCGCATGGGCGGTCGGATTCAGGAGGTCAGTGTCAGCGGCGGTGACCTTGGAGCCAACGGTGCTGGCGAAGCCAAAGCGGCCAAACCCGCCCGTCGTACCCGCAAGCAGGCCGACAACTGAAATCAGGCCGTCTCTGACCTCCATCCAGTCACTCAAACTGGTTGAGACACCTCTCCCCCCCTCCTCCAGAGGGGGGGCTTTTTAATGCTGGGGAGGCCAGCTCAAGAAGGGGCGAATTGCAGGCGAGTCGGCCAGTTGTCACAGTGAAATCGATACCGGCAGAGGCCTTTTCGAGCTCGGAATGACCTTTTGTTAAAAGGCTCGCGCGAGCTTCTCATCTTCTTGAAGAATGGCCTGGCGAGGGAGAACGGCAGCCAATGGCAGCCCGTTCCCTGCCCCGAGAACCTGGAGCTCAGCTCCTAGTCCTCACCCCCAAACCACTCCCGACCCATCGTCGAGAACAGGAGCTTTTCTCAATGTTCGACGCCTTCACCAAGGTTGTTGCCCAGGCTGACGCCCGTGGCGAGTTCATCAACGCCGGCCAGATCGATGCTCTGGCTGCCATGGTTGCTGACAGCAACAAGCGCATGGATGCTGTGAACCGCATCACCTCCAACGCTTCCGCCATCGTCACCAACGCTGCCCGCGACCTCTTCGCTCAGCAGCCTGCTCTGATCGCCCCCGGTGGTAACGCCTACACCCACCGCCGCATGGCTGCTTGCCTGCGCGACATGGAGATCATCCTCCGCTACGTCACCTACGCAGCCTTCACCGGCGACGCTTCCGTGCTGGAAGATCGCTGCCTCAACGGCCTGCGTGAGACCTACCTGGCTCTCGGCGTCCCCGGCGCTTCCGTGGCTGAAGGTGTCCAGAAAATGAAGGACGCTGCCATCTCCATCGCCAACGACAAGAACGGCATCACCGCTGGTGACTGCTCCGCTCTGATGTCCGAAATCGGCACCTACTTCGACCGCGCTGCCGCTGCTGTCGCCTGATCCGGCTTCGCCGATCAAACCTCGGGTGATGACGTCTCCACGCTCATCACCCAGTGATTTCTCATCAGAACACCTTCTTCTTTTCCAACAATGAAGACCCCCCTCACCGAAGCCGTCGCCGCCGCTGATTCCCAGGGCCGCTTCCTCTCCAACACCGAAATCAACGCTGCTTTCGGTCGTTTCGAGCGGGCTGCCAACGCTCTGGCTGCTGCCAAGGCTCTCACCGCCAACGCTGATTCCCTCGTGAACGGCGCTGCTCAGGCTGTGTACAACAAGTTCCCCTACACCACCCAGATGCAGGGCAACAACTACGCAGCTGACGCTCGCGGCAAGGAAAAGTGCGCCCGTGACATCGGCTACTACCTCCGCATGGTCACCTACTGCCTCGTGGCTGGTGGCACCGGTCCCATGGATGAGTACCTGGTTGCCGGTCTCGATGAAATCAACCGCGCTTTCGAACTCTCCCCCTCCTGGTACGTCGAAGCCCTGAACTACATCAAGGCCAACCACGGCGTCTCCGGCGACGCTGGCGTCATCGCCAACAACTACATCGACTACGCCATCAACGCTCTCGTCTGATCGCGTTCTCGCTTCTTCTCATCGCCCCCTCCTTCGAGGGGGCTTTTTTATTGCCTTCCACTCCACAAATCACTCAGTCATCAACGCCTCTGGCAGGTAACGAAGTACTGAGTATCTGAGAGCATTCACAAAATCCGACGAGACTGTATTCGTCGCGACAGTGCTGAGCGGAAGCCAGCAATCCTGTACGCACCTGTCTCCCAAACACCAACATTCCTGAGGTCATGGCTCTAAAGAATGCGGCCTATCTGGGCATCGAGCGTTTCAGCGCTGAACGCGATCGCGAAAACTGGAGCGTGGCCTCCTCAGGCGACAAAGAAGCCGTGCTGCGTGCTGCTTATCAGCAGGTCTTTGGCGGCCAATACATCATGGACAGCGAGCGCTTGAGCGCTGTTGAGTCTCTGTTTCGCAATGGCTACTTGAGCGTGCGCGAACTGATCCGCAACCTGGCAAAAAGCGGACTATACCGGGAGAAGTTCTTCAGCAACTGCAACCCCTATCACTTCATTGAACTGAACCATAAACACCTGCTCGGTCGCGCACCGCAGAGCAAAGCAGAAATGCTTCACCATTTCGAGATTCTGCAAAATCATGGCGTCGATGCCGAGATCGATTCCTACATCGACAGCAGCGAATACCAGGGACGCTTTGGGGAAGAAGTCGTTCCTTACATCCATGGATGGAACTACAGCTCGGGGCAACAAGGGCGTCAGTTTTCATGGCTGATGCAACTGGCTCGCGGTGCCGCCGCGTCTGTGAAGGGCGATACGGCCGGCCGTCAATTCCGGCTTGGGAAGGCCCTCCATCAAGACCGTGCGCTGCCAGTGGTCAGCCCAGCTGCCAGCGGTGCAGGGTTCCAGCCCACCCAGGTCGCTAATGAAAGCATCACGCAGATGATGCAAGGCATCGGCCAAAAAGCCAAGATGTATCGCATCGAAGTCACCGGCCTGAATAACTACCGCCTGCACAAGCGCAGCAGCACTGTTCGCTTCGTGCCCTTCAACAAATTGCTGGAAACCCAACAGATGATCCACCGTCAAGGTGGGCGCGTGGCCAGCGTGACGCCAGTGAGCTGAACCAAGCAGTCTCCTCGTTTCTAAGATCTTTCAATGTGCAGTCCCTCCGCGTTGCGGAGGGACTTTTTTTGCAGGCAGCTCAGAGGTAAAAATGACAAATCATCAAGGAATCATCCCTTCACTAAAAAGCTCAAAGAGAGACCAATCAGGCAGGACAACTGCACACATGACCCTTTGTTAATCAGCATGGGAGAGAAGAAAGAAGCCGGTGCAGACTATCTCCGTCAGCGAATCGCCTTTAACAGCGAAGTCGTCGACACGAGCGTTCAGGATCTCTCGACCTAACACTCACCCCCAAACCACTCCCGACCCATCGTCGAGAACAGGAGCTTTTCTCAATGTTCGACGCCTTCACCAAGGTTGTTGCCCAGGCTGACGCCCGTGGCGAGTTCATCAACGCCGGCCAGATCGATGCTCTGGCTGCCATGGTTGCTGACAGCAACAAGCGCATGGATGCTGTGAACCGCATCACCTCCAACGCTTCCGCCATCGTCACCAACGCTGCCCGCGACCTCTTCGCTCAGCAGCCTGCTCTGATCGCCCCCGGTGGTAACGCCTACACCCACCGCCGCATGGCTGCTTGCCTGCGCGACATGGAGATCATCCTCCGCTACGTCACCTACGCAGCCTTCACCGGCGACGCTTCCGTGCTGGAAGATCGCTGCCTCAACGGCCTGCGTGAGACCTACCTGGCTCTCGGCGTCCCCGGCGCTTCCGTGGCTGAAGGTGTCCAGAAAATGAAGGACGCTGCCATCTCCATCGCCAACGACAAGAACGGCATCACCGCTGGTGACTGCTCCGCTCTGATGTCCGAAATCGGCACCTACTTCGACCGCGCTGCCGCTGCTGTCGCCTGATCCGGCTTCGCCGATCAAACCTCGGGTGATGACGTCTCCACGCTCATCACCCAGTGATTTCTCATCAGAACACCTTCTTCTTTTCCAACAATGAAGACCCCCCTCACCGAAGCCGTCGCCGCCGCTGATTCCCAGGGCCGCTTCCTCTCCAACACCGAAATCAACGCTGCTTTCGGTCGTTTCGAGCGGGCTGCCAACGCTCTGGCTGCTGCCAAGGCTCTCACCGCCAACGCTGATTCCCTCGTGAACGGCGCTGCTCAGGCTGTGTACAACAAGTTCCCCTACACCACCCAGATGCAGGGCAACAACTACGCAGCTGACGCTCGCGGCAAGGAAAAGTGCGCCCGTGACATCGGCTACTACCTCCGCATGGTCACCTACTGCCTCGTGGCTGGTGGCACCGGTCCCATGGATGAGTACCTGGTTGCCGGTCTCGATGAAATCAACCGCGCTTTCGAACTCTCCCCCTCCTGGTACGTCGAAGCCCTGAACTACATCAAGGCCAACCACGGCGTCTCCGGCGACGCTGGCGTCATCGCCAACAACTACATCGACTACGCCATCAACGCTCTCGTCTGATCGCGTTCTCGCTTCTTCTCATCGCCCCCTCCTTCGAGGGGGCTTTTTTATTGCCTTCCACTCCACAAATCACTCAGTCATCAACGCCTCTGGCAGGATCGAGCCCAGTGAATACAGACCGGCCCATGCAGGAGCCCGGCCCCAACCCCAACCACGGAGGCCCGAGTGCCGAAGGTGCGCCGATCAACGAAGCCGAAGCGATCGCGCGTCTGAAGCAGACCGACGATCCCTCTGCTCAGTACTACGCGGCATGGTGGCTTGGCCGCATGCGCAGTGAGCACCCCGAAGCCGTGCCATTGCTTTGTGAGGCCCTGCGGCAACGTCAGCCCCGCCAACCTGATGCTGGCGTTGAAGCCAATGCCGTGGCCCGCAATGCCGCCAGAGCCTTGGGCCTGCTCCGCGCCAAAGCGGCTGTGGCTGATCTGCTGGCCACCCTTGAAGATGACGACCATGGCTTGCGCGACGTTGCCGCCCGAGCCCTGGGAGACATCCAGGCTCCAGAAGCCGTGACAGCTCTCTGCCGCCGGCTCAGTACCGGGCTGCAGGGGGCAGGAGCACCAGAAGCAGGATCACCACGACTTCGCGAACCCTGCGAATCCTTGCTGGAGGCCCTCGGCGCCATCGGTGACAACACCCCTGAAGTGCTGAAGGTGATCACCCCCTTCACTGAGCATCCGCGGCCTCTCATCCGCAGCGCTGCCTGTCGGGCCCTGCTGCAGCTGACGGGCGAAAGCTGCTGGGCAACTCCCCTGGAAGAGCTGCTACGTCATCCTCAATTGCAGGTGCGGCGCGCAGCTCTGATGGACCTCGGGGCCGTGGGATGGCGACCTGCCCTACCGGCCATCGAGGCCACCCTTGCCGAGAACAGCCTGAAACTGATTGCCTTGCGAGGACTTGCTGAACATCCCCGGGAGCCTGATGCCAGCGAGTGCCTTGATCGCGATGGGGATCCTCTCGTCATCGTGCTGGATGCCATGGACGCACTGCTTTGAAGACCTCCCTCACCGTGAACGACTCCCCATCCCTGACCCTTGAGAGCGCCATTACGCAACTGGAGCAGGCCAGTAGCGCCGAAGACCTGATCGGTGCCACACGACGCCTGGCCGCCCTCGCAGAACCAGGTGCCGCGGACTCCTTGATGAGCGTGCTTGGATTCAACAATCCGGGAGCTGCACTTGCGGCGGTCGATGGCTTGATTGCCATCGGTCCGGAGGCAGTCCCTGTGATTCTTGGCAATCTCGATGCCCGTAATTACGGAGCCAGGGCCTGGGCCGTGCGTGCCCTTGCCGGCCTGGCAGACGAACGGGGGCTTGACGTCCTGGTGGACGCCCTTCTCCATGATGTGGGGCCAAGCGTACGTCGAGCCGCAGCCCGTGGGCTGGGGGAGCTGGTGCTGAGTCAACAGCCTGATCTGGCAGCAGCGCAGCTCAACAGCTGCGTGGATGCCCTGGAAATGGGCAGTCGCGATGGAGAGTGGGTGGTGCGTTACGCCGTCGTCGTGGGTCTGGAACGACGGATGCGACCTCAGGTCAAGCCCGATCTCAGGGAGCGGATCACGAAGACCTTAAAACTCCTGGTCGATCCCCAGCATGAGTCGGTGCTCGTCGTGCGCCAGCGGGCTGAACTGTCAATGCAACGGCTGGACGTCGTGAAGCACTGAATCAGGAATGGTGGCTCTCCTTCCCCCATCCATCCCGTGGAACACCGCTCTGAACAGGATGGTGGGCTAGAGAAGCAAGCAACGGACGTTCCCCCCTCCATGGCCGAGCATCGTGTTCTGTTTGTTTGTCTCGGCAATATCTGCCGGTCACCAGCCGCCGAAGGGGTGTTCCTCCATCTGATCGAACAACACGGCCTGTCAGACAACTTTGTGGTGGATTCGGCAGGGACCGGCAGTTGGCATGTGGGGAACCGAGCCGATTCCCGCATGCGGGCTGCCGCTGAACGCCGTGGCATTCACTTGCCCAGCCGAGCGCGTCAGATCGACGTGAGTGATCTCAGTGCGTTTGATCTCGTGATCACGATGGACAGCGACAACCTGGCCAATGTGAAAAGCCTGGCCAGAGAAGCAGGGCCCGCAGCAACCGCCGAGATCCGCTCCATGCTGAGCTATGCCAAAAACACCAATCTGCAGGATGTGCCCGACCCCTATTACGGAGGGGAGTCGGGATTCGAGCAAGTGCTTGACCTGCTTGAAGATGCGTGTGGAGGTCTCTTGGAAGCTCTAAAGCCGCGGCTCAGCCGTTAGGCCACTGGCCCAGGCCAGGCCTCTGCAGGAACGCGGCAGCGGAATAGGTCATCCAGCGCATCAATCACGGCTTCGATGGTCATGCCGTCGGTGATTAATTCAGTGGCATCCACTGCTTGCACAAGGGGTGCCACTTCCCGGCTGCTGTCGAGCTGATCGCGTTCGACGATCTGGGCTTCCAAGGTGGGGAGGTCGGGTACTTCAAAGCCACGGCTTGCAAGATCAGCGGCCCGACGACGAGCCCGCTCAGCGGGCGTGGCCGTGAGAAAAACCTTCAATTCAGCATCGGGGAAGACGGCGGTGCCGATGTCACGGCCTTCAGCCACAAGGCCTCCCCGCTGCCCCATCCGTTGCTGTTGCGCCGTGAGTAGCTGCCGCACACACGCATGGGCCGCCACCGCCGACACTTTCGCCGTGACGCGCGGATCACGGATGGCCTCCGTCACCCCATGGCCATTCACCCGCACAGCCTGCACACCATCCGCCAAGGGATCCAGCTCAAGCTCCAGGCCTTCAAGGCAGGGCTCCACCGCTGCTGCATCGGTTGGATCCACGCCCTGCTCCAACACCCACCAGGTGACGGCGCGGTACATCGCCCCCGTATCCAGGTACAGGAGGCCCATCCGCTCCGCGAACGCACGGGTCACCGTGCTTTTGCCAGCACCGGCTGGTCCGTCAATGGCAACGATGGGCGAACGGGTCATCAGAACAGCGTGATCGATCAGTCGGGTGGTGCCGCATCGCACGGCCAGAGCCAGCAGGCGGCAATGCTGCTCCGCCGTGGCGGGCTGCAAGCTGCTGGGATCCACGATGTCTACATACTCCACAGCAAGACCCGCCTCGATCAATGTGGCTTGTAGACGGGCAGGGTCGGCTGGCTGTCCAGCAACCACAACCTGCTGAACCT
>Ga0255780_10004516_pt1 | contig 11920 bp, 7 predicted proteins | sample 071ome_32_FD_179978 | JGI IMG/M metagenome (GOLD analysis project Ga0255780, IMG submission 179978) | Coastal salt marsh microbial communities from the Groves Creek Marsh, Skidaway Island, Georgia - 071405AT metaG (version 2) | ecosystem: Environmental > Aquatic > Marine > Intertidal zone > Salt...
CGTATGGGCAAGCAGTTACGGCGTCGAAACACAAGGGATAAACACCCGTAAGAAGTTGACGTTCACCCAGATCTTTCTCTGGGAAAACAGTCGTTCGATACGTGTCCTCATCATACGATCAAACCACGAGAAAAGAGCCGAAACCCATTGGAACTTCGAAGCTATACCTCGTTGGGCGTGACTAGTACTAGCTGGGGAACCAGCCGGGAACCCCGCGTGTCGTATGGTTTTTATTTTTAAATTAAAGCGTTCGGTGCGTACGAAGTCGACTACGTCGACTACGTCGAATACGTCGACTACGACGACTACATCATGTATTACAAGAAGAAGAAATGTCATTTAGTGTTAGTATTATGTTTCTGTCTCTACTGGTACTTGCTACCCCTACCACTGAATTTTCAACGCGTGGTGACCCTCGTAGTAGCCAAGATCGACGGCGAGCGCGCCCGTGCGCTCGTCATGGCTAAACACAACCTGCGTCGTCGTTACGTCACCACTGCCCTCACCAGATCGAATGATTCGTTTCGGCCTCGTCGAGGCGTAGCATACGAGCTCGCCGAGACCGTACACTGAAACCTCGGCAGCGAGCGTCGTCGTCGTGGAAAACTTGAGCACGCCGCCGCCGCCGTTATACATGCCACTCAAACCGATCGGGGCGAAATTGATGCCATCACCGCCGACGCGACGAATCTCCGCAATCGTAAAGATGTCCCACTCTTTGTGCGCCAACATGACGGAGACGCTCTCTTTAAGTCCCAAGATGCGAACGTCGCCTCGTCGGTGCGATCGAACGGCGTACGTCGACTCCGCGGCGTTGACGCCCTCGACGTCCCAGGGGCACACCTCCGCGGTGACTGGAGACACTTGCGTCGAGTGCGTCGCAAACTGATTTGTTGCCCGAGACCAAGACGCGCCCTGAATGTTGAATACGCCAACGACGGAGTTGACGACGTTTCTATTCCAAACCTTGAGTGCGGTGCGGCAATCGCGCGTGACATCCTTAAACAGGCAGTCACGCGTCGGACGGCCGTGGGACAAACAACGAAGAGTTCGTCCGGATGGGAACACGAGTTGACGCAAAATCTCAAAATCGTGCTTTCCCGGGTGGTCGCTCACGTACACTGGGCACCCGCCGATGGCGCGCGTCGCCGCATGTAACGCTCCGGCGACGTGTTGGCTCTGAAACATGTCCCAATCCGGTACGACGATTTCACCCAAAAAGATTGAGTTGTACACGACGTTGGCGATGTGCACAGTATGACTCGCCTCGTTCGCCGGGTAAAAGTCGTCGCTCGCGCGCGCCAGGGCGCTCGACTTGAAGTTGTAAATGTTCTCAGTCGAGTGGCACATACAATTGATGAGGCCGTTATCTGGAAAGTGCGCGCGCACAGACTCTTCGAGAGCGGCGTGCACGCGCCGCGCAAAGGCTGGTCCTCCGCCATTCTTGTATCCGAGTGCGCCGATCACCGCCTGGGCGTCAACCTTGACCCCGTCGACGTTCGACGCCGAGAGGTAGTCGTGCATGACGACGTAAAAGTGTGCGATTGTTTGCGGACTCGGAACGCCGACGCCGCCGACGGTGAGCGGATCCCATGCCTGTGACGGTTCCACCGTGAGCACGCCCGGGGTGTGACGTGGGAACTTCATCACCGCACCGTACTTGGCCACATTCTCTTCATCCGGGTGAATGCCACCCCAGTAACCGAGAAGGGCGTGCCAGCAGTAGACGTATTCGACGCCAAACTCCGTCTTGATTTTTCGCACCACCTTGGCCAAACCGTCCACGGACTCCGCCTCGGGAAGCAAGTCGAGCTGTGATTGTCGAGGACTGAGCGCGCCGAGTCGGTTGCGGAAAAACTTGGGCAACACGCGCTCGGAGAGCGACCTGGATAGGCCTCTTTTGTGCGCCACGTGCAACTTTTGAAACTTGTGATTCGCCTTGACTGCAAAGACGCGATGGTTAAAGTGACTCATACTCGACACCACCACTTTTACGGTGTGGAAAAAGACATAATTCATCAACCACCTGAATATGTGCCAGGTTAAGGAACGGAACCTACTGGCGTGGAGCCTGTTCCAGTAGAACGACATGGCTATGGCTGCAAAGAAACCCGGCGGTGGTGACGCCGACGTTGTCGGCGGTGGTTTCACCACGGCGTTGGAATCCGGAATCGTGCTCTCCTTTGTGCTCACTTTTCTGTACGACTTATCCGGCAAAACGCTCTGCCAACCGTCATCAATGATGACGAACCTCGCCGGGGTTCCACCTTCTCTCAGTCGCTCCACCCCGTGCTCGATGCCATCCGGCGTCACGTCTGTGTAAAACGCGTCCCACGTGCACCACCCAAAGACGTCGCACACCTCTGGCTTGTGCTTATCCTCCACGAGATCAAACGTCCCAAGCACGTCCCGCATCTCCAACATTGCTCGATGAATCGCATCGTACGGCGCATCCGACACCGCCATGATCAACACGTCATCCACGTCGATGGCGCTTTCCTCGTTACAGTTGCTCTCCACCACGAGCGTCACCTCCCCCTTGGCGTTTCCTTCGAGCGTCGACCGAAATATAGACCCGCTCGTCGGAAGTAAACAAGCGTACCCCCGACCATCGGCGAGTTCCAACAGCACAAATTGCGTCTCCGCGGGTAAATCCTCACCACCGTGGCCCCACGTCGGTGTCATCCACCAGAGTTTACACCTCGCCGAAGCGGCCAACGCCGTCGCTCTCAACTCGGCGCACAACGACACGCAGTGTCGGCTCCTCGCCCGTTCCGCTCGCAAGTGAAACCGAACGCACCGCCCGTCATCTTCAGCGCCCGTCGTCGTCCCCGTCCCCGCCGTCCCCTTACCGTCTTCCGACTTGCGTCTCCCGCTCGGAGGCAAACCGTCTCTCGACGTCCTCCTCGTCGCCCCGCCGCTCCCCGGCGACGCCGACACCACCCGCTCCACCGGTCCACGCGCGACGACGATCGACGGTCCGAGTCCTCGCAACACGTCCCCGATTCCATCGTCCACCGTGATCGACGTCGTCGACTCGACGATCCGCATATCTGTCAGTCAGTCAGGTTGTTGATCCGGTCGATGTTCGATCGTCACACGTTTACACGTTCGAGACGAATCGTTTCGTTGCGTCCGCGACAAAGCGTCGTTGCGCCCGCGTCGTTTACCCGCCGATTCGTCCGTCCGTCCGTCCGTCCGTCCGTCCGTTCGCGCGGTGTTTCGTTTAAACGTGTCAATCACTGAAGATCCAAAGTCCACTTCACTCCACAAGCGACAGACTCTGAGACTAACTGTCATCCAGTCCATCGTTGATCGCCATCCGCCTGGCTGTCTGTCGATCGATCACGCAAGAGGACGGGACAGTTAGAAACGAAATCGGAAGCGATCCGTCTTTGAGAAGGAGACGGACGAGGACGAGGACGATTGATTGATTGATTGATTGATTGATTGATTGATTGGTTCTCGTGATTAAGAGAACGATGTCGTCAACCGACGCCAACGCAACGGTTGAAGCCATGGAACGCGCGTTACGGGAAAGAGAACGCACGGAGACGCGGGAAAAGGCGAAACTGGAAGAGACGTACGCGAAAATTGAAGAGACGGAGCGAGCGGTTCGGGACAAGGAGCGAGAGCTGCGGAACGCAAGGACAAAACAGAGACGCTTGTTGGAAGAGTTGGCGCGGGCGAAAGAAAACCTGGCGAGAGCGACAGCGGATAAAGACGCGTCGGTCGATGCGGAACGACGTTGGATGGCGATGATAACGGAGATATCAGAGATGGAACGAGAGACGCGGCAAAAGGCGTTGGAGGAGATGCGAGCGGAGATTGAGGATGAAGAGACGACGTTCGAACACGTTCGATTGTGCGCGGAATCTGACGAATTGACAGCGGAAATCGAACGATTGTCAGCGGGGTTTGAAAACGGGCCATGGACCGCGGCAGATCTCTCGGATGTACCGAATGAATTGATGCGAGTGGTTCGTGCGATCGTCGCGCGCGAGATGGGAGACGACGAGAGTGCCGATGCCTTCGCCGACGCCGACGATGCCCGTGGAGGTGCAAAGCGAGAATCTGCGAAATAAAATGAAGAATAGAATTAGAATGATTTGTTTACACCTTTCTACTTTACGTTGTTCATACAGAATACGGATACTTGTCAGTGAAAATGTACGGTTGAATCAATGGTGAAAGAAACCTTCCCTTTCGATGGAGCGACTATCTTGGATGTACAAGGTGGTGAATGAATGTCTCGCTTCAAGGGAAAGTTGGAACAAAATTGTGACCTAGAACGAACGTCTCGGTCTTCTCGTCTCGTCTCGTCTCGTCTCGGTCGGGTGGGTATGGTGGATGATGATGGTCTAGACTAAGTCTCTATTTTTTCGTCCATGCTCCGCGCAGATCCGTCGGATCCGTCAGAGCCATCAGACCTGTCATCCTTCTTCGCTGTGTCTCGTCGCGGCTGCCTGGACGGCTTGGCGTCGGCGCCACTGGCGTTGGTCGCGTTGTTTGCGTTTACAAAACCATTCATCCCGGGCATGGGTACGCTGTTTGGTGCGCTGCCCATGTATCCCATGGCAGAGGCTTGCATGATGGACACAAAGTACGCTTGCATCGCGTTGAACTGATCAGGAGTGAACGCCATCGGGTACGGCGGCGGCGGCGCCACGTCTGGCACGACGTGCTGACCCATATTGTTCACGAAGGCCGGAGGTCCGTTGCCTTGAACGACGTCGTTTATTTTACTATCCGTCGCGGGTGCGTTCGGGTGGTCGCTCTGAGCCATGCCCACGGGTCCTTGTCTCCACATGTTGGCCAGCATGCTTATGTAATTGACGAATTGCTGTGGGTTGCTCATCTGGGGCGGATTTTGTACGCCTGCCGCTGGATTTGCCATGCCAATGTACGGATTCATCATCTGTTGCATCGGAAACATTCGCGGGTTCGGTTGGTAGAGATTACCAGCTTGAGGAATACCGAAATATCCAGAGCGCATCTCTCTCTGCAAGTTTGCCTGCATGGCGTCGGAAGCGACAGATAGGACGGCGGCGACTGCCGCGGACGAAGCTGTATTCGTAACTTGTTCTGCATCCATCTTTTGCGCCGTCCCGGTGCTCTTCCCGGTGCCTCCCGAGCCCGTTCCGCCGGATCCCGTTCCGCCGGAACCACCACTCGGTTGCTGACTCGAACTCGCCTTTTTCGGGTACGGATGCGCCGGTTTCTTTTTCGGTCGAGCGGGAGGAATGTGAATGTCCAAATCCGGTACGTAGTGACCAGAGCCACCCTTGCTCCCAGACTCGGACGGTCGTTTCTCCTGCTCCTTTTGAAGCTTTGAAAAGAACTTTTGCGCGTGACTTCGTATCTGAACCGCCGTCTTTGTTCCGATGTGTTGTTCAATCTTTCTCCACGCTCGCCCGTAGAGCTTGAGCGCCTCTAAGAACTTCTTATGCTCTTCATCCGTCCAGCGCTCGCGCGTCTTCGTGATTGTGTACGGTTTCCTCACCTTAATCACCGGATCCGTCCCCGTCGTCGTCTGCGTCGTTCCCGACGGCGTCGTCTTATTCCCGCTCGGCGCCTTGGCGCCCGTTTTTCGCTGGCCCGAACCGTCCGAACCATCCGAACCGCCCGAACCACCGCTCGCATCCGACCCATCGCGGTGTCTAGACGTCGTCGCGTGTTCACGCTCGTCGTTCCGATCCCCCGTCGTCTTTGACCCGCTCATCGCGGGCGCGTTCTTTGCCATTCTACCTCCTCTTCACAACTCACTCTTCTCCCGTTCTCGAGGGGTGTGCTCGCGTCGCGCCGCCTCGTTCGCTTTTTCGCCCAATTTCACGAGAGAGATTCGCGACCGAAAACCGGGCGACACGCGACGCGACGAACCGAACCGAACCGCGAACCGGAAAAAACAGATGTGATTGAATAATCACCGCGTCGTCCGTCCGTTCGCTCGCGTCGCCGTCGCTCGCGTCGTCGCCGCCGAACGAGAATCAAAGCCGCGCCGACCCTCGTCCGACGCGCGCGAGTGCGTCAAGAAAACGCGGATAACGCCGTGAAAGAGACGACGGGGTGTGTCTTTTTCCCTCACTTATGGGTTAAAAAGGCGCTTTTTACGACTTTTCCTGCTCGCACGCGTCGCCGCAAAAGAGATTTTTTGCGCGCAAAAGCGAACCCGTCCCGAAAAAAGGGTCCTGGTCCTTCGTCCTTCGTCCTTCGTCCTCGACGGAACGGATGCGACGAGACGCGACGAGACGCGACGACCCTACGAACGCGACGCCCGCGACACACGGTGACGCGCGCGACGAAGATGGGCGTATTTCTGTCCTTCTTTTCCCCCAGACCGCGCGCGGGCGGTTCTGCCTCGTCCGTCGACTTCGCGCGTCGACCACTCCCGCCCGTCGTCGACGCGAAAAGCGACGCGGCGCCGCTCGATTTTCGGTTCGCTTTTTGCGTCCCACAAAGGAGATTTTCCAAACCACTTTTACACGTCTGATCGGCTTTGGTGGATTACAATACATCGAACACACCGCCGATCTCGACGAATGCCCATCGAGATCTCGAGATCTTCGTCTCGAAGATTGTGTGACGGTGAGTAGATTTTTTTACAAACGCGCGCACGCTGGTCCTATTCCGAATAGGCTATTCGGGTTCGTTTTAAGCCTTCGCGCGTAGTGAGCGGGTGGGTGGAGGAGTCTTCCCTCGGGGTGACGAATCGTCGGACATGTGGACTCACTGGACTGACCCTCTGACCCACCGCGAGACGCGAATTGAATTGATTTGATTGATTTGATTGACTGGCGCTTCACCGGATGTCGACGACGGTTTCGACGACGACGGCGGTTTCGGCGACGCCGGGGACGTGGACGTGTCTCGGTGCGACGTGGTCGACGACGGGGGTGGGTGAAGACGACGAAGGACGTTTGGGGTCGGAATCGACGAGCGGAGTCGTGAGTGCCGACGGGCGAAAAATCTTTGCGGCGGGTCCGGGGGAAATCGGACGGTTCGGCTCAGTCGTGGAGAACGGCGGTGATGGATCGTCAAACGATGACAGAGCGAATCCCGTCGTGGGCGACGATGTGACGATGAAGATGCGGTCGGCGACGAGGCGGGTGTTGCGGGAATTCGGCGACGCGAACGGGGACGACGCGGGCTCGCGGTTGGACGCAACGTTGGATGAGCTCGTGGTGGCGCTGCGGGAGTGCTCGGAAAAGGCGGTCTTGCCGAGGAAATCGGACGCGGTGATACGGTCGCTCGAAGCGGCGGCGACTTGTGGGACGGCTTTTGAGAATGCGATGCGACGCGACGCGCCGAGGACGTTGGCGCGAGACGCGAGCGAGACGTTGGCCACGGCGACGAAGAACTCGGACGTCGCGCGGGCGTATTACGAAGCGATCGCGTGCGTGCACGGGACGAAGGACGCGCGTACACTCGAGGTGTTTCGCGCGTTGTCGAGCGTGCGCGTGTTCGACGGTGGGAGCAAACCCACGGCGTTGGCGGTGATGGACGTGTTCTCCGGTTTGTTTGCGGTGACGTCGGACGAACGCGTCGAGCGGGTCGTCTCGTGTCTCGAAGCGAGCGGCGCGCTTCGAAATTTTATTTCCCAGGGATTCGTGGCAATGGCGGCGAGTCATCAGGGCGACGGTGCCATTGACATCGCCGACGCCGCGGGGTCGTCCATCGACGGCGCGATGGCGAAGAGATTTTTCTCTTTTGTTCTCAACGCGCTTCGGTCCGATCGAAGAGGTTACGCCCGAGAGGCGTTCGCCGGTGTCGAAGACGCCGCGGTTCCGGTCGTTCAGCAGCTCTGTCTTGCCCGTGCGGCGTCCGATCCGGGGGCGTCCGAATTGTACCAAGAGATTAGCAAACGATTGTAGAAAATGGTGTTGTTGTTCTTGATGTTGATGACAAATTACAAGTAGTACGTGCCCGTGCTTCGCGCCGCGTTGCGTTAAACTTCGTTAAACTCATTCGGTGCGAGGGACACGTTGGTATCCCGGCCGAAAATAGCCAACGTCGCCTCGACCGATCCGTCGTCATTCTTCGTGACGATGCGTCCTTTAAAACCTTTAAATGGCCCAGTGTGCACCTCGACGCGACCGAGCCCGCCGGCGGTAGAGTCTTCGACGACGCGAGACGCGAGCGGTCGTAAATCATCGCCGTCGGCTTCGTCGTCGGCGGCGTCGCGCGCGATCTCTCTCGCTTCGGCGCGCGCCTTTTCAACTTCGATATCCTCGTCGCTCAGCACCCTCGGCAAACACTTGGCAATCATCTGCGGGATTTGATCATCCATAGTCAACGGTTGGTTGATTTGCTGGTACTTTTTCGCCCCGAATCGAGAGCTTCCGCCCGTGGCGAACCCACGCACTGTACGAAGCTCGTCGAACGCGTCCAGCAACATTTGTGTCAGCGTGCAACGCACCAACACGTACCCCGGTTGAAGCATTTCTGACATTTCCTCCTCGGTAACCATTTGACACAACTCTAAATCGCTCTTACCCTCTGCATCCGCTGCGCGGACGAAAAATCCATCACGAGGAACTCGAGGAACCCAGGCGACGATGTCCGCCTGCCCGCGCGTGAGCTTTGTTCCATTCAACTCGAGAATGGAATTCACTGCCCGATCCTCTCTCGACTCCGCCGTTTCAAGCATAAACCACCCGCTCGATGCCTCGACGGAGTCAGACATGAACCTCTGCACAACGAACTCGCGCTGAATCTCCGTCACGCCCGCGTCTTTCATCGCTGCGACTTCCCGCGTGGTGTCCGCGATGCTTCGAGCCGACGAAGAGGCGTCGTCCACACCGCCTGCCGCCGCCGTCTTGCCTCCACGTCTCGCGCGTCTCGCCGCCCGTCGAGACTCCATCGCCGCGCTCGCCTCTGCACTCACTCTAGCCGTTTCCTCGGCCTCTCTCGCGAACTCCTCCGCGGGTGATTGTCCCCGGTCTACCATGGCCCACGCGTCTCGCGCTCGTTGGACGAGCTCCGCCTTTTTCCCAGCCGTCGGCGCGCCGAGCGCCTTGAGCACATCCCTCAGTTCACTCGCCTTGAGCGTCGACGGGTCCGGTCGCGATGACGACAGTGAATCGGGCGCGCCCTCTTCACCCGCACGTCCGACGACATCGCGTCGGCTACGCGTCGGCGTTAACATCATCGTCCTCTTCTGTCGAACGGCGGCGGCTGGTCGTCCTCCTCTTTTTCCTCGAGACGCGCGCATCATCGCCGTCGCGCCCGCGACGACGGACGATCCCGACGACGATAACATGACGTTTCTTCCGTCTATTCCTCCGATTCGGTGTGCGTGCGCGTGCGTCGTCGTCGGCGACGACTTTTGACGTCTGAACCGTGCGGCTCAACCCTCAACCTTTCCAACCCCCCTTTTTGATCGATGATTTCACGCGAAGCGAGGTTTTCAACTTTCGATTCATGGTTTTCACGCGTGAAAACTACCGATAAGGATCGACGCATCGATCGAGTCATCACAGTTCGTTGCGCTTGCGAACGAGTCCGCGCATGTTCGGTAACGACGACGACGACGACGACGACGATAAGTACGCCAAGGCATCGCGGGTGGGCGGTCCGCGTCGAGCGTCAGTTGAAGGGTTCACGTCGCCGCCGCCGTCGACGCAGAGACGAAGCAGACGACGACCGGAACGCGATGGTATCGAAGAAGATGATGATGATCTTTACGATGGAAACGCCGCGGCTCGACGCGCGAGCGTTTCAGCGCACGCGACGCCGACGTCGTACACCCGATCACGATTTAACGAAGGGTACAAAGAGGATGACGACGACGATCGCGTGCGAGGGGCGTTGGATCGATTGGCGTTTTCGAACGCGTTGAACCAAGTCACCGACGCGTTTGGCGCCGTGCTCGACGACGCCGCAGACGAGGCGACGCAGTACGCGAACAAGGCGTCCGAAGCCTTGACGAGGTTTCAAGCGTCGCAATACGCGTCGCAATACCTCCCGATTGAGAGCGCGGTGAGCATGCGGCCGACGTACGTCAAAGTTCCGGCGCAGACGGTGGAGCAATTGAAGTTTTGGGAATCAGACGACGTTCGCGCGATGAAGATGGAGCACTTGAGAGAGAAGCAAGTTATTTTGCAAGAAAACGCCGGCTTGCGGGCGATGGTGGGCGAGGACGCGGCGAGCGAGAGCGTGCAAGAAGTTCGGGAAACTGAGGATGGGGTGAATCGGGCGCTGTTGCTCGCGGCGGTGGAGGAGATTACCAATCTGAAGACGCGCGTCGCCGTGCTTGAAACCGAACGCGCGAAGGCGAGGGTGAGCTCGAGCGGGTTCGGGATCGGTGGGATGTTTGGCGGCGGTGAAGGTGCGAGCGGCGGCGGAGTGGATCAAGCGCAAATACAAAAGATGACGCGAGAAATGGCACGTTTAGAGGAGAATAACTCTCGAATGACGTGGATGTTGGGCGAAAAGGAAAAGCAAATCAAAGAGACGCGCGCCAAGTTTACCGAATCTGCGGCGTACGCGCTCGAGGAAAAACTTCAAGAGTGCATGGAAGCGCTCGAGGTGGCGTCGCATTTACAAGGTGAACAGTTGCAATATTTAGAAACGCACGCGTTGGCAAAGCTCGAAGCTTTGGATGACCGATTGGTGGACGTGCAAGTGTCGGCGGAGAGCAAGACAGAGCATCTCAAACAGTTGCGCACCATCATGGAACGCTTCTTCGTCGACGGGGATGAATCGTCAGTGAGCGTGTTGACGTCGCTCACCGGGTTCAAGCCGAACGAAGGCAAACGTTTGGTTGAGGCGCGGAACAGCCGAGGGATCACGGGAATGCTCAACTTTATCGGAAAGCGCCTGACGCCCGCGGTGAGCGCGGCGGGCTCGATGATTATCGCGTGCGCTCCCCCCGCGTCGAGTGTCCCGGGCGCCGCCGCGGCGCTCAAGACGCTCGGCGTCGAGCTGGACGATGACGATGCTCAAAGTGGCGATAAAGAAAAGGTGACGGACGATGCGAATGCAGAAGAAACGACGTCGTCGTCGTCGACGTCGACGACGACGACCGCGCCTGAAGAAACGAAGAGAGATGAGGAGGACGAAGAGCTGTCCAAGCCCACGATGAAGACTACGGCGGAGCAACCTTCCGCGGGGACGTCAAAGCCCGCACCGCCGAAACCAACGACGACGACAACGACGAGGTCGAAAACGTCATCCAAAGCGTTCGCCGGTTTCGAAGACCCGGCGCTCGAGGAGAAGAAAAAAGCCGAACGCGCCAAATCCCGACAACCGCTCCCGCAACCGAAACTCGTTGGTCGCGCGGCGGCGAGAGAGCGCGCGAAACGCGACGCAACGACGCGATCGAGTGACTCCCCAGCCGGATTTGCCGGGTTCGGCGACGACCCAGACGCGTCGTCGGACGACGACAACTGATCGCGAAAGACGCGCGCGTAAGTAGTAGAGAACCAACGTTCGCCATCGACTGTGTGCGTAGTTATTAAATAATGTAGACTTCACCGAGCAAACGCCATCACGCCTCCTCCTCCTTCTCACCATCGCCATCCTCCCCGCTTCCTTCGTTTTCACCCACCATCGGTCCGTAATACTCTGGATCCTTCAACATGCAATCCCTCAACGCCGACGTCGTCTCAAAGCACCGCTCGACGAAATCTTCCTCCTTTTCCTTTGCCTCATCCACGCACGCCTCCCACGCCACGAACGCGTCTTTACACGATCCCCCCTTCATGTATTTACAAAACCCACACTCCTCCTCCTCCTCGTCCTCCTCCTTTTCCTCGTCACCACTCGTCGTCGTCGTCGTCGTCGTCGGTTCCTCAGTGGAGGCCTCTCTCTTCTGTTGCTCCTCTCGCGCGTCGACATCGTCGTCACCCTTTCCTTCCTCACCCGTCGTCGTCGTCGTCGCGCTCGTCATCGCCGCCCCCATCGGTCGTCCAAACCGTCG
>Ga0255780_10004533_pt1 | contig 11908 bp, 9 predicted proteins | sample 071ome_32_FD_179978 | JGI IMG/M metagenome (GOLD analysis project Ga0255780, IMG submission 179978) | Coastal salt marsh microbial communities from the Groves Creek Marsh, Skidaway Island, Georgia - 071405AT metaG (version 2) | ecosystem: Environmental > Aquatic > Marine > Intertidal zone > Salt...
CAACCATAGCCAAAGCTGATGGGATATGCCTAACTTCATAAGTCCAGTCAAGATCTTCATTCTGTAATGCTAGTGCGTTTTCAAAATAAACCCTACTTCCAGACCCTTTCCAGACAGATATAAAATCACGATTTTTAATATCAGATAATTTAATTTTCTTTTTTTTCTCTAGTGGGTCGCCTTTGGGGAAAACTACAATATAGTCTTCAACGAATAATTTTTCAAAACTAATACCGGGCTCCTGGATACCTGTAAAATTAATTCCAAACTCACATTCACCTCCTAAAACACTATCAACGACATAATTAGAGGAGCGTTCAATGATTTGAATTTTACATCTGGGTTCCATTTTTTTGAAAATTTTAATTGTTGGATAAATAATGTTACTGAGTGCTGAATTAACAGCTCCGATTTTGATTATCGATGGAAAACTATATTTCTCATTGAGTGTTCGAGAGGCAGTTTTGATTGCTTCAATTATGCCTCTAGCTCTCTCATAAAAATTCCTTCCAGAGTAGGAAAGACTAACTTTTCTTGTTGTACGATCAAATAGCTTTGTCCCTAGCTCTTGTTCTAGTTTTTGTATTCTTCTAGACAGAGCTGGCTGTGATAGATTTAGGCTAGCTGCCGCTTTAGCAAAAGAGTTAGTTTCTGTTAATTCAATAAATGCTTCAATATCACCAATTTCAATATTAATGCGCATCTAACATTAATATCAAATACAGCAGTAATTAAAAACTTTTTTGTGTGAATATTTTAAAAAAATAAATTTGATTGTAAATTTTTTGAACAATTCATGTTAATTCGTTAATAAAATATGATCATAATGCAATAAACTAATTAACGCCCCATTTGTAGTATTTTCAAAATCATTTTTTTTTGTAAGGAGGATAAAAATGAATCTACGATCAAAAATTGTCTCATTTGGCGCATCAATTGGTTTTGCATTTTTTGTATCAATGCCATCGAACGCCGCTGATATGAGTGGTAAAACAATAGAATGGACCATTCCTTTTTCAGAAACTGGCGGTTCAGCAAAATGGGCTAACTTTTTTGCACCTTTGCTCTCAGAGCATATGGAGGGCAACCCTAATGTGGTTGTTAAATTTATGCCTGGAGCAGGTTCAACAAAAGGTGCTAACTGGTTTCAAGAGCAAAACCATGTTGATGGCACCACTATGTTCGGATCATCTGGCTCTACTCAGTTTCCGTATTTGCTCGGAGACCCAAGAGTTCGTTATGAATATAAAGATTGGATTCCTGTTATGGCCTCAGGAACTGGTGGGGTTGCGTATATGACCCCTGAAGACGGTAAGGTCTTTGATGGATCTACCAATAACCCTTTTTTCAAAAATAAAACATATATTTATGGAAACCAAGGAGCTACTCGTCTTGATCTGATACCTGCTTTGGCTTGGGAAATGTTAGGAATGAATGTTGAGCATGTTATGGGTATCAAAGGTCGAGGTGATGGAAGGAAGATGTTCGAAAGTGGCGAAGCTACTATTGACTATCAAACATCATCTTCATACTTAAAAAATGTTGTTCCATTGGTTGAAGAAGGCAAGGCGGTTCCAATGATGACTTGGGGAGCATTAGATGCAAATGGTGATATTGTCCGTGATCCAACATTCCCAGATATTCCAACTTTCAAAGAGGTTTGTGATGCGACAACTGTGTGTTCAACCTCTGGTGAGGCTTGGGAAGCATGGAAAGCATTTTTTATCGCAGGTTTTCCTGCACAAAAATTAGCATTCTTGCCAGGCGATACTCCCGATGATGTTATAAGTACATTTACAGCTGCTTTTGCTGATGTACAGGATCGCTCTGATTTTGCAGAAATTTCAGCAAAACGTCTTGGAAAGTATCCAATGTACGTTGGCGATGATGCTCAAGCCGCTCTCAATGGCGCACTACAAATCTCTCCTGAAGCTAAAGCTTATGTCATAGGTTGGCTTAAGGAAAAGTTTGGAGTATCTTTATAATAATAAAGTAACGTAATTTTTTTCTCCACCCCAAGGGGTGGAGAATTCTTTCATAATGCAAATTTTTATTGATGCCTTTCCCTACCTCATTGATGGTTGGAAGTTAATATTAAACCCTACTGTTCTTATATATTTAATCGGTGGTGTCATTATGGGTTTATGCATTGGAGTATTTCCAGGGCTGGGTGGAATTGCAGGATTATCTTTGATACTACCATTTATGTTTGGTCTCGATCCGATTTATGGATTGGCCTTAATGGTTGGGATGGTAGCCGTTGTGCCAACATCGGATACATTTGCTTCAGTTTTAATGGGGATCCCTGGTTCTTCAGCTTCTCAGGCCACCGTACTTGATGGCTTTCCCTTAGCAAAAAAAGGAGAGGCTGCGAGAGCGCTTTCTGCTGCTTTTAGTTCATCGCTTTTTGGGGGTGTGGTTGGTGCTATTTTTTTAACTTTTTTTATTCTGATAGCCCGACCTATTGTTTTAGAGTTTAAATCACCCGAGCTTTTGATGATTTCTATTTTTGGATTATCTATGGTTGGGATTTTGGCTGGCCGCATTGCTTTAAAAGGCATGATTGCCGCAGGTTTGGGTATGTTAGTTGCTTCAATAGGAGAAGGACCATTTAATGGGGAGTTAAGAATGTCTAGTTATGATTATCCATATTTACTAGATGGTCTAAAGTTGGTCATTGTAGGACTTGGAATTTTTGCCATTCCTGAAATTGTTTCTTTACTTAGAAAAGACCAAGCTATTGCAGATCGCCCCCCATTGGGGTCGGGGTGGTTGATGGGTCTTCGTGATTGGTGGAGTAATAAATGGTTATCGATACGCTGCTCACTAATTGGAGTTATTGTTGGAGTAATACCAGGTCTTGGAGGATCAGTCGTAGATTGGATTGCTTATGGACACACTGTTCAGACAACAAAAAATAAAACAAATTTTGGCAAAGGGGAGATACGTGGCGTGGTAGGACCGGAGAGTTCTAATAATGCTAAAGAAGGAGGAGGTTTGGTTCCTACTTTGTTATTTGGCATACCCGGATCAGGCTCAATGGCAATTTTTATTGGCGCCCTTTCACTTTTAGGCTCAGGAGAGTTAGAGGTAGGTCAGACAATGATCAAAAATAATTTGAATTACACTTATTCTATAGTTTGGATGTTAGCTTTAGCTAATATTTTTGGCACAATCTTATGCATCAGCCTATCGGGTCAAATTGCAAAAATTACTAGTATTCGTTTTGCTTTAATAGCTCCTTTTATTTTTATGATTATTGCATTTGCGGCATTCCAATCTGGTCAGGACTTAATGGACTTGGTTGCATTATTTGCAATCGGTCTTTTAGGTATTTTGATGCGCCGTTTCGATTGGTCAAGGCCAGCATTTTTAATAGGTTTTGTTCTTGCAAACCCAGTAGAAAATTATGCTAATAATGCTAATCAGATTGCTGGTATCCGTTTTAAAGAGAGTATGGATGCAGGACTCTCCTATATATTTAGTCCAATAGTTTTAACTCTTATTTTGATAACCATTATTTCTGTCATTATTGGATTAAAACAAGCTCGAAATATAATGGCCGAAGGAGCTGTGGTTTCAGGTAAAAAGCGAGCGCCAATGGTATTTTTGATAGCAATAATTTGCTTTATTGTTTTTGCCCTAGTCAACGTTTCATCGATACCGAGCTATGCATTTGTCGATGCAGTTTTCCCACTCTTTGTAGCATGTGTATCTCTTACCGCTGGTTTAATTTTGTTTATACAAATGATACTTAGATCAGAACAAGATGCGGTTTTTGCTGATAGGGCCGCTGATGAAGAAGAGCAGAATATGGATTTCAAATTATGGCCTACATTAAGTTGGTTTGCTGGTCTTTTAATCATGACATCTATAGTTGGATTTATTTTGGCTTTAGTTATATTTCTTGTACTTTTCTTTCACTTCAGAGCAAAAGTTTCTTTTTTAAAAACAATATTTTTTTCATTTGCAGGGTTAATTTTTATTTGCACTATGGCATGGCTTTTAAAGCGAGATTTTCCTTCAGGTTTATTACAGAATTATATGAGTCTTCCATGGCCATTAGGTTAATTAAAAAATGAATGTAATTTATTCAGATATTCGTAAAATTACCTTAACCTTTATTATTGCAGGATTATCTGGTTGGTTATTTTTATTAATAAATTTCCCCGCACCTTTTTTAATAGGAAGTCTTTTAGGTGTCTGGATTATAGGCGGAACAATCAAAAAAATTCAACTACACTTAGGTGTAGCACGTTGGTTTCATATTCCTATTGTATTAGGTCTTGGTGTATTTACTGGTAGTTTCTTTAAAGGGGATCTTATTAACCTTGTTATCACCTACGCACCTACAGTTATTGCTATGATTACGGTAACGGTTTTCGCGACCTTGATAGGCTATTTTTTTTTAACCCACATCAGATCATATAATCCTATTACCGCAATTTTGTGCTCACTTCCTGGAGGTCAAGCGGAAGCCATCATTATGGCCAGAGAGATGGTTGAAAAAGATTATATCATCGCACTTTTTCATCTAACACGAGTCGCATTCATTTTTATATCTACCCCACTGCTATTAGCTGCTATTGAAGGCCAAGAAGCTGTTCAACAATCTAATCAATTATTACAAACCATGCCGAGTCTATTAGATCTTAGTTTTCAACAATTCTTTTTATTTATTTCTATTGCAGTCGGTGGTCTTGTTTTAGCAATGTTAATTCGTCTTCCAATGCCACATTTGCTTGGTCCTTTATTCCTTAGTGCAGTTTGTCATTCTACTGGATGGGTAGACATTCCTCGTATTTTTGAATTTGTTTTGCTTGCACAGCTATCGATAGGAGGAGCAGTTGGAGCCCGTCTTGCGCAAGTTAAGTTTTCAGAGCTCATGGTTTATTTTAAAGACTCTTTGATTAATACTAGTATTATTTTGGTTCTTTATTTTTTAGCCGCTCTTTTAGTAGCCTATCTTTTGGGCACTACTGTAACTGAAGTTTGGTTAGCTTTTGTTCCAGGGGGCATTTATGAAGTTACACTATTAGCTGTAATCTTTGGTTTTGATATAGCATTTATTGCATTCCATCACACTTTTAGAATAATCCTTATTTTTTTTACCATGCCAGTTATAGCAACTAAGTTTCAAAATAAGATAGGAGCAATAAAACAATGACAATTTATATAGGACAAAGTACTAAAATGAAAAAAATAATATTATGACACAAATAGGAATTCCTTATTATTTTATGCGCGGCGGCTCCTCCCGTGGGCCTTACTTTAAACGTCAAGACTTACCCGATGACCTTGATCATTTATCAGATGTATTAATTTCCGCTGTGGGATCTGGACACCCACTTAATATAGACGGGATCGGTGGCGGTAATGCCGTAACAACAAAAGTTGCCATGTTATCTCTGTCAAATGACGAATGGGCTGATATTGACTATTTTTTTGCTCAAGTGAGCGTAGAGGACAGATTGGTTGATTACAAACCAACTTGTGGCAACATTCTTGCTGGGGTTGGGGCTGCTGCAATAGAAATGGGTTTAGTCAAAGCAGAAAATCAAATGACTTCTATTAAAATTCGCTCAATAAATACTAATGCAAAGATAACTGCTCATGTACAAACACCCAATAACCAAGTTAAATATGATGGCTCTTACGTAATTGATGGTGTGCCTGGCTCAGCAGCGCCTGTAGAATTAGAATTCTTAAATGTTGCAGGCTCATCTACGGGAGCTTTCTTACCTACAGGAAATTTAATTGATAAATTTGATGATATTGAGGTGACTTGTATGGATGTTGCAATGCCGCTTGTAATTGCACGAGCTAAAGATTTTGGATTAATAGGAACGGAAACTGTCAATGAATTGAATCATAACAATGAATTTTTCACCAAGATGGAAAGGGTTAGATTAGCAGCAGGTCAGGCTATGGGAATGGGGGATTGCAGCAAGTCTGTAACACCAAAATTTGGATTAATGGCACCCCATAAAGATAAAAATCATGTTATTGTTCGTTATTTTATGCCTTGGAAAACTCATCCGTCCATGGCAGTTACAGGTGGTCAATGTTTAGCATCATGTGCCCTAACGCCAGGTACTATCGCAGATGGAATGATGCAATCTTTAAATCATAATCCGAGCAATGTGACTTTACTTCACCCTAGCGGAGAATTAGATGTAAAAGTTGCCTATGAAATTGTAAATAATATTTTCCAACATCATTCCACCACTTTAACTCGAACCTGTAGAAAATTAGCGCAAGGTCAAGTTTTTGTACCTGAATCCATTTGGAGACGTTCAAAATGAAAGTAGCTGTTCTTGATGATTGGTTTGACAGCTTAAGACATTTATCTTGTTTTCAGTACCTTGAAGGATTTGAAGTTGATGTTTATTCAGATCATATCAAAGATATAAATTCTTTAGTTAAGCGTTTATTGCCATATGAAGTTATAACTTTGTTTAGGGAGAGAACCCCAATAAAAGCTGAGTTAGTAAATCAATTACCTAATTTAAAATTAATTTCCCTGCGAAGCACATATTCCCATGTAGATATTGAAGCATGTACTAAAAACAATGTTTTAGTTTGCTCTAACTTAAATTCTGGTAATCCTCCCTATGCTGCTGCTGAACATACATGGGCACTAATTTTGGCAGCAATGAGAAACATTCCTACACAAATGAGAAGCTTACAAAAAGGTAATTGGCAAATCGGTCTAGGCAAAACTCTACAAGGTCGAACCATTGGACTATATGGCTATGGACGCATCGCTAAACAAGTGGCTAAATATGCTAAGGCTTTTGGTATGAAAGTCGTTTGGTGGGGCTCTGAAAATGGAAGATCAAGGGCAGCAGAAGATGGTGAGATAATAGCATTCAACCGCCAAGAGTTTTTTTCAAAACCTGATATCATAAGTATTCATGTTCGCTTGAATAACGAAACAAAAAATCTGATCTCTGCTGATGACTTTTCCAATATGCGATTTGACAGTCTTTTTGTCAATACATCGAGAGCAGGTTTAATTGAAGAGGGTGCCTTGCTAGCAGGTTTAAACAAGGGCCGCCCAGGCAATGCCGCAATTGATGTTTTTGATATAGAGCCAATTACTTGGACCGATGATCCTTTGGCTTGTCATCCTCGAGTTGTTGCAACGCCTCATATTGGTTTTGTTACCGAAGACGAGTTAGAAATCCAGTTCAGTGATATTTTTAGGCAAGTTGCCGCTTTTCAAAAAAGACAACCAATCAATATGATTAACCCGCAAGTATTCAACTAGTTTTTATTTTAACACATCAGAATACAGTTCTAGATAAACAGTTATTTTATCGCAAGTGTACCTTTTACTGCCTTTAACCAGCCATTATAAAGGTATTTAACTTCTTTTTTGTGCAGTTTTTGAACAAACACTTTTTCACTTTTCCATTTATGAAAAATTTCGTCCATACTTTCAAAAAGCCCTGATTGATAGCCTGCTAAATAAGCAGCACCCAAGGCAGTTGTTTCAATAATTGTTGGACGGTCAACATTCGTTTGAAGAAGACTACTTAAAAACTGAAGAAAAGACTCATTGTTAACCATTCCTCCATCAACTCTAATGACATTGATTTTCATACCACTATCTTTTTCCATTGCGAGAAGTAAATCTTTGGTTTGATAGGCAACGCTATCAATGGCCGCCTTCACCATTTCTGGAATTCCAGTATTTCGCGTAAGACCAAATATAGAGCCCCGTGCCTCGCCGTCCCAATATGGAGCCCCTAATCCAGTAAAAGCAGGAACTAAATAAATCTTTTGAGTTGGGTCAGCTTGATTATACAAATCGTCAGTTTCACTTGCTGTGTTTATAAGTTTTAAAGAGTCTCTTAGCCACTGTACAGCTGCACCAGCTATAAAAATGCTACCCTCAAGTGCGTAATAATTTTTATCATCAACACGATAGGCAATAGTTGAGAGAAGTTTGTTTTTAGACAGCTTAAGCTCTCCCCCTGTATTCATAATCATAAAACAACCTGTGCCGTAAGTAGATTTCACCGAACCGGCATTAAGACATGCTTGACCTATGGCGGCAGCTTGTTGATCACCCGCTACACCACCAATTTTTATTTCTCCTCCAAATTTAGATGTAGTACCAAAATCATCAGCACAATTTTTTACTTCGGGCAAAATATGTTCAGGAATTTCAAATAATTTTAATAATTGAGAAGACCAAGTATTCTTTTTAATATCAAAAATCATCGTTCTTGATGCATTAGTAGCATCAGTTACATGGCTTTTTCCTTCAGTTAAATTCCAAATTATCCAAGAGTCAATGGTCCCAAATAAAAGCTCACCTTTATCAGCAAGTTCTTTTGCTCCATTAATATTTTCTAGTAACCATTTTATTTTTGTAGCGGAAAAATAAGAGTCAATAATGAGCCCAGTAATTTTTTGAATTTTTTCTGATAGACCTTGGTCTTTGAGTTTATTGCAGTACCCTGCTGTTCTTCTATCTTGCCAAACAATTGCGTTGTATATGGGTTTACCAGTTTTTTTATTCCACAACACAACCGTTTCTCTTTGATTGGTTATTCCAATACTTAGTATTTCTTTTGAGGTGATTTTTGCTTTTTCTAATACATCATTAACCGTATGATAAATAGTATTCATGATTTCCTCAGGATCATGTTCCACGCATCCATCTTTTGGAAAAAATTGTTTAAATTCTATTTGACTGGTGCCATTTATCTCAAAATTTTCATCAAAAAGCATAGCTCTAGTTGATGTGGTTCCTTGGTCAATGGATAAAATATATTTAGTCATCTTAATTTCTTATCGTTCTTGAAATTATTTGATTGATTGTATTATGAATTTCTTTCGTATTAAACTTTATTCCAATCTTAGTTCGTCTGAACAAAACATCCTCAGCATTTTTGACAAATTCTTTTTCAATCAAATATTGTATTTCAAATTCATATAAAGTTTCGCATATTTTAATACCTTTTCCATTTATTATATCTAAATACTTGAGAACTTCTTTTCCAAGACCCCCATATGTTTTTGCAATTCTGTTTAAAGTTTCTTTATCTAATCGACTGTCATCGAGGGCGATGAACTCTTCATTCCCAGGTAATTCCTTATTATGTGTCCAGTGAAAAATTCTTTTATTACTATGGTTATCAATTTGATCAACTAATTTTTCAGATAGTTTTCTAAAAGTTGTAAGTTTGCCACCAAAAATATTTATCAATGAATTTTCTTTAAGATTTATATCAAGATGATAGTCACGAGTATTCTGTCTGGCACTTTTATTTTTTTCACTAATTAATGGCCTAACTCCAGCATATTTCCAGAGAATATCATCTTTGCTTATCTTATTTTTTGAAAAATTATTAACACAGTCTAATAAATAACTTTCCTCTTCTGGAGTTATTTGGGGGTTAAAAGGGCTATCTACCTCTAATTCAGTTGTACCAATCAAGCTATACTTTTCTAAATATGGAATAATAAATACTATTCTTTGATCTGATTGTTGAAGAATGTATGCATGACTCCCTTCATATAATTTATTTGTTACAATATGACTACCTTGAATGAGTTTAATTTCGTAATTTGAAGTTTTTTTAAAAACATTTTGGAAGCTATCTAGAATCATTGGGCCGGAGGCATTTACTATAATTTTTGAGCGTAAAGTCTTCCCATTGGATAAATAGATTTCCCATAGGCCATTTAATTTTTTAACTTTTTCAACTTTTGTATAATTATAAATTTCAGCCCCACGATTTTTTGCATCTAGTAAATTCAAAAGAGTAAGTCGCGAGTCATCTATTTGTAGATCTGAATATTGATAACCAAATTTAAAATCATCTGAAATAAAATTATCTAATTGAGATAAATTTATTTTTTTTGATTTAGGCAATTTAGATTCACCTGCTAAAAAATCATAAAGTTTAAGACCAATTTGAATAAGCCAACTAGGCCTTAAAGAGGAGACATGAGGTAAAACAAAATCTAAAGGTTTAGAAATATTTTTTGCAATATGAAAAATTATTTCCCTTTCCCTAAGAGACTCTCGAACTAATTTAAATTCATAGTTTTCTAAATATCTTATACCGCCGTGTATTAATTTGGTTGACCAAGAAGAAGTTTGAGACCCAAAATCAAACTGCTCAGCCAATCCTACTTTATATCCGCGTCCCGTAGCATCTCTTGCTACGCCAGAACCATTAATTCCTCCGCCAATAATAAAAATATCAAACATGTTTATTCTTTTTAAATAATTGAAATGAAAAGAACATTTATAAGTAATGATTTTTATGAAAAATTTATAAAATAAATAAAAAAAAGTTTGACTTTTATCAAAATAACTATGAATAACGCATAAATGAAAAAAATTTTAGTTATTGGAGCGGGTTCTTGGGGTACGGCTTTAGCAAATACTCTGGCTTATAATAATAAAAACGTTTTTTTATGGACTGAAAAACAAAAGATCTCCGATCAAATAAATAAAACTAAAATCAATAAAAAATATTTTAAAAAAATTTTACTTCATAAAAATATTACATCTATATTTGGAAAAATTGATCCTAAACTATATAGCTTTATTTTTTATGTACTGCCAGCCAAGGCCTTTGATAAATTTCTAAAAAACTATCTAATTAATAATCAAGTTATTAATTTTATTATTTGCTCGAAAGGTTTAGGTGAAAAAGGAGAGTTTGTTTCTGATTTAGCAAAAGAAAATTTGAGAATAAAAAATTTATTCATTTTATCTGGTCCTAGTTTTGCGGATGAGGTTATTTTAAATAAACCAACAGCTCTTAGTTTGGCAGGTAAAAAACATCATGAAACAATAGGTATACTTTTTCAAAGTTCGAACTTAAGACTTTATTATTCTAGTCATATTAAAACATTAGAATTTTTAGGGATTTTAAAAAATATTTACGCCCTTGGTGCCGGAATAATAGATGCTTTAAATTTAGGAGAAAATGCTAAAGCTTCATATTTGACTAGATGCTTATATGAAATTAAATCAACTCTTAAGATAAAAAAATTAGATCAAGAACAATTATTTTCATTAGGTGGAGTGGGAGACTTATTTCTAACAAGCAATTCCTCTAAGTCACGTAACTATAATTTCGGTTATAGATTAATTAAGAATAAATTAAAAAATTCTGAAAAAATAACTATTGAGGGTTTAAATAGTATTCATGTCATAAATAAAAATAAAGATATTGATTTTAATCAATTACCTATACTCAAAACAATTTTTAATATTATAAAGGGTAAAAATCCTCAGACTGAAATTGAAAAATTACTAAAAAGAAAATTTAAATTTGAGTAAAAATTATCTATAGACTCTTTTTAAATCTAAACCTAGTTTGCTAAATTTTTTCTTAAAACTATAAAACTCCTTGTTATGTCTAGCTGAATTTTGTTTAAGTATTAATTTTTGATAATAATGAACCATTTCATGGCCTAAAATCTCAGCAAATTCTCTAAAATTTTTAAACTTGTTATGAATAGTGATTTGATGACAGTGCTTAAGAGCGTATGGGTTAAACTCAAATAACCCAAGCGCCCCATGCATTCTTCTGATCATGATTTTGGGCATTTTTCTTAGTTGGTTTTTAAATATTTGTCGGTTTAGTATTTTATACACCATCGGAATTTTGCTTGAATTCGGTTTGTAACCTCGGTCATCACCGTATTGTTCAATCAAGGCTGCGAGACTTTTTGTTCTTGGCATATTATTTAGCTAACAAATAATCTTAATTTTTAAAAAATCAAGCAGTTTGATTAATCAGGATTTGCTAAAAGATAATCGATATATTCAATAACCTCTTTGAATTTTTCATCGGGAATATCTTTGTAACTTTGTTCAAACTTTTGCTTGATACAAATAGCGATGTGGGCGTAGGCATTTCTTCCCTTG
>Ga0255780_10004539_pt1 | contig 11903 bp, 11 predicted proteins | sample 071ome_32_FD_179978 | JGI IMG/M metagenome (GOLD analysis project Ga0255780, IMG submission 179978) | Coastal salt marsh microbial communities from the Groves Creek Marsh, Skidaway Island, Georgia - 071405AT metaG (version 2) | ecosystem: Environmental > Aquatic > Marine > Intertidal zone >...
TGCATCGTCGTGAGGACGTCGACGAATGGCACGCCCAGTATCGCCGCTCCGAAATAACCGCCCCCGCGCTGGACCGCGAGGTTGATGCTGGCGCCCATGGTCAGGCCGCCGGCGCTCCGTCCCGAGATGGCCAGGCGATCCGGCGTCGTAAAGCCGCGCTTCACGACCTCCTCGCAGCACGCCAGGAAGTCCGAGAACGTGTTTTTCTTCTTCAGAAACTTGCCGTTCTCGTACCACTCGCGGCCCATCTCGCCGCCACCTCGGCAATGCGCGATGCCAAAGACAAAGCCGCGATCGAGGAGACTCAGCCGCGTCGACCTGAAGTCCGCGTCGTTGCAGATCTCGTAGCTCGCGTACGCGTCCAGAAGCATCGGGCTCGCCGAATCCTTCTTGACGAGGTCAGACCGGTAGACGACAGAGATGGGTACCTGGACCCCGTCCGGCGCCTTGGCGAAGAACCGCTCGCTCGTATACTTGTCCTTGTTTGTCGCAAAGTCTCCCAGGACGGGCATGACTTTGACGACGCGCTTCTCGTGGGTTTCGCAGTCGTACTCGACCACGGTCGCCGGCGTGGTCAGGCTCGAGTAGACGTAGCGCAGCTGCCTGCTGTCAAAGTCGCCTTGCGCGGCCGCCCCGAGCTCGTAGGTGGGATCGTCGAATGAAATGGCTTTGCCGCGTCCGAAGGACTTGGGGACAATGCGATGACCGTCGCGACTGTCACCCCCGAGGTCGTGGACGACGGCCTGCTGCAGTCCGCCGGCGCGCTGGAACACCGACAGGAACCTCGTCGAGACCTCGACGTCCTCGATTTTGACCTTGGCATCGTGTGGGATGAGGACCTTCAGAGAACCAACTGGGTCCGCGACGTCCGCGACGAGCACCTCGGAGTTGAAGTGCTTCTCGGTCCGCCTGGTGATGATGAACTGGTCGCCACGATCGGACACGCTGTACTCGACATCTGCCGTCCTGGGCAGCACCTGGACGAGCGGAGAGGTCGGGTTCGCAGCGTCAATATACTTGACCTCTGACGTGATGGCGGAGCCAGCGTGGATGTAGATGAACTTCTCGCTCCGAGACAGGCCGATGCCCAGGTAGAATTGGTCGTCCTCCTCGTGGTGCACCAGAACGTCGTCGGCGCCGCCCGCCTTGCTCTCGCCCAGCTTATGCCTCCAGACCTTGCACGGACGATCCAGCTCGTCTTTCGTGACGTAGAACAAGGTCTTGTTATCGACCGCCCACGCGTACGAGCCGTCGGTGGCCTTCACCACGCTGCCCGTCTTGCCCGTCTCGAGGTCCCGGACAAACAGCTCGAACTGTTCGTTGCCGGTGGTATCGACGCCAAACGCCATCAGTCGATGATCCGGCGACACGTTGCACCCGCCAGTCATATAGAACGAGAAGCCCTTTGCTTCCTTGTTCTCGTCGAGGAGGACCTGCTCGGCCTGCTCCACCCCATCGACAACCTCCCGCCGGCAGTGGATGGCATACTGCTCTCCGGTCTCCGTCCGCGTGTAATAGCGATACTTCCCGTGAACCACGCCCGCAGACTCGTCCGCCTCCTGGATCCTGCCGCGGAACTCTGGCGAACGAAGAACGATGGGCGAGTGAGCGTGAGCGTCCTGGAGCTCGAGGTCGAGGTCAACACCCACCCTTGAAGAGCACGTCCTGGAGCACCTCGGTGTCGGCCATCATCACCTTTGTGTACTCATTCTCCTGTCTCAGGTACTCCAGCACGTCTTTATCTTTCCTATCGTCGTCCCGAAGCCAATAGAAGCTATCCTCTCTCGGCTCAGGCTCGCCATCAAACGTGTGCTTGCGCTCTTCGCAACGCGGCGGCTCGACAAGCCGGCGGTTGATGTCTCCCGCCCGCTCGTCGCCGGCCGCCAGCGCCACGACGAGCTCGCGCTTCAGGTCGTCTCTCGTGCCCGGCGGAGGCCACGACCCGAGGAGCCGGCGCGCGTGGGGCTGCCCTGAGAAGAACAGCCGTCGTGCCTCCTGGACGTCGCGACGAGAGAGGACCTTGACGTTGCCCCGGAGCGCCGCCCGGAAGGAGATCGATCGCGCGATCGGCATGGCGACAAGTACCAAAAGGGGGATCGGGAGTGCCATACGACGTGTGCGTGAAGATCCCTGGCGAACAGAGGAAGAACCAGAAAAAGACAAACGAGTCGGCCTCCTCGGTCCGGTTTTCGCGTACCTGTCTCTCACCCTTCGGATTTGGACAAAACATTCATGCTGAAAGCGTCCTCGGGGTTAAGGGCGGCCATGGGGGCATGGTGTCGCGGCCCCGTCTCGAACCTTAGGAAGGATGCCAAGCTCGGCAGTCGAGCAACCCTAGTCGCTCGAGGGCACTCCAACTACCCCCCTCCGCCCGGTCCACCAGAGGGCGATCTCCCATGCCCCTACTCCCGGCCCCCGAGCCGGAGCGTGTTTGCGAACAGGACGCTGTCTCTCGCGTCCATCACGGCGATCGGGTTCGATAGCGACTACACGCTGACCTCGTACGTCCCGGAGACCTTTGAGAAGCTGGCGCACGCTGAGACGGTCGAAAAGCTGATAACAAAGTTTGGCTACCCGGACCAGGCCCTGCGGAGTCTGTCGTTCGACCCGAACTTGATGGTGCGGGGTCTCGTGATCGACAAAGAGCTGGGCAACATATTGAAATGCGATCGGCACAAGTACATCAAGCTGGCGTACCATGGGTTTTCGCCTCTGTCGCGGGGCGAGCGGATGCAGACGTATAACTCGGCCGACAAGCCGCTCGAATCGTTCGAGTCAAGCTCTCGATTCGCGATGGTCGACACGTTGTTCTCGCTGGCCGAGGCGCACCTGTTCATGTCGCTGGTCGAGCTGAAGGATCAGGGCAAGTTGGAATCGATTTCAAAGACGTATGCCGAGCTGTACCGGGACTCGCGAGCTGCCGTGGATCTGGCGCACCGGGACGGGAGCATCAAGCGGAAGATCGCCGCCGACCCGAGCAAGTACATCTTTCCCGATCCGCTGCTCGGCAAAACGCTCAAGACGCTGCGTCAGAGCGGCAAGAAGATCTTCCTTGCGACCAACTCGTTCTTCGACTTCACGCACGTCGTCCTGAACTATGTCCTTGAGGGCAAGACCGGAAAGGATAGGGACGACGGCTGGCTGACTTACTTTGACGCGGTGGGTACCGATCTCGACCGACGTGCGATCGCTCTGGATCTCTAACTCGCGCTACGCGCTACGTGCTTCGCTCGCCGCCCAGGTCATCACTGCCGCCGGCAAGCCGCGGTTCTTCACGGAGCGCAAGGACCTGTTTGAGGTCCGGACGGAGGACTTCTCGCTGATCAACATGGAAGGCGGGTCGCCCATGCTGTCGATCGCGGAGGAGGATCTGCCCGGGGGGGCCGACGATTTGATGGCCTCGACGGCGCCAAAGGTCGGGACCCAGGGCAAGGAGAGCGCCAAGGCGCGCGTGTTCCAGGGAGGCTCGTGGCATGACGTCCACCGCATGCTCGGAGTTAAAAGCGGGTCAGAGATCTTGTACGTCGGAGATCACATCTATGGCGACGTACTCCGCAGCAAGCGCGACCAGGGCTGGCGGACGCTGTTGGTCATACCCGAGCTCGAGACGGAGATCGAGACGGCCGAGCGGAACCGCGAGCTCTACGAACGTCTGATGGCCGTACACAAGGAGCGCAACCACGTGGAAGATCTCCACGAGTGTGCGGCGTTCAACGGGTCGGCAGACGAGCCGGAGCTTGCCGTGCGACTCGCCGCCCTGAGCGCGGAGCACAAGGCCTTATTGGAGGACTACCACGCTGCGTTCCACCACACGTGGGGACAGCTCTTCAAGACGGGGTACAAGACGAGCTTCTACGGGGGCCTGGCGTCGCGATACTCGTGCGTCTACTCTTCGCACGTCTCCAACCTGCTGTGGTATGCGCCGATGGCCACGTTCAAGAGCTCGAGCGACCGCATGGTGCACGACGAGAGCCTGACAGACTAATGATGGATACCAGTCACAACCGATCATCAGTCGACATGACAGTTTATATATATAGCTGCCAGTCCAACCCTATGGGGCCGCCGCACCGATCGATATCTGCACGAGGCTCAGAACGATCTCGACGGCGATGAGCACAATGATCGTCCACTCCAGGGCGACGCTTTTCCTGTTCTGATGCAGCTCGAGTATATACTTGAGGTTGTTCTGGACGAGATTCAGCTTCATGTCGAGCGTCTCGAACCGCGACTCGATCTCGAGCTCAGTCCGCAGGTAGTCCCACAGCTCCCCTGGCGAACGAGCGAGACGCGAAGCGAGTGAGTGTGCGAGTGAGTGTGAGAGTGAGAGAGTGAGAGAGAGAGTGAGCGCGTCGGGGCGCGCGGCCGATCGAGGTCAATACCCACCGTACTTGGCCTCCCGCCATGCCACATCGAACCGCTCGTGAACCCCCAGCTTACTGATAATGTCCGACATCACAATGTTATTCTCGGCCACCTGCGGATGAAGGACATGAGTGAGTGAGCGCGTGAGTGAGCACGGACGGCGAGCGGCGTCGCCCTTCACCCGGCCTCTCCTTCGTCCTTCGTCCGTTACGCACCAGCTGCAGGAGGACCTGCTTGTTCAAGTTGCTAATGTTCCCGCTGTCCATCATCTCCAGGTTGAGCGTGCAGAACGTCTCCAGGGTCTTCTCGACGTGGGTCGAGTAAAAGTCCAGAGCGACCGACTGGGCAAGGACGTGCGATACAGTCTGCATGTGCTTCACGTCCATCTTTTGGAGCACGATGCAGTCGGGGTTCTCTAGAATGCTCCACCGCGGCGCAATGCTCGGGTCGATCGTCACCTCAAACTCCTCCTTGTACAAAGTGTGATCCTTGAGCGGCTCGGAGACCACCGACGCGTTCTTGTTCAGCAGCAAAGACAGACAACGGTCCTTGAGCTCCTTCGGCGTATCGAAAAAGACCGCCGAGCCATAGGACGTCACAGCCATAAAGCTGTTCTCGTTGGCCGCCGGGTCGGTGGTACTGGTCAATGGTACTGTTGCTCGTTTCGCGTCTTTCGTATGTTTCGTATGTTTCGTATGTTTGGTTCGTTCTTCGTTAGGTTCTGCGTGCGTCGTCGGGTTCGGTGCGCTCGCCTCGCTCGCCTCGCTCGCCTCGCTCGCCTTGTCTTGGTCGGCTCGGCTCGAGCCACTGCCATCACCACCGCCGACGCCAAAACTGATCAGCGCGGCACCCTTGTGGACCGTCTTGAAATTGTCCTTAAACTGGTCCAGCTTGACAAGATCATACACGTTGATCGTGCTGCCCAGGTAATTTGCCTCCACCCGGAACGTGTGCTTCTTCGTCAGCCCGGGGTCGGTCCGACTGCTGGAAACGAGTCGGGCCAACAACCGCGGCGTATCGCACGCCGTGTCGCTGGCCCGCCGCGCGAGCAGGCCCAGCGCGTGGGCAGCTCTGCGCTGCATGAATGAGGTGGACGAGGAGGAGGAATTGGAATGAACCGGTTCCAGCAGACCAAACCGTTTTCGGTACCGTTGCTTCTCCCGCTCGCTCTCCGTCGTGTTTGGACACGCAGCGGCAAGACTTGCGCATACTTGACTTGGTACTTGACGTGCTAGAACCGCGGGAACAGCGAGAAGGGCGAACGAAAGGATGTCCGACTCGATCGAGCTCGACTACGCTTCGGACGACCCCGACGAGGAACCCGAAGCGGGCGTCCGGCGTGACACGGAACAGGGACACTCGAGTGACGGGGAAGACAGGGAGATGCGGCGCGGCGGCCGCGAGGAGACTGCACGGGAGGATGCCGAAGGCAAGGCCGAGCCGAGGGACGATCGACGGGACGATCGACGGGACGACCGCCCCCGTCGAGAGTACGGAGACAGTCGCGATGGTCGCGATTTCCGAGATCATCGAGATCGCAGAGATTACCGAGATCGCAGGGATCATCGAGATCAACGGCGGGACCACCGGGGCTACCGGGATGACCGCCGGCAACGGCGGGACGGCCACCACTGGGACGACCGCCGGCGAGATTACCATCATCAGCCACCGCCGCCGCCGCCGCCCGCGGACGCGATGATGGCGATGATGATGGAACAGATGGCGGCGGCCGCGTCTGCCTTGGCGTACGCTGGGGCGGGGCGCGGGCGCGGGCATCCGTATCGCGGAAGGGGGTCTCGGGGACGGGGACGGGAGTCGTTCACGTACAAAAGGGAGCGGGACGGCGAGCAGAAGGATCAAAATCAGAACGACGACGACCGGAAGGTCGCTGGTGGCGGCGATCCAGAGGGCGGCGGGGAGGCTGCGGCGAGGCAGAGGGACGAGGCTGCGGAGGAACGTACCAAGCTCATCGAGGCGAAGAAGCGCCGGATCGCCGAGCTGGCCGAACGGTTGAAGGAAGAGAAGAAGAAGGAGATCGACGGATGACGACAAGAAGGCCCTTCTCCTGAGGAGGAGATCGCGAGATAAGACTAGCGCGATTCCTCCTGAAACCACAGTTAACTTATCATCAGTCACCATGTTCGCCGTCCAGAAGACTTCCATCGCTCGCTCCACCGTCGTGTGCGCCGCGCAGAAGCCCGTCCAGGCCAAGGTAGGTGATTCTCACGAAAATTGCTGCGAGACGGACAATCTGCTTGTCTGCCCGTCTGGACTGTGCCCGTCGGGCCTTCTGGCGCATCGGACGTCCGTATGGTCGATCTCGGTCGATCTCGGTCGGTGTAAGCGCGCCGCGGGGTCCATCGCGGTCCTGATTCGGCCAGGACGGAGCAGCCAGCCATCTCAACTCGATAGAGTGCAAAGTCTCAGGCCCGCCCACCGCCCAAGCTCACGCATTCGTTCCTCTCTTCCTTCGACTGCAGGCCGTCCCGCAGCAGAAGGCCGCCCTGGCCACCATGGCCGCCTTCGCCGCCACCGTGCTGCTCTCTGCCGCCCCGGCCCAGGCCGATGTCAAGTCGGCGGTGTGCGCTTCCAACGCCACTGCCAAGATCTGCCTGAAGGACTCTTTCAAGAAGTAAACTCGTCTGCTTCGGTCGTTGGCAATGAATTAGTGTTTTCTTGTGCCGCGTTACGGTGTAAATCGGCGTTCGAGAGCTAACAAGGAGAACATCATTCCTATTTGGAGGCCGGGCCTCCCAGCCCGAGCATCCTAGAGGTCTCGTCGAACGAGAGGAAGGCAATCTCCTCGACCTCGGCGGGCGCGTACTCGGCACGCAGGATGTCCTGCATCTGTGACTGGGCGTCCTCGAGGTTGCCACGGATGGCCCCCACGACGACGTCCAGCTCGGGGTCTGGCAGGACCATGTGCAGCAGCGCGATGTTTTTCATGAGAGGTCCCTCGATGGCAGCCCGGACGTCTGAGGAGAGCTGCTTGACGCGATCGAGCGTCGCAAACGCGTGCGACTTGATCTGCTCGCGGCCACTGACTTTTGCGGCCGTGACCTTGGTCAGGAAGCTCAGAAGCGGGTTTGTGGCATCCTGAGCACAGGTGAGGATGCAGAAATCGCGCGCAACGACCGCCTTTTTGTCCAGCATCGCCTTCAAACCCGCCCCCGAGAGGCTTGCCGCGCCTTGCGACGACTTGGACGCCAGCGACGACAGAGACGCCAGCAGCGGGATCCTGGACGAAAGCGACGACACGAGCCCTCGTTTCCCTCCCTGGTCGCCCCCATTGGCGTTTCTGCCGACGCCGTCGCCGAGCTCCGCGTCCAACTCGGACACGTGCAGCGAATTTAGACACTGAGACAGGAGGCACAGTTGCCGGAGGGCGAATATCGCGCCATACGCTTCGGCTTGGCCGGTGTGTGCGCGTCCGTCCACATCTCCGGCTGCGGCAACGTCCTCTGACTTTCCAGAGGCGAACAGTCCAGAGGCGGCCGCGGCCGCGCCACACACCTCTGGCTCGGACGCGCGGTGCACGACGTCGAGGAGCCCGGGCACGATCTCCCGCACGAGCTCGATCGCTTGCTGGCCGCTCACCGACGCCTGCACGGCTGTCATCATCCTGATGCCCCGTGCGACGGGTTCAAACGGCTCTGGCCGCCGGCGCTCGCGACAGGCCCCGACGTCGAGGGGGGCAGTCGCGGCACGGACGAACTCGGCGTCGCTCGGCTCGAGCAGCGTGGCATCGAGCGTGACCGTAGCGTCCACAAGTCCCCTTTTCCAGTCGCTTTTGGCCTGCCGTATGATCATCTGCTCGACTACCTGGACGAGCTTGCCGAGGGACGGCACGTCGAAGACCGCGCCCAGGGTCTCGTGGCGGATCAGATCGACGAGCTGTGCGTTGATGCGACACAAGCCGTGTACGTCATTCGCTAGGGTCGAATAAACCATGGGCTCCATCACGGCCGCGAGCAAGATGCACATCGAATCGAACAGCGGGGCGAGCATCGAGGCCGCATGGGCGTGGCTGGTGCCCTGGAAGATATGTCGGTACAGATGGATCTCCGCCTCGGCCGTCCGAGACACGACCTCCGAGCCTCCCGTCAGGATTTCCACCACGGCGGTTGCAGAGGTTGCGGGCGGTGAAGAAGGTGCACCGTCGGGGGCCCTCCCGCCTCCCCCAGCGGCAGCCGTGACCTCCTGCATGGCCGCCAGCACGCCGTAACGGACGAGTTCGAATCTCGCCTTGCAGTATGCAGACGAACAGTCCCTCAGAAGCTGGCGGTACGCCTCCCGGTCGCCGTGGCTGCAGACGCCGGCCATCAGCTCTCTGAGCCGGGGCTCTGCCACCGACCGGAACTTGACGTTCTGAATCGTCATGTCCCCGCCACGTGCGTCGGCGTTGCCGCGGGCGACACCAGCGACACCGCCGACACCACGATGACTATCGCTGTTGCTCGTATCGCCGGCGGACCGCTCGGTGCCACCGACGAGCACCGCCGACGCCTTGCACTCGGCGATGGCGAACGCCACCGACTCCTGGAAGTACGACTTGACCAGCGACATGGCCCGCGCCTGTAAGGTCTTGAACTTGGCGCGGTACTTCGAAGACTCAAGGTACTCGGGGTGCTTGCTGGTGAACTCGAGTGACGAGTCCAGTTCCTCAAGGCCGCGCAGGATCCTCTGCGGGTCGCTCGACGCGCTCACGGGCGCGTGGAACAGCGAAGACAGCTCCTCGAGCCGATCAAAATGATCGAGACGCTCTTTGATGGACCCAGATATCGTCGTCAGCCGTTCCCGCTCGGACACCAGCAGGTCGCACTGCTCCTTGAGCGCGTCGGTCCTGCCACTGATGGCCCGTTGGGACAGCTTGAGCTCGCTGAAGATGTCCAACACCGACCCAATATCCCCCAAAAGCTTATTGCACACATCAATCTGCCGCTCCACCGCCTCGGCGTGCTTCTTGTACTTCGCCTCCACCTCTGACGCGCGCGTCGCCTCCATGTCAGAGAACCACTGGTAGAACTCTGTCTTGGTGTGCAGCGCCGACGGATCCGTCGGCGCCGAGGTCGTCGCCGGAGTCTTCGTGGCTATCGTCCGCGCTTTCGTGTCCATCTCGGGAGCACCCGACGCCGACGCCTGCAAGGACCTCGTCGCCATCGACGGGACGTCCGCGTCCGCGGCGAGCGCCTGCCGGACCGCCGCCAGCGCTTCCTCCTGTCGCAGACTCAGCCCCTCGCCATATAGCTTCCAGTCGCTCGCCTGCAGCAGGTTCGTGCGTGACGAGTAAGTGCGTGGGTGCGTTCACTCTCGGTACCTGCGAACGACGGAGAAAGGATTTGATGCCGCGCGTTCCAGCGCCACCGCGGGCCCGGGCGGGCTTGCACGTGCCACGATGCGTACCTTGATCCGCCGACCGACGTCGGCAGGGCGCGCCTGCTGCCGGGGCGTGACCGTTGCTGCTGTTGAGGTCGTCATTGATCTGAACAAAAATGGAGCCACGGGGCCGTAGCTCTGGAGATTTCGCGGTTGTTTGTCGACGCCGTCCGTCGCAGCAGGAATACGGGAATCGAATCCCAAGAAGGAACCCAAGAAGGAACTGAAATGACTGGTATCACTGTCAATAAATAAGAATATGGAGGGACCCACCCGGTTGCGCGAGCTACGCGAGCTTCAGCTCCCCTGCGTTCACCCCAAGCGCTGGGATGTTTCTGTGGGGTGAACGGGTCGCTGCGCTCCCCGTCCACCCATGTTGTTGTCTCTCCCTCACTCCTCGCTCGGCGCCGGTTTCGTGTCGTCGCCATCGCCCTCCTCGCCCTCTTCATCGGGATCCTCTCCCGGCCCCTTCTTCTTCTTCTCTTCCTCCTCTTCCTCCTCCTCGTCCGGCACCTCCGGGTCCCCCGGCAAAGGCTTCGGCAACGGCGTCTCCAGCCGCTCAAACTCCGGGAAGATGTCGGGCCGACGCGACGGCTCGGGTGTGATCCATTCCTGCGGAATATCGATGGGCGACCGCTCCTTCTCCGTCTCCGGCTCCGGGTATGTGTTGACCACGAGCAGCTCCGCGCGGGACGTCGTCATCGTCGGCCCGACCAAGACGGACGGGCTCCTCCCTGCAGACTTGGAGAATGCACGTTGCGGCCGGCCAAGCGACGCCACACGCAGCGATCCGGGCAATGCGCCGCACACTGTTGTCATCTTGTACTGTCTATGTGGGTACGGGACAAGGAAAGACAATATACTTCGCAAATGAGCGCCGAGGGACGTGCAACTGAGTTGGCCACTCAGCTATTCGCCCATGGGCGAATAGCTCGCTCACGAAACCCCCCGATCGTCGAGAATACGGACGCACTCGCCAATCGCCTGCCCCACACCGAATTATTTACGTATTCTTTGACATCATGCAGCGTGCCACGATTCTGAGGTCCAACCTGGCCAGGCAGGGAGTGAAAACTACCACCCAGGTCCAGAAAATGCAGAGGAACGTCGCCGTTCGTGCCCGTGTGGAGACGCTGTTCCTCGAGGAGGGATTCGTGGCACCTGACTTCACGCTGCCGTGGCCGGAGAAGGGATTCCAGTCGATTTCGCTGATGAAGGATGTCGTCAAGGTGGGTCTCACTGCAATCTTGATTTTTGGATACGATAAGACGAACGTCTGGTCTCTGTGGTTGCGCTGGTGGCTGCGGCACACGACGCTTCGACGCGACACGAGTCTCGCGCGCTCACCCGCTCGCCCGCTCACGCACCTCACCCGCTCGTCCCGTCAGGCTGACACCAAGGCGGTCGTCTTCCTGATCCTGTCCAACCACTGTCCGTTCGTGGTCCACCTCAAGGACGAGATCATCAGGATGTCGAACGACTACAAGAGCCAGGGGGTCGAGTTTGTGGCCATCTCGCCGAACGACCCGAAGATCAAGGAGAAGGACTCGGCCGAGCTGATGGCGAAGGAGGGATACCCGTTCCCGTACCTGTTTGACGAGGCGCAGGAGGTCGCCAAGATGTACAAGGGGATGTGCACGCCGGATATCTACGCGTTCAGGGTCGACGGGGGAGAGCTCAAGCTGGCCTACCAGGGTCAGCTGGACTCGTCGAGGCCAGAGCGCAAGGGAGGAGACCCGAACATTCCGAACAACGGAGAGGATCTGCGCGCGGCGCTGGACTGCATCGTGGCCGGCCAGAGCGTGCCCAAGCCGTGGAAGCCGTCGATCGGGTGCTCCATCAAATGGAGCGAGGGCAACGAGCCGGTGCGTATTGAAGACCGACGACGTGCCCGACGTGTCACCTCGCGCTCTCACGCTCTCACTCGCACCACGCACCATGCTTCGCTCGTTCGTCAGGAGTACTGGGGAAAGCAATAAGCAACGAATTAAGTTTGAATTTTGTTGACGAATTGAACGACAAACTGTGGTGGTGTTTCGACGATCGACGATCGACGACTACCTGGCAGTCCAACCGCCGTCGACGCACAGGTTAGCGCCGGTGATGCCCCCCGATCCTTCTTCCGCGAGGAACTTGACTGCCGCCCCGACCTCTTCGGCCAG
>Ga0255780_10004545_pt1 | contig 11895 bp, 13 predicted proteins | sample 071ome_32_FD_179978 | JGI IMG/M metagenome (GOLD analysis project Ga0255780, IMG submission 179978) | Coastal salt marsh microbial communities from the Groves Creek Marsh, Skidaway Island, Georgia - 071405AT metaG (version 2) | ecosystem: Environmental > Aquatic > Marine > Intertidal zone >...
GGAGAAAACGCGGTACCGGCAGGCCCACCGCCGCCGCCAAAGTTCGCCCTTCCTGCAAAGTTCCAGCAACGCTCGGATTCAGAGTCCCCGGATGCAGGCCGCGAGGAGGAGCCTCGAACCTCGATGCCGTCCCCACCGGTCCAGTTGTTTTCTCGCGCGAAGAAGCGCGCAAACGCAGCGACCGGCGCACAGACAACAAACGCAGCGCCAGCCGACGCACAGATGTCCACGTATAACGGCGTGCCGCTGCAGACGCCCATGCCGTTTGCCGGCGTGGCGGTCCCGATGCCAGTGCAGATGCTGACCGTCCAGGCGCACGGTAAGAGGGCCGGAGGAAGGACCAAAGCGTCGAGGAATGCGCCCCAAGCCGCGGTGGTGACGACCAAAGACGGGAAGCAGTGGGCCATCGGCGCCAGCGGGTTGGGCGGGATCCCAGAGACGCACCGCCAGGAGGTGGCCGACATGCTCAAGAGCCAGTGGGCTTTCTTGCAAGACGCATTGAGGCTGTAAGAACGAACGATCGATCGAACGGAAGGAAGAGCGTACTCGACCGTGTTGCATGTCGATATCAAGACACGAGACGAACGACGACGCCGTTGACGTCGTCGTCGTCGTCGGTAGTATACATCCTTTCATGCGCTATCGCTCCTCCGCTGTGCCGTCTCTCTTCTTCTCTTTCTCTTTCTCTTCCCTCTGACGCCTCTTTCTCGCGTCACCACCAGAACGTCAGGTCGATGGCCTTCTCGATGCTGGCCTTGCGAATCACGCGCATCACGTCGGCATCCGACGACGCGACCGACGCGACCGACGCGGCCGCCGCGGCCGCCGCACGCGACGGAGACGCCTGGACCACCGAGCCCGCGTTGCCCTTGGTCGGGCCAGAATCGGTGGTCGCCCCGGCGACCGCTCTGGGCGTGAGGCTCATACCCACCAGCGCGCCGAGCATAAGCGACTGATACATACTGCTCTCTGTCTACGAGGGTCTCTGTCTCTGCAGAGAGAACCCGGCAACGTTGGATGGAGATTTAGACCCGAAAGGGTTTCAGGAAATTCGAATTTCCTGCCCGCCCGTAGCGCTCTGGTTTCGTTTCTGTGCAGTTGGTAATCTTATTGACTTCGATGAGCATTCTAGGCGAGATACTGGGAATTTTTCGTGACCCTATCGCCAAGCCGAGGCCTCCGAACTGCCGTGTCGGTTGGTCGACCTAGGGGGCCTGGACCCTCGAGCCTCGAAGGGCGAGCGCCCACTCAGCTGCCTCCCTCTTTCTCCGTTTGCCTTCTGTTCTCATCCCATTCCAACTCATTCCACCACGTGCATAAACACATCCAAGATACCTTCTTCGTGCATGTCTATTCCCCTCCCGTGCCCTCTCGTCGTCGGTTATCGTCGTTAACGCAAGAAGCGAGTAGATCCGTCCATGACTTCGGCCAACCGGCTCACCGTGCTGGTGGACGAAGGCGAGGATGTTCCCAGTGGCACACACCGCACGCCGCAACGGGAGACCATGCATATGATGTCGCCGTACATTGGAACCACGACGCCTTACTCGGGGTCGGTCGCAGGGTTCGTTTCGCTGCTGCCCGGTGTCGTCGGAAGATAGTGTCTCTGTCTCTTGCTCGCTCGCTCGCTCACGACGTACGACGTGCGACGTGCGACGCATCTCACCGTGCAAACAACTATGTCGCTCGACTTCCAACTTGCGACGACAGGAGCACGACGAAGCAGGCGCGGCGGAGGACAAACAACGATGGGGACTTGTCGCCGAGCGGGGGCGGGGAGCACCCGTCCACCCTCAGGACGCCGCACGCGGAACGGGTGAACAGTAAGTACGAGAAGATGGAGCGGCTGGGACAGCGGGGCGGCGGGGGGCGGGGTGGCGACAACGGGAGTCCGCCGCCCGAGCTTCGGAGGGTTAGCAAGAAGAAGCGGGGGCTGGTCAAGCTGGCGGGAGTCGTTGCGACGCTGATCGTGTTTGGCGTCACGGTCTCCATGTTTGGAGGATTCGAGCGGGTCAGCATGGACGCGCTGCTGGGGCGGGACGGGTCGTTTGCGGGCGAGGGTGTCGGCCAGTTTTACGATCCGAGCCTGCATCGGGACGAGTTCGAGGGGCTGATGGCGGCGGTATCGACGCCGCAGACTGGGTTCAACGCGAGGAGGGCGTGCATTTCAAGCGATTCGTACGCGACAGGGAACACAGCCGCCGAGAAGGCGCCGGATCTCATCGAGATTCACGCGTGGAAGTCTCGAAAGCCGGTGGCGGGAAATTCCATCTCGCTCGTGACCCACTTGTCGGCGGACAGGATCCCTGACTTGGAGCAGCAGTGTCTCGTCTGGCCCGACAAGATCACTGCGGCCATCTACGTGCCCATGGCGACCAACAGCTCTGGCGGGCTGCCGCTTCTGCCGGGGTATTCCTCCACGACGCTGGACGATATGATTCGCGGTATCGGGAGCTTCCACATTTATATGGAGAAGACGGCGGTGTGCTCGTTGGACCTGGTCTTTCTCGGGCAGTTTATCAACAAGCCCGAGGTGCCGGGGTCGTACCCGGCCAACGCGCTGCGGAACAAGGCGCTGAGCCTGGTGACCACGGAGCTGAGTCTCCACACCAACGTGGACGTCGTTATGAACCCGTATCTGGATTCCGATTCGAGCACCCACACCTACAAGGACCGCGAGGTGTACAGCGAGCTGTTGATTGCCGCCAAGAAAAAGACGGCGTTCCTCATGCCGGTGTTGGAGGTCGCGTCGCCGGGACAGGACAATCGTATTGTGCGAAATATCGCGCGAAGTCAGGCGCTCGCCGGCAAACAGTCCGCCAAGGACTTTCTGTCGAAAAAGGTGCTCGGGCCGTACGTCTCGCCGGAGGACGCCCTGGGGGCGTCGGAGCGGCGGGTCTGGAGCTTCAACTTAGAGCGGTGGGCGGCGAGCTCGCCGAAGGACGGACTCGCCGGTCACGCGGTGGTGAAGATCGACAAGGGCCAGCCGCCGGTGAGCACCATGTCCGAGCCGTGCGTGCTGCTGGCGACAGACATGACGCCGTGGTTCGACGAGCGGTTCGTGGACAACGGGCCCGGGGTGAACGTCTGGACGAGGATGCTGGAGAAGGAAAAGTTCAAGTTCCGCGTGCACTCGTCCGGGTTCGGGGTGCACATGTCGCACGAGCGCAGTCCGCCCAAGAGCAACTACCTGCAGCGGCGGCATGACTTCCGGATGGAGATAATGCAGTTCCTGAACTCGACGTTCTTCCAGGAGATTGAGAAGGGCAAGTTCAAGCCGATGACGCAAGACTGCGGCAAGTTTGCGCGGGTCGGGGCCCGGGCGGGCGAGGAGGGCGCCGGCGGCGGGAGCGGCGTGCTCGACGTCGGGATCGAATAGTTGATCATTTCACTTAAAGATGCCTTGTTTCATAATCTTTTTTCGCTTCTGCAGGGTATGCTCCCGCGTCTTGCCTTGGAACACGACGGCCGACGCGCGGGCTCGGTCCATCCGCGTCTCTGGCAGGAGCGTCACCTCCCTGCTCAGCCCGAGCTCGTCTCGCCGCCGCTCCCGCTTGCGTACGTCGTCCCGTACCGACCGCATGGACCGACGGAGCTCTCCGTTCCGCGCCGCGTCGTCCCCGTACCGGTCGTACGAGAGCTCCTTGATTGACTCGAGGTTCCGGTTGTCCACCCTCGCCTGTCTTTCGTTCGTCAAGCGCTTCTCCAGTCTCGACATCTTGCTGTCGAGACTCCTCGTTGCGTGCATGGTATTCGTGGCGATCTCCGATTCGTTCTCCGGCTCGTTGCCCTCGCCATCGCCCCTCGAGTTGTTGCCCGCACCCGTGAGCTTCCTTCGCGCGCCGGCAATCACGTCGTAGTCGGCTTCCTTCGGGTTGGTGTGGATCTCGATGGGCGTTTTGCAGCATGGAGACTTCATTCGGAACCCCCATACCGTGGACGAGTGGTAGTTGCCCGCCTTGAACTTCTCGGCGTTGAACCGCACGCCCTTGCCGATCGACAGCTGGCAGCCGAGGCACTGCATGTCGAACGGCGCCTCAAATCGGATCGTGATGTGACCCTCTGCATTTCGCTTGAGCTTTTTCGTGGGCTTCTGCGGGTTGTCCGGGTCGATATAAAAGTTGTCCGCGCGGGCAGCGGCCAGGGAGCTCATGACGACGAGGCTCGCAGCGGCGCGCCCCGGGCTCTGCGCTACGCTTCACACGAACGATCGGACGAACGCGTTGTCGTTCGTTCTCAGCTCCGGGTGGTCACGCGCCTGGAACCATACGCTTGGGTCGTTGTGGGTGGTCGAACCCCACGTGGATTCTAACCTTCCGCACCGCGTTCTCTGTGCACGTCGAGATCCGCGCGCTCTGCTGATAGTGTTCGCAGTGTACACGGTCTGCACCACGCGCCGGGTGAAGCTGAGGAGATTCCCTGACAGGCCCTCAAACTTAGTTAACTCTCGCGACTTGACGACCACCCGCATTGCCCCTACGTACAATGCCCCCGTTTGTTCCCGCATCGACGGTCCTGAAGGACCGCGAGGGAAACGAGGTGCAGGCAGGTGCGTATCGACCCTCTTCGTTCTTGTTCGCACGCCCCAGACCCAGCTCACTCGCGTTCCTTCGCCTCTCCAGGATCCCTCACCGCCTCTTCCCCTGCACTCGTGATCGTGCTCAGACGTCCTGGCTGCCTCATCTGTCGCGATCAGGCCATTTCTATCTGGGAGAGCAGAGAGACGCTCTCCAAGGTCTGCGCCGGTGGCCAGGGCAAGGTACAGAAGCCCGAAGCTCGCCTGATCGTCGTCGTGCACGAGTGGAAGGAGCGCGAGATCGAGGCCTTTACCAAGGACTATTGGCATGGGGAGCTGTACTTTGACGAGAGCAAGGCGTACGCATTGGGTGCATTGGATGTCGCTGGTCGTCGTTGTATCGCTGCTCCTCACTCACCCGCACCCTCACCCGTACCCGTACCCCTCCTCGTGCAGGTTCTACAAGGCGGTGCATGGCGGGGAGGTCAAGCGGGGATCACTGCTGTCGCTGCTCAATCCGTTCTCAAAGGCCTACGCGAACATCCGCGAGACAAAGGCGGCTGGACGGGTCACAGACCAAAACTTCGAGGGCGATGGACTCACGTTAGGCGGACTCGCCATCCTTGACGTGGGCGGAGAGGCCGTGTACACGTTTGCAGAGAAGAACTTCGGCGACCGGGCCAGCCTGACCGAAATCAGCAAGCAGCTCAGCCACCTCTACCACTCGTAACGACACGAACTTACACGACGACCAGTTTCTTCCGCCCCTTTTTGCTCTTGGCCATCTTTCTCGCCGTCTTGGCGCTCACCACCTGCGTGACCAGCCCGCTCCGCTTCCGGTTCTCCTCCTTCCTCTTCTTCGCTTCCTCCTTCTGCTCCTTCGCCTCTTTCCTCACCCGCTTGACCTCCTCCAGCGCCGCCAACTTCCGCTCCCGCCTCTCCTTCAGCTCAGCCTTATCTTTCATCTTCCGCTCCCAGCTGGTCGATATCTTCGTGCTCGACCCTGCGCGAATCGTGCTCATCTTCTGCCCGGGCGCCTTCCACGTCCGCCCCGAGACCTTGCCCTGACCGACGTTGTTGTGCTTGGTCGCCTGTCGCTTTCTCAACGACATCGACTCTGGGACCTCCGACGCGTTGTCCGTGTCCATCTGCGACGCCTCTGCGGTCACCTGCGAGGAGCGAAGAGCGAGGAGGGGGGGGTCGTCGTGAGTCGTGGGTCGTTCTGTTCGAAATGCCCCTTGGCTGTGGTGCACTCCGACCCCTCGCGTCTTCTCCGCCCGCCTGTGCGCGTGACCCAACGACCAAAGCTCGTTCGGGACACGCCACGGGCGGCCGTGCTTCGACGACGCGAGCATCGATCGAATTGCTCGAACCAAAGGATTCGGACGCGAAGCATGCCTTGCAGCAGGCCACGACGGCGATGCAGGGCGCGCGGATACCTGCCTCGTCATCAAGCGGTCCACGTCCGGCACCCGGACGCCCAGAGACCGGCCCTCGCTCGCCACGAACCGGCATCGACCGACCGACATGCATCCCACGGGACCCAACAACAACAACGTCAACGCACCTGTTCTGCGTACTCGTCGAGCTTCCTCTTGCTCCCAAGGTGTCCTTTCTTCGTGATGCCCACCTTGTATCCGCGCGGCCCATCGGGCATGGCGCGGAAGTCGTACAGGGTCGGCGGCACGACCTGTGCCGGGACGCCTTCCTCCGTCGACTCCCTGACTGGCATCGCGCGTGTGTCGTGTGTTGTCTGAGTTTGGTGCTCGTCCGTCCGTCCCCCGTCTGGTGTCTGTCGTGCGGGGGTGGGGCGTGGGTACCTAACAGTATTTTGATCTGTATGATCAGCTGGAGGAGCCGTCTTTTCAGCTCTTATTCCCACCTCGATTCAGCGAGCGAGAGACCTACAGGCAGACAAATACGACAAACAACACCTGCCAGTACGCGAACTTGAATCGTTCTCGTGTCATACGCGCGCGCACGGATTCATTGGCACGCAGCGCGTCCCGGGAGAGACTGAACTCGGCTGGATCAGTCGTCGAGAGAATTTCAAAAGCACCCCGGCGAGCGCTCGAGTACGGAACGGACGTCACAGCGGATAGATAGCTGAAACATACACACGATGTCCATCTCAGAGTACAACGGGTCGGCAATCGTGGCCATGGCGGGCAAAAACTGCGTTGCGATTGGCTCGGACCTTCGGCTCGGCGTTCAGCTCCAAACGAACGCGACCGACCGTACGTTGCTGTGTTTGGTTTTTGCTCGCTCGCTTGCCCGCTGCCGTCGCTTTCGGGGCACTGGCACGACGACGCCAGCGCCAACACGGCACCCGCCTCCTCGTCTCCTCGTCTTCCACTCGCTCGCTGCCCCGACTTCCACTCGCTCACCCGACGGAACGACCCCTAACCCCACCCCTTCACCCCATCGCCCTTTCACCCGCCAGACAAAAAGGTATACAAGATCCACGATCGCCTGTTCCTGGGCCTGTCTGGCCTGGCCACGGACGCGGCGACCCTCTCCCAGCGGTTTACGTTCAAACACAACTTGTATCGTCTTCGCGAAGAGCGGGACATCAAGCCGTCGTCGTTCGGGCAGCTGGTGTCGACGACGCTTTACGAGAAGCGGTTTGGGCCGTATTTCGTGCAGCCGGTAATTGCTGGCCTGGAGGCGGACGGGACGCCGTATCTGTGCGGGATGGACAGCATCGGGGCCATGGAGACGGCGAAGGACTTCATGGTTGCCGGGACGGCACCGGAAAGCTTGATGGGTGTGTGTGAGAGCTTGTGGAGGCCTGATTTGGAGCCGGAGGAGCTGTTCGAGGTGGCGAGCCAGGCGCTGTTGAGCGGGCAGGACCGGGACTGTCTGAGCGGTTGGGGCGCGGTGATGTACGTCATCTGCGAGGATAGGATCATCGCGAGGGAGCTCAAAGGAAGGATGGACTGATGTGGTGGTGATGTCGTGCGTAACTGGTTAGCATCATGATGCTAAGAACGACTCAACTTGCTTTCTTCTTTCTCCTTGTCAACAAGCGCCGAATCGCGACCACCATACTCGCCGAAGCGATGAAAACACCAACCCTGCACGAGCGCACGGTGGCAGCAGCGGCAGGCTGAGTTCACACTGTCAAATTCCAGCATCGCGCGCTTCCTGCACCCACCAAACCGTCCTCCTGCCTGCACGTCCTGTCCAACAGCTTTCCCCATGCCGACCCTGTTCGAGTCGGCAGCGCTGGGGCTGGTGCTCGCAGCGCTGGTCGTTCGCCCGGCCGAGCTCCCTTCCCTGGGCAGAAAGGCCGGAAGGCTCGCTGGCCGGGCGGTGAACCGGTTCCAGAGCATGAAGCGGGAACTGGGCGAGTACGTCGAGAAGAACGAACTCGGATCGGTCCACGACGAGCTGGAACAGACCATGGGCCAGCTGAACAAGATTCGCCAGGACGTGCGCTCTGTTTCGTCCGTGCGAGGGATGGTCATGGGCACCGAGGTCCTCCCTCACGGGAAGCGCCGCGGCGGCGGAGGAAAGCAGGAGGTCGACAAGGGCGGTCGATCAAGACGACAGAGCGACCCGTCGCCGTCAACACAGACACAGCCGTCAACACAGACACAGCCACGGACAAGAGAGCGAGAGACAAGAGAGACGACGGTGCTCCCGATCTCGGCTCGGGACGTGCAGCGCGCGCACCGAACGGACGCGCCGAACGGACGCCACACGGACGAGTCCACCGGCAGCGGGATCCTCAAGGCGACCCTCGAAGAGGAGCGCGTCGCAAAGACGGCCGCCCAGTTTTTCCGCCAGCAGCAACAACAACACGACCCAATAAAGGAATAAACGAATGAAGGAACGATCGCGACCAACCATCTGAACAATGTATGTTACACCACCACCTCGACCATAAATATGCCCTTGCCCTCCTCCCACCCTACAGTCGCGACGATTAACGGTACGACTTCTGGAACCTGGAGCGAGCTCCCTTTCCTCCGAACTTCTTCGGCTCGCAGCGCCTCGGATCGGCAACGATCAGCGACCTGTCGTAGCTCAACAGGATGTTCTTGATCTCGTTCTTGCTCTGCTCGTCCACGTACTTCTGGTAGAAAGCGACCAGTCCCTTGGCAATGGCCTGACGCAGGGCGTACGACTGCGCAACCCGGCCTCCTCCCTTGACCCTCAAACGGATATCCACCTGTGAGAACCTCTGCTTCCCGAGGAGCAGGATCGGCTCCATCACCTTCCAGCGGAGCGTATCCGGCTGAATAACGTCGAGCGGGGCTCCGTTCAGACGGATCTCTCCCTTTCCGCGCTTCACATACGCGACCGCGACCGCGGTCTTCTTCCGGCCAAACGTCTGGACAGACTGCACGAGTGGCGGGTGACGGGTGACGAGCGGCGTGAGTGGGAGCGCGAGCGTATAGCGAGAGCTGGGGGACAGCACGACGCGAGTCCTCGCCCTTGTCGCGGTCGCCACGCCCATCTCCCCGCCGATTTGGCACGAGATGGATATTTGGGCACCAGAAGCGGGGAACGGGGGCGATATGCGACGGCGGGACGACGAATTCCCGGCGCAGCCTCCGATTGAAAGAATTCAGTCAGCCTCGCGCTCGCCGCCGTCGCTAGCCCGGGCGCCCGTCCGAACGCGTTCCGGTGACGCATATGACGGAATCGCGACGAAGAGAGGCGCCGCGTAGCCACTTTGTTCGCGCATCCACCGAGCGAAATTTTTACTGCCCGCAGCGGCGCCGCGCACGGCCGGTGGAAACTACAACGTACCTCAACCATATTTATCAGGTGACTCAAATGATTTGATGTGCGTGTCATAGCGAGGCGAGATGGGCCGAGTCTGTCCGAGCTCTGCCCGGAGGTGTCGTCGAGCATGAAGGAGCCAGGCTGTGAGAGCTGTGGAGGAGCCAACGCGGGGGCTCGGATGGCGGATTGATGGCGCGGCCGTGTGGGTGGGTGGGTGGCTGGCTGGATGGCTAGCTGGCGTCATCGTCATCGCCGTCGTCACCGTGGTCGGTACTTGGCCTGGAGGGTAGGACACCGGGACTGAGCGGGGAGCGAGCCCCCCGCCTGCCCGCCCGCCCGCCCGCCTGCCCGCGGCTGGGAATGCCGGCGCGTCGTCACATCGTCACGTCGCCACGCGTGTGCTGAACACGCCTGCCGACCGACTGGCCGTAGATCCTCGTCACCGCCGTCCGACCAGTCCACATTCATCATAATTCCTTCGAGTGTTCACGTTCGCGTGTTCGTCGTCGTCATCCATCCCCGCAGCGGCGTCTCGTAGACAGACTAAAAATGGGCATACAGAAGGAAGTCGACCCGACACGCGGGAGCGACGGCTCCGGGAGCGCACCGACCAGTGCGCTGTTGATGGCCTCATCTAAGCACATTAGCGTGAGGTGTCGGGCAGTGAACGAGGCGTATATCGCGTGTAAGGACCGGAACCACGGGAATCCGAGCGCGTGTCTGAAAGAAGGGGAGGCCGTGACGGCGTGTACGGTCAAGGTGCTGGGGGACCTGAACAGCAAGTGTCCGGAGGAGCTCCGCTCGTACTGCGAGTGCTTGGACTACTACTCGAACCGGTTCGCCAAGTGCCGGAAAGAGCAGGAGAAGTTTGAGAGTGCATGTACCCTGTAATACACGTGTTGATTGATCGAAGAGGCCGCGGATGGTTGATTACGATTACAATGGTTGGCTTGTTTGTTTCTCGTCGACGCCTACTCGTCATCCTCCAAGTCGGCCCACCTGACGCGGTACTTGGCGGCCAGGTAGTGGGCCCCAAGCGGTCCCCGGGAACCGTAGGGGTAGAGCTCCGGCTGGACCTTCCTCCGCTCGATCTCCTCCAAGACGGGTGTGAACTTCTCCCAGGCCACCTCGAGCTCGTCCGCGCGGATGAACAGCCTCCTGTCGCCGTTGATGCAGTCCAAGATGAGCCGCTCGTAGGCGTCCGGCAGCGTGGCACTGAACTTGCTCTTGTAGCTCAGGTCCAGCCTGGTCGTGTCAATCTGGAGCCCCAGTCCCGGCATCTTGTTGTTCACCTTCAGGTAGATCGCCTCGTCGGGCTGGATGCGGATCACAAGCTCGTTGGTGGTCCTGTCGAGGTCAATGCCGAGCTTGTTCCTGTAGAGGTTTCCGGGAACGTGCCTGAACTGCACCCGGATCTCCGCCACCCTGCTGCTGAGCGCCTTTCCTGCCTTGAGCAGGAACGGCACGCCGTCCCAGCGCGGGTTGTCGATGAATACGGCGCACGCGGCAAACGTCTCGGTGATGCTCCCCTTGGGCACCGTCTCGTCATCGAGGTACCCGGGCAGCTGCTTGTCGCCGCTCGTCGCTCCCTTGTACTGTCCCAACACGCAGTCCTCGATCTCCACCGTCTTCATGTTCTTGAGCACCTTGACCTTCTCGTCTCGAATGTCTTCGCTGTCGAGGCTCGCCGGCTGCTCCATGGCGAACAGCGCCATGATCTGGAGGAGATGGTTCTGGATGACGTCGCGGATGATACCATAGTTATCAAAGTACCCTCCTCGGCCTTCCGTGCCGAAGTTCTCAGAGAAGATGACCTGCACACTCCGGATGTAGTCACGGCTCCACAGCGGCTCAAAGACCAGGTTTGCGAACCGCAGCACAGTCAGGTTCTCGATCAGCTCCTTGCCCAGGTAGTGGTCGATGCGATAAATCTGATCCTCCTGAAGGTGCTGGTAGAGCTCGGCGGAGAGCTGCTTGAACGACTCGGTGTCCCGTCCGAACGGCTTCTCGACAATCATCCGCGTCCAGCCCTGGGACGACGACGCCGCCTTGGACGCGTTCTGGGCCACCGCCGTGAAAATCTGCGGCGGGATGGAAAGGTAGAAGATACGGTTCGCCTTCTCCACGTCTCGCTCCTGCTCGGTCATCAGCTCGTTGAGCGTCTCAAAGTCCGACTCTTTGTCGTACTGCCCCGCCTGGTAGAAGCAACGGGAGAGGAAATACTCGACCTGACCATCGCTCGCGTTCATCCCTGACACGCACTTGTTCACGAGCTCCCTGAACTCCGCTTGGGTCATCTTCGAGCGTGCATAGCCGAACACCGAGAACTGCTTCGGCATCATCCCCTCTTTGTACAGCGCAAACAGGGCCGGGAGGATCTTCTTCTTGGCCAGGTCCCCCGACGCACCCACGACACAGAAGGAGAGCGTGCTCTCGCCCGTCTCCCACTTCTCGTCGACGAGGCAGTAGGCCTCGCACACGTTCGAGACTGACGACGGAGACGGGGACGGGGACGGATAGGGGCTTGGCGTCGGCTGGTCCTGCAGGGAAGCACGCTGCGTTGTGCCGCGCAAGGCGGGGGGAACTGATGATGGGCGAAGAGAACGCGTGTGAGTGAGTGAGTGAGTGAGTGAGACCGCCAA
>Ga0255780_10004561_pt1 | contig 11871 bp, 11 predicted proteins | sample 071ome_32_FD_179978 | JGI IMG/M metagenome (GOLD analysis project Ga0255780, IMG submission 179978) | Coastal salt marsh microbial communities from the Groves Creek Marsh, Skidaway Island, Georgia - 071405AT metaG (version 2) | ecosystem: Environmental > Aquatic > Marine > Intertidal zone >...
GAGGCCCACATCTGGGATCAAAGCGGTGTGACCGCCCTTGATCAGGTGATTCGCAAGCTCAAGCTCGGTGGCAGCAAGGTCGAGGTGATCAACCTCAACGACGAGAGCCTGAACCTGTTCGCCCGGATCGGCGTGGCAGAAGAGGCGGGCGGCCGCGGCGGGGAGCTGTCCTCAGCCCACTAGTGAGTAATGCCCGGTGCCGGGTTCGAACCAGCGACATCCTGCTTGTAAGGCAGGCGCTCTACCGCTGAGCTAACCGGGCGGTTACGGCATTCTGCAGGGCAGCATTCACCCCCGGCGATGGCCAGCGGCCAGCAACACGACCGCGCCACCTGCTGGCTGGCCCTGCCCTATGGGCTGCTCTGGTGGCCCTGGCTTGGACCTCTCGGAACGGTCGTCAGCGCCCTGGCCTTCCTGATCGGAGGCCTCTGGCTCTCCCCCGATCTCGACACCAACTCCCGGCCCTACCAACGCTGGGGGCCCCTGCGCTGGCTCTGGTGGCCCTACCGCAAGACCCTGCGCCATCGCTCGATCCTGTCCCACACGCCGGTGGTCGGAACCCTGGTGCGGGTGGGCTATGGCCTCGGCATTGTCCTGCTGCTGAGCGGCCTGCTGCACCCCTGGGGAGCCCCCTCGAGCAGCGAAGTTCTGATCTGGCTCAAGCAGCAGGAGCGGCTGCTCTGGGTGGCCCTGGTTGGCGTCGAGGCCAGCGCCTGGCTGCACCTGCTCCAGGACGGTGATCCCATGCCACGGCTCTGGCGCCGTCGCTAAACAACGGGCAACGGCGAAGCCCCATGGCGCTCCTTGATTTCGATGGCGACTACGGCCGCCACTACGACCAGAGCATTCGCCGGCTGATCCCCGCTTACGACAGCCACTTCGAGCTCGCCGCTGCCGCACTCGGGGCCCTCGTGCCAACGGCCTCATCGGCGCTCGTGGTGGGCCCTGGGGCAGGGGAAGAATTGCCAAGCCTGCTGAGGGCCATGCCCGGCGCACACCTGCAGCTGGTGGAGCCGAGCGAGCAGATGCGGGGGTTCTGCGACGCCGTGATCGCCCGCGTCCAAGCGGGCAGTCGCATCGGCTGGGCCCCAAACGACCTCAAGGAGGTGCCAGGCCGTTTTGACGCGGTGATCTGCCACAACGTCCTGCACCTGCTTCCTCCGGCTGAGCAAGAGGACTGCCTCCAACAGCTCTGTGCCCGCGTCAGCCCTGGGGGCGTGCTGGTGATCAGCGGCTTCAGCGAGGAACCGGGGGCGGACATGGAGCTCTGGCAGGCGATCGCCCGGGCCCGCTTCCACGCCCAAGGCATGGACTCCGAAACGATCGAGCGCGTGATGGCCTCCCGCAATGCCGGGGTCTACTCCGTGGATGCAGATCGTCTGGCGGGGCAGTTGCATCGGGCGGGAATGGAGCCAGCGACACAACTGCTGCAGGCCCTGTTCAACCGGCTTTGGTTTAGCCGCCGGCCTGCAGCGCAATGAGATCGTGAGGAGCCAGCTGGCCCCCCTTCGATGAGCGACGCCCTGCAAGAGCTGATCGCGGTGGTCGCCAAGCTGCGCGATCCCGATGGGGGCTGCCCCTGGGACCTGGAGCAAACCCACCAGTCCCTCGTGCCCTATGTGCTCGAGGAGGCCCACGAGGTGGCCGACGCCATCCGCCATGGGGATGACGCCCACCTCAAAGAGGAACTCGGCGATCTACTGCTGCAGGTGGTCCTCCATGCCCAGATCGCCCAGGAGGAGCAGCGCTTCGATCTCGAGGCCATCGCCCAGGGAATCAGCGAGAAATTGATCCGCCGCCACCCCCACGTCTTTGGCGATGCGATCGCCCAAGACAGCGCCGCGGTCAAGGACACCTGGGAGGCCATCAAGGCCAGCGAAAAAGGAGAGGCTCCGCCCTCCGCCAGTCCCCTGAGCGATCGCCTGGCGGGCAAGGTGCGCGGCCAAGGTGCCCTGGCCGGAGCCATGACCATCTCCAAGAAAGCCGCCAAGGCGGGCTTCGAATGGGATGACATGAACGGTGTCTGGGAGAAGGTCCACGAGGAGCTCGATGAGCTCAAGGAAGCCGTGGCCTCAGGGGACAAGCGCCACGCCCAGGAGGAACTCGGTGATGTCCTGTTCACCCTGGTGAACGTGGCGCGCTGGTGCGGAATCGAACCCGAGGAGGGCCTCGCGGGCACCAACCGGCGCTTCCTCGATCGCTTCTCCCGCGTCGAAGCCGCCCTGGGGGGCGATCTTCAGGGCCGCAGCATCCGCGAACTCGAGGGTCTTTGGCAGCAGGCCAAGGCCCAGATCCGCCAGGAGCAGCAGGACGCGGTCTGATCGAAAAACCATTTCTAGTTTGAGGGGCCGGCACTGGAGCCCCCATGGGTTTTCGCTACCTCGATCGCCTGGCCAGCCCCGAGCAAATCCAGGGCTTTCTGGGCTTGATGGACCTGGCGGCTGGAGGAGGGGAGTCAGCCCAGAACGTCTTTGAGCTCTCCCACCGGCTGCGGGACTCCAACCCGATGAAGCTCTGCCGCAAGCGTCTGGCCCGCGATCCCGAAGCCGAGCGGCTGATCCAAACCCGGCAGCTCAGCGGGCCCTACGACCCAGCGGCCCTGAAAGCCCTGCCCAAAGGCAGCCTGGGTCACACCTACGCGACGGTGCTCGGGGCCCTGGGCTACGACATCAACTTCTTCCCCGAGCCCAGCTTCTTCAGCAATCTCGAGACCGACGCCGACTACATCAACTACCGGGTCTACGCGACCCACGACCTACACCACATCCTCACCGGCTTCAGCCTGGACAACTTCGGCGAATTGGGGGTGATCAGCGTCAGCGTCGCCCAGTTCTCCCACCCAGGATTGGCCTTCACCGACCTGATGTCCCTGCTGCTGAATTGGTTCAGGGATGACACCCCGATCGATGAGCTGGAAAGCCACGCCGACAAGGCCCACACCACGGCCTATGCCTTTGGCCGCATCAGTGAAGGGCTGGAGATGGGTGCCAACGCCCAACCCCTCTTTGCCCAGCCCTGGGAAGCTCTGATGCCCCGCAACCTGGAGGACCTGCGCCGGGAGCTGCAGATCGACGCCGTCACCAGCGGCCCCTGGAGCTGGCACAGCCGCCCTGAGCTCATCGAGGCCCTCAAGGCCTAGGGAGGGCGGTGCGCAAATCTGGAGAGATCTCCCCGCGCCCCTGCGATGGCCGACAGTGCCGCTCCCGCTCCAACCCCCGGCTGGGTGGACGAGATCTTTGATGGTGTCCGCTACGGACTGGCCGGGCGGGTGATCGCCGAAGAGCAATCCCCCTTCCAGACGGTCACCATCATCGAGAGCGAGCGCTACGGCAAGGGCCTGCTGCTCGACGGCTGCTGGATGACCGCCGAGCGCCAGGAGCGGCACTACCACGAATCGATCGTGCACCCGGCGCTCTGCAGCGCCGCAGCGGTGGAGCGGGTGCTGGTGATTGGCGGTGGCGACGGCGGCACCGCCCGCGAGTGCCTGCGCCACACCGGCGTGCAGCACCTGGACATGGTCGAGATCGACGGACTGGTGGTGGAGTGGAGCCAGCAGCACCTGCCCTCCATCGGCGGAGGCTGCTGGAGCGATCCCCGCTTCCACCTGACCGTGGGCGACGGCATCGCCTGGGCCGCCAATGCCGCTGACGCCAGTTACGACGTGGTGATCGTCGATGGATCCGATCCCGCTGGCCCCGCCGAAGGCCTGTTCAACCGGGCCTTCTTCGAGCAGTGCCGCCGCATCCTCAAGCCCGGTGGCGTCTTCGCCACCCAGAGCGAATCCCCCGAGGCCTTCCGTCAGGTCCACATCGACACCGTCCAGGTGATCCGCGAGGTCTTTGGCCATGCCGATCCGATGTACGGCTGGGTGCCGATGTACCCGAGCGGCTGGTGGAGTTGGACCTTCGCCGCCATCGACGGCCGCCGCTATCTGGAGCCGGATCCCTCCCGCGCCGCGGCCGTGGTCGATGGCTGCCAGATCTGGAGTCCCCGCTGGCAGCGCGGCGCCTTTGACGCCATCCCCGCCGCCATCGAACGCGCGATCAACGCATGAACGACCTCTTTGACAGCGACGGCGCCATCTACATGGGCAGCCAGCGGGATCCCGCCGGCTGCCGGGTGGGCCTATTCGGCGTGCCCTACGACGGCACCACCTCCTTCCGGCCTGGCACCCGCTTTGGCCCAGCGGCGATCCGCGAGGTCAGCCCGGGCCTCGAGAGCTACTGCCCCCAGCTCGATCGGGATCTCGAGGAACTGGCCATTGCCGACCTGGGCGCCGTGGACATCCCCTTCGGCGCCCCAGAGCCGGTGGTGGCCGCGGTGAAGCAGGCGACGCAGGCGGTGCTGGGGCTGGGCCTCAAGCCGCTGATGCTGGGCGGTGAGCACTCCATCAGCTCAGGAGCAGTGGCCGCCGTCGCCGAGCAGCATCCCGAACTGGTGCTGGTGCAACTCGATGCCCACGCCGACCTGCGCCATGAATGGCTCGGCGCCAACCACAGCCACGCCTGCGCCATGCGCCGCTGCCTGGAGGTGCTGCCCAGCCAGCAGCTGCTGCAGATCGCCATCCGCAGTGGCACCCGCGAGGAATTCAGCGAACTGCGCCAAACCGGACGCCTGGTCGCGATCGAGCGGATGGCCGAGGCGCTCAAACCCCTCCGGGGCAAACCGCTCTATCTCACGGTTGACCTGGACTGGTTTGACCCGGCGGTGATGGCCGGTACGGGCACCCCGGAGCCGGGGGGATTCCTCTGGCGGGACTTCGCCGCCCTGGTGGATGAACTGCGCCACCACAACCTGGTGGCCGCCGATGTGGTGGAACTGGCGCCCATGCTCGACCCCAGCGGGGTCAGCAGCGTGCTGGCCGCCAAGGTGGTGCGCAGCCTGCTCTTCCTGCTGGATCGCTGATTCAGTAGGAGCAGGTGCCGCTGGCGCGCTGCTCACGCAGGCGCTCGTGCTGCTGGGCGATCAACTGCACCGCCAGGGTCGGGTGGTTATGCAGCAGGTTCAGGAAGCGCAGGCGATCGAGCTTGACCAACTCCACCGGCGTGCGGGCGATGGCGTCATTGCGGTAGACGCCGTCCTTCCAAACGATGTCCTGGTAGCTGAACAACTCACCCGGCCTGCAGCAGAGCTTGTCGCCGTTGGCATCAATCACCTCGACGATGCCGCGGCGCACGCCGTAAATGGCGTTAGCCGTCTGGCCACTGCTGAAGATCGCAGCACCGGTGGGGAACGAGAGGGTCTCGCTGTCCACCTGGGCGGACATCAGCTCAATCGGGGTCGCGATGGTGGACGTGAGCATGCGTCTCTGACCTCCCGTACCCCAAAACCTGATCGGCTCAGCTTGACACCTACAGCCCGGCAATCCAGGACGCCCAGACAACAAAACAGAAGAGATCAGAGATCTTCGGTTTTGCTTCAGCTTTCAAGTACATCCGTGAGGGCGAGCTGGCGGTCGCGCACCGCTGGCTGCAGGCCATCCCCTTGACCGACAACGGGCAGACGCGGCGGCCGAGCCGTCCAGTGATGGCACCACAACTCCCCCGCCAGCTCCGGATGAATCGGCAGCTTGCGCAGACGGCACCAACCCAACTCCACCCCCTTGGGGGAGGCGCAGTGGCGGCAACTTCTGCAGCAGGGACGCGGGCCTATCGCTTTGGAGGCTTGGGCTGCCAACCGTAATCAGGCCGTCCTGTGGCGGCCATAGGAAGCGGCAAAGCTCCGGGTTCTCTTCCCCTTGTTGAACAAGATCCATAGGATCCGCCTGAGCATTGGACTGCCATGGCCGCCTCGCCTTCCCTCCAGCGCACGCCGCTCTTCGATGCGGCGCGGGAGGCCGGCGGACGGATGGTCCCGTTTGCCGGCTGGGAGATGGCCGTGCAATTCAGCGGCCTGATCGACGAGCACCAAGCCGTCCGTGAGCACTGCGGCCTGTTTGACATCTCCCATATGGGCGTCCTGCGCCTGCGGGGAGCCAACGTCAAGGACGCCATGCAGGGCCTGGTTCCCAGCGACCTCTTTCGGATTGGGCCTGGCGAGGCCTGCTATTCGGTCCTGCTCAATGCCGAAGGGGGCATCCGGGACGACCTGATCATTTACGACCGGGGCTGGCTGGAGAACGAGCAGGTCCACGAACTGGTGCTGGTGATCAACGCCGCCTGTGCCGAGAGCGACACGGCCTGGATGCGCAGCCAGCTGGAGCCCGCCGGCATCGAGCTGATCGACCTGAAGGGCTCGGGCACGCTGCTGGCCCTACAGGGACCGGAGGCCGCACAGCTCCTGGAGGAGTTGGCGGGCTGCTCCCTCGCTGGGCTGCCGCGCTTTGGCCACCGGGAGCTAACGCTGCCTGGCCTGGGTGAGGCGTTCGTTGGACGGACCGGATACACCGGTGAGGACGGCTTTGAGCTGCTGCTCTCCGCCGATGCCGGCAAACGCTTCTGGACCACCTGCCTGGAGCGGGGCGTCAAACCCTGCGGCCTGGGCGCCCGCGACACCCTCCGACTGGAGGCAGGCATGCATCTCTATGGCAGTGACATGGATGCCAGCACCTCGCCCCTGGAGGCCAGCCTGGGCTGGTTGGTGCATCTGGAGATGCCCAAGGACTTCATCGGCCGCCCGGTCCTCGAGCAGCAAACCGCGGACGGGCTGGAACGGCGCCTGGTTGGGCTGAAGCTCCAGGGCCGCGCCATCCCCCGCCATGGCTACCCGGTTCTCCAGAACGGAGAGGTGGTTGGAACCGTCACCAGCGGCACCTGGTCCCCGAGCCTGCAGGCCGGGATTGCCCTGGCCAGCGTGGCCACCGGCGCCGCCAAGCTCGGCACCAGCCTGGCCGTCGAAATCCGGGGCAAAGCGGAAGCCGCGGAGGTGGTCAGGCGCCCCTTCTACCGGCGCTGAGCCCACTCCAAGTGGGACAATCGCCGATCACCCACTTGTTTCCACATGCGCAGCCACGGATGCGGCGACCTGCGTCAGAGCGCCACCGGCCAGGCTGTGCAGCTGTGCGGCTGGGTCGACCGCAGCCGTGACCACGGCGGTGTGATCTTCATCGATCTGCGCGACCGCAGCGGCACCGTTCAAATCACCGTCGACCCCGACAACGGCGCCGAGATGTTCGCCGTGGCGGAACACCTGCGCAACGAAACGGTGATCCAGGTGGAGGGCAAGGTGCGCGAGCGCCCCGCCGATGCCATTAACGACAAGCTCTCCACCGGTCAGATCGAGGTGCTGGCCAGCTCCATCCGCGTGCTGAACAGCGTCAAGGGCAACCTGCCCTTTGCCGTCTCGGTGCACGACGAGGAGAACACCCGCGAGGAGCTGCGGCTGCGCCACCGCTACCTCGACCTGCGCCGCGAGCGCATGAACAGCAACCTGCGCCTGCGCGCCCAGACGATTCAGGCCGCGCGCCGCTTCCTCGAAGAGCAGGGCTTCATCGAGGTCGAGACGCCTGTGCTGACGCGCTCGACCCCCGAAGGCGCCCGCGACTACATCCTCCCCAGCCGGGTCTGCGGCGGCGAGTGGTTTGCCCTGCCCCAATCCCCCCAGCTGTTCAAGCAGCTGCTGATGGTGGGCGGCATCGAGCGCTACTACCAAGTGGCCCGCTGCTTCCGCGACGAGGACCTGCGGGCCGACCGCCAGCCGGAATTCACCCAGCTGGACATGGAGATGAGCTTCATGGATCAGGAGCAGATCCTGGAGCTCAATGAATCCTTGATCGCCGCCATCTGGAAGAGCGTCAAAGGCATCGAGTTGCCCCGACCCTTCCCGCGCCTGACCTGGCACGAGGCCATGGAGCGCTACGGCACCGATCGCCCCGACACCCGCTACGCCATGGAGTTGGTGAACGTCAGCGACCTGGTGGCTGACATGGGCTTCAAGGTCTTCAGCGGCGCCGTGGCCTCCGGGGGCTCGGTCAAATGCATCGCCGTCCCCGGCGGCAACGACGCCGTCTCCAACGTCCGCATCAAACCCGGCGGCGATGTCTTCAGCGAAGCCCAAAAAGCCGGCGCCGGCGGCCTGGCCTTCATCCGCGTCCGCGAAGGCGGTGAGATCGACACGATCGGCGCCATCAAGGACAACCTCAGCGACGAGAAGAAGGCGGAGCTGCTCAAGCGCACTGGCGCCGAGCCCGGCACCTTGATCCTCTTCGGGGCCGGCGACACCGCAACGGTCAACAAGGCCCTAGACCGCGTCCGTCAGTACCTGGCCCGGGAACTGGGCATGGTCAAAGCCGAAGGCGAGAACGACAGCTGGAACTTCCTCTGGGTGGTGGATTTCCCGATGTTCGAGTTCAACACCGACGAGAACCGCTACGAGGCGCTGCACCACCCCTTCTGCGCCCCGAACACCGACGACCTCGGCAGCGACCCGGCCGCCTGGGCCGAGACCCTGCCCGGCGCCCGCGCCCAGGCCTACGACCTGGTGCTCAACGGCCTAGAGCTCGGTGGCGGCTCCCTGCGCATCCACGATTCGGCCCTGCAGCGCCAGGTGCTGGAGACCGTGGGCCTGCCCCTGGAGGAGGCCAATGCCCAGTTCGGCTTCCTGATGGAAGCCCTCGACATGGGCGCCCCGCCACACGGCGGCCTGGCCTTCGGTGTCGACCGGATGGTGATGCTGCTGGCGGGCGAGGAGTCCATCCGCGACACCATCGCCTTCCCCAAGACCCAACAGGCGCGCTGCCTGATGACCAGCGCCCCCGGCGGCGTGGCCGAGAAGCAGCTCGAGGAGCTGCATGTGGCCAGCACCTGGGTGGACGAGGAGGACTGATCCTTCCCGGCAGAACCCGAATACAAACAAAGGCTTTAGGGCACTGTCTCAGTTGAGACCTGAAGCTTGATGGTGGCAATCGCCATCGGCCTATGGCCAAAGGTCCTCCCCGTCCACCAGCAAACTCCGGCAAAAAGCGCGGCAGCAGTGACCTGGTGCGCCTGTACCTGCAGGACATCGGTCGCGTTGACCTGCTCAGCCATGAGGAGGAACTCACCCTGGCCCGGCTGGTCCAGCGTCGCGAACGACTGCTGCAGGAACGCCGCAAACTCGCCCAACAATCGCCTGAAGTCCAGGTCCTGGAGGAGCTGGAGCACAGCCGCCAACAGTTGGCCTCCCATCTGGGGCACTGGCCCAGCCTTCAGCTCTGGTCCGAACACCAGCAGCGCAGCGGCGCCGAGCTCAAAGAGTCCCTCAAGGCAGGCCATGAAGCCTGGGCCACCCTCTCGGAGCTGAGCATCGCCGAACTCAAGCAGGCGCTCCACCAGGGGCGCCGGGCCCGAGATCGGATGATCCAGGCCAACCTGCGCCTGGTGGTGGCCGTCGCCAAGAAATACCAGCAACGGGGCATGGAGCTGCTGGACCTGGTGCAGGAGGGCACCCTGGGCCTCGAGCGGGCGGTGGAGAAGTACGACCCCACCCGTGGCTTCCGCTTCAGCACCTACGCCTACTGGTGGATCCGCCAGGGGATCACCCGGGCCATCGCCACCCAAAGCCGCACGATCCGCCTGCCGGTTCACGTCACCGAGAAGCTCAACCGGATCAAAAAAGCGCAGCGCCAGATCGCCAGCGACCACGGACGTCTGGCTTCCGTGGCCGACCTCGCCAAGGAACTGGGCCTCAGCGAAGAGGTCATTCGCCTCACCCTGATGCGGGTGCCGCGCTCGGTCTCCCTGGACACGCGGGTGGGCCGCGACCAAGACACGGAGCTGGGGGATCTGCTGGAGGACGGCCACGCCACCCCGGAGCAGGCCCTGACCAAGACCCAACTCCACGACGACCTCGAAGCCCTCCTCGAGGAGCTGAGCGGCCGCGAGGCCGAGGTCATCCGCCTGCGCTTCGGCCTGGAGAACGACACCCCGCAAACCCTCTCCCAGATCGGCGAAGACCTGCACCTCTCCCGTGAGCGCGTCCGCCAGATCGAAACCCGCGCCCTGCTCAAACTGCGGCAACCCCAGCGCCGCTGCCGGGTGCACGACTACCTGCTGAACATCGACGGAGACAGCGCTCCCAGCGGCTGAAAATCCAGCTATCAATCGGGCAGCAGCGCGCCCGAGAGATGGCCAATTCCATGCCCAGCATCGACATCGGCATCCCCGAGGCCCAGCGCCAGGAGATCGCCCAGGGCCTCAGCCGCCTACTGGCGGACACCTATGTCCTCTACGGCAACACCCACGGGTTCCACTGGAACGTCACGGGGCCGATGTTCAACACGCTCCATCTGATGTTCATGGACCAGTACACGGAGCTCTGGACCGCCCTGGACGTCATCGCCGAACGCATCCGCGCCCTCGGGGTCGTCGCCCCCCATGGCGGCAGCAGCCTGGCCAAGCTCGCCTCCATTCAGGAAGCCCCCCAGCAACCCGCCGCCCTGGAGATGGTTCGGCTGCTGGTCAGCGGCCATGAGTCCGTGGCCCGCACCGCCCGCAGCATCTTCCCCCTGGCCGATGCCGCCAGCGATGAGCCCACGGCCGATCTGCTCACCCAACGGCTGCAGATCCACGAAAAAACCGCCTGGATGCTCCGCAGCCTGCTGGATCAATAGGCCTTCGCGGCGAGGGCCCCTAGATCAGGCCGGTACATTGAAGGGTCGCTTCAGGAGCCATGGCCAAATTCGTCTTCGTGACCGGTGGCGTGGTGTCCAGCATCGGCAAAGGGATCGTGGCGGCCAGCCTGGGGCGCCTGCTCAAGAGCCGCGGCTACAGCGTCTCGATCCTGAAGCTCGACCCCTACTTAAACGTGGACCCGGGCACGATGAGCCCGTTCCAGCACGGTGAGGTCTTCGTCACCGAAGACGGCGCCGAGACCGACCTGGACCTGGGTCACTACGAGCGCTTCACCGACACCGCCATGTCGCGCCTGAACAGCGTGACCACCGGTTCGATCTATCAATCGGTCATCAACAAGGAGCGCCGCGGCGACTACAACGGCGGCACCGTGCAGGTGATCCCCCACATCACCGGTGAGATCCGCGAGCGCATCCACCGCGTCGCCGCCAACAGTGGTGCTGATGTGGTGATCACCGAGATCGGCGGCACGGTCGGTGACATCGAGTCCCTGCCCTTCCTCGAAGCCATCCGCGAATTCCGGGGGGATGTGGGCCGCAACGACCTGGCCTACGTGCACGTGACCCTGCTGCCCTACATCGGCACCTCAGGCGAACTCAAGACCAAGCCCACCCAGCACTCGGTCAAGGAGCTCCGCTCCATTGGCATCCAGCCCGACGTCCTGGTCTGCCGCAGCGACCGCGAGATCAATGAGGAGCTGAAGGGCAAGATCGGCGGCTTCTGCGGCGTCCCCACCCGGGCGGTGATCCCCGCCCTGGATGCCGACAGCATCTACGCCGTTCCGATCACCCTCGAGAAGGAGGGGCTCTGCCGCGAGGTGCTCGATCTGTTGGGCCTGACGGACCACGAGTCCGACATGCAGCGCTGGGAGCAGATGGTCGCCAAGCTGCGCAACCCCGGCCCCGCCGTGAAGGTGGCCCTGGTGGGCAAGTACGTGCAGCTCAACGACGCCTACCTCTCGGTGGTCGAAGCCCTGCGCCATGCCTGCATCGACCGCGATGCCGCCCTGGATCTGCATTGGATCTGTGCCGAGCAAATCGAAGAGCAAGGGCCGGAGGCCCTGCTGCGCGGCATGGATGCCGTGGTCGTCCCCGGTGGCTTTGGCAACCGCGGCGTCGACGGCAAGGTGGCGGCCATCCGCTGGGCCCGGGAGCAGCGGGTCCCCTTCCTGGGCCTCTGCCTGGGGATGCAATGTGCCGTGATCGAGTGGGCCCGCAACCAGGCCGGACTGACGGGAGCCACCAGCGCCGAACTGAACGCCGACACCCCGCACCCGGTGATTCACCTGCTGCCCGAGCAACAGGATGTGGTCGACCTGGGC